>Ga0315281_10002484_pt1 | contig 27379 bp, 43 predicted proteins | sample YL17G07_0_MG_FD_204540 | JGI IMG/M metagenome (GOLD analysis project Ga0315281, IMG submission 204540) | Sediment microbial communities from Yellowstone Lake, YNP, Wyoming, USA - YL17G07_0 | ecosystem: Environmental > Aquatic > Freshwater > Lake > Sediment | place: USA: Wyoming | collected...
TAAACTTCCAACCATCTTCTTCTAGTTCTTTTTGTCTTTTTAAATCTTTTTCTTTATCTTGATGCCACCAAGATCCGTCATATTCAATTGCTATATCTAATTTTGGAATACATATGTCAATACTATAATTATTTTCTAAATGTGTTACTGGATAATTTAAGTAGACATATGGACAAACTTTACAAGTACTTTTCCAAGTTTCTACTTGTGGTTTAGATGGATTAATAATGAAACTATTTGAATGGGCTGCTCCACCACTTTTCATATATTTTCTATTTGATTCTATACATCTTTGAGTTTGGTTTCTTCCATACATTGCATTCCCAGAACCGGTTCGATTTACGCTCCAAATCTTTTTAGTTTTTTCAGATTGTTTTCGACCCCTCCAAGTTCCTGGTCTTCCTAAATGTAATTTACTATTTTTTTGTCTCATTACTGAGCAAGAATTCTGACTTTCATTACAACACCATGTTTTAGAACAAGTTAGATAAAACTTTGCTGTTTTACCACACCCATAATCACATAGGTGTTTAGAAAGTTCGTTATAGTCAGGACCAAACTTAGATTTTTTGTATCCCTTTTTATTTTTATTCCACGGAATATGACCTTTATTTCCGTCACCACTCTTTTTTCTATTTATAGAACATTGCGCAGCGAACTCACTACAACATCCCTTTCCATTCTTAAACCAAAACTTCGCTGTTCTTCCACATCCATATTCACACAACATAACAATGAACCACTCCCATGAATGAAAAATTAAGTGGGTCAAAAAGTAGATTCCTCTTGACCCACCCAAATTTTATAATTAACCTTCTCTCAAAACGTCTAAATTGGTTCTTAGCTGTTCAATAGCTTCGTTGACTCTAGCATAGCATTTTTCTGGAGCTTTGCTATTGTCACAATGTGACGAATTATCCTGTAAAGCCATAATAGCAGCTTCAGTTGCTCCAGCTCTAAATTTCTTCATGCAAGCAGCTTTCTCGGCGCCTTTTTTGTCTGCGCAAGCTTTAGCAGCTTTTCCAAAGAATTTCCGATAAGCAAGAGCTCCTCCACCAAGAGCTGCGGCCAATCCTACTCCACCAGCTGTAACTTTTCCGCGTGTAGTAAGACCAAATTTCTTTTTCTTACCTTTTCCCGTTGTTTTGGCCATTCCCGTTTTTGCTAAAGCAGACTTTCCAGCCCCCGCTACGGATTTTCCAGCGCCAGTTACTGATTTCTTCGCAGATGCAGCAGCTCCGGATATTGTGGCCCCAACGCCTTTAGCTCTCTTTGTAAAACTTTTCCAAGCTTTACCCACTACACCTTTCTTTTTTGCTTCAGTCAAAAGAATAGTAAGATTCTCTTCTATAACCTGAAGACCTTCTGTTAATTCTTGATCTAATCCTTCTTCTACATCTTCAGTCTCTTCATCTTCTTCTTCATCATCATCCTCTGCTTCGGTAAGATCCATTTCATTTAAGTAATCTTCAACTGTGTATTTGCTCATTGTTTATTCCTCCTAGTTAGCATTTTGTATTTTGTTCTGATTAACAGAACAAAACTATTTTAATTTTTTCATCTCTGTTCTTATCTCCTCAATTCTGAGTTCAATAAGATTTAAACAATCTTCTTTATTTTTCGACTCATTACAAATTATTGAATTTTCTTTTAAAGAAAGCATTTCTACTCGAAAACCTCCAGCCCGATATTTTGCCATACATGCGTCTTTGTATCTTCCAGAATATTTCTCACATGCTCTAGCAGCAGCAGAATTGTACTTTCTATGCGCTAAGTATCCCGCTCCAAGAGCTAAACCTCCAAGCGCAGTAGCTGCAGCTACAGGATGTTTTCTAACTTCTCTAGATTTATTTGAAATCAACTGACCAGCTTTTGAGATATTAGATCCAACTGAACTAGTAGCTTTTGAAAGTGTTTGCCCAAGTTTTTCTTTTTTACTAGGTTTCATTCCTGGAAGAGATAGTTGATTATCTTCTAACAAAGTCTCTCCAAAGATATTTCTTAAGTACTCATCTATGTATTGTTCCATAACTTAATCTCTCAAAGCAACGCCAGATCTTAATTGTTCTAACTGTTCTGAAACTTTTGTAATCCGGTCTTTCAAGCGTTTTTTACATGTCATTGGATCTGATGACATACTACATAAAGCCATTGATTTCTTTAACTCATTCATTTCTGCGTCTGAAGCCCCAGCCCGAACTCTTTTCATACATTCAGTTTTATCAGATCCAGCGTAGTCAGAACATTTCCTTGCTGCTTTAGTAAGAAATCTATTATATGCGTAAGCTCCGGCAGCTAGTAACGCAACAACAGTAACAACTTTAGCTGTTCTAACTGCAGATTTGTATCCTTCTGGATGTTTTTTGGGAATCCTTTTAATTTTTTCATAAGCTGCAGTTACATCGCCACCCGCTCGTCTGACATGTGACCAAGCTGTCGACAAAAAACCTGGACGTCTCTTTTTTGTAGCCTCTGCAATGTCTACAAATAATGTTAAACTTTCAAAAAGAAGTCTATCATCAGATGACATCTTGTATCTCCTGTTATCTCTCAACTGAAACTTCTCGAGGAATATTTTTTCCAATGTTTTGAATTTCTTTTCTTCGATCTTCAATCGTTTTATTCTTCTTAGCAATCGTTTCAGCCCGGAGACTTATAACTCGTTGTTGCTGCTTTTTAATTTGTTCTACGTTCTGATCTATCTTGTTTCTTACTTTATCTCTACATCCAGCGGGATCTCTTTGAATATCGCATATTCGTTCGGCTCGTCCAAGAATTGTGTTTTCTTTCCTAAATAAATCCATCTTTGTGTTACATATACAAAGCTTTTGTTCTAAATCTGTAAACCTTTCACATCGTCTTAGATTACTCTGATACATTGTTACAACTGTTCTAAACGAATTAAACGTTGGAAGATCAACTTTAATTCCTTTAAGTATAGAGTATAATTGTGGATTTAATTCTTTCGCCTTGTTTACACCAGGAGGATCTTGCTCAAATAAAAAGGATAAGTATGTTTCAAGTAGCATTAAACAATCTCCTCAGGGTTCATTATTTTTTCCTGTTGAGTTTTTCTTATCTCGTCGTTTTCATATTTAGTATTAAAGAAGTCCATAATATTAAACAATAATGTATCCTCGTCTCCAAAAACATAAATCATTTCATTTCTTAAACGAGGACCCATCATCTTAAATACAAGGTTAGCAAAATCTTTACTAAAAGTTGAAAATTGTCTATCGTCAATCTTCATTCCTTCTATCGAATAAAGAAGGAGTTTATCCTTAAACGTAATATCGTACGCCTTCTCCATTATAAATTGTTGTACTACATTATAAGATTCAAAGTTAGAAATAACTTGAAAGTTCTTTTTGTTTTCAATATTCTTGGCAAAAAGTCTATAAACTAAAACAAAAAAGATAATAACCACTAAAAGAGCTATATAGAATTGCATTATTCTTCTACCAACATATCTTCTTCTACTTTGGGCTGATTCTTCTTGGTCTCTTTTGTCTGTTTCTCTTCCGAAACAGAAATACCAGAAACTTTCGAAGGTCTTAAAATTAAACAACCTGAAGAAGTTTCTAAAATCGAAACGTTAGATGACTCAAGCAAACTAGAAAGTTGTTTACTATACTCATCTAGAGACAATGAATCAGAATCTAAAATTTCTATTGACCCCGATTCTGTAAAGACCTTAATTTTTTTCACAGTTTCTTTCTCTTTCATCTTTCGCTCTCACTTAGAAATTTTTTCAAAACATTATCAGATTCAACTTTCAGATCTTCTATCTTCACCTCAAAGTCTTCTTTTTTTATGGGAACTTGAATTAAAATACTATCTCTATTAACTTGAAGTTCTAAAGGAATATAAAACGATGTCTTTGGAACTTCAGTTGAAATTTTTTTCTCAGCTAGTGGGGCTACCGCCCCTCTTTGTTTAGTACGACTAATCTTCGGTTTGACTACTATTTCAGACGAAAGTTTAGCCTTAACTTCATCATAGGATGGAGCGACTTTTTTTTCAAGAGGCGTTATAAGTTCTTTGTTATACACCTCTTGAAAAGTGGACAAAAACGTTTCGTCTCTGTTCTCTACTGTAAAGTTTCTACAACCAGAGCTAACTAAAGAAGTTTTAATAACTTTTAGGTCACTCTCTGACACAATCGCTTCTACAGGAGTACGAACTTCTTTATCTCTTATGAATATAATCCTATTGGGATCGTAAATCCTAATTTTGTAAGTTCGTTCATACACAATAGTTTTCCTACTTATTTTTTCTCTTTCTCAGGTTCTTCCTCTTTTTCCTCTTCACCTTCCTCGTCTTCATCTTCCTCGTCTTCGCCTTCATCTTCCATTAAGAAACCTTCATCCAACTCTTCGCCTTCATCTTCTTCACCTTCTTCTTCCTCTTCTTCTACCGCTTCACGGAATAAGTCATAAGCTTCTCTTAAGTCATCTGACTTTCCGATTGGTCCTAAAGCTCCAGGAATTGATCCTTCATCTACTTTTTCTTTCTTTTCGCCTTCCTCTTCTTCTTCCTCTTCTTTATCTATATCTAGAGGTTCTTCTTTTTCTTCGTCTTTCTTTTCCTCTCCAGCTTCATCTTCCATCTCTTCAATCAGTTTCTCAAGAATTGCGCTTTCGGTTGACGGTGAAGCTGTTTCGGACTTGCCATCGTCTTCCCCAGGCGGTTGTACGTGTTTAGCATCTTCTTCATCCTCTCCAACTTCTACACCAGCCTGAGCACCAGTCCCACCACCAGAAACATCTTTCAAAGCGTCTGGAAGTTCGTCTTCAGAGAGATCTATATCCTCAGTAATTTCATCTTCGATTTCTTTCTTAGTAGTTGCGATAGGTTCTTGACCAACTTTATCACCTTTTTCACCACCAGTTGGGACTTCATTCTTTTCGTCTTCTGGTACTTGGATTCCTTCTTCTGCTTCTTCGTTAAAGTAGTACCTTTCGAGCACAGCAGCAGCGTCTTTAGAATCTTCTTTTGTTTTCAGTTCAGAACTACCATCAAAGGTAAGGATGTTATTCAGCATCGGTCCTTTGTAGTCGAACTGTTTCGCATCATACTCTGAAAGAGCTTCTTTCAAAAATGTCAAGTAAGTTTGTTTCTTAGCCATCTTCTTTTCCTCCTGATATCGTTAGGATAATTCAGTCTTTCTTTTTAAGTTTATTATATGTTCTATCAGAATTTAAATTCGTTTTGGAGATCTGATCTAGAACGATACTGTATCCGGTCCCATCAATTGAAATCCTCATAATTGAAAAAGGAGAAGTTACAGAAGAAGAAAATTCTTCAGCAGCTTCCAACGCCATATATACTTTTTGCTCAGGTGGAAGATTGTCGTCTTGATCTAAAATATACAGTGCTCCTCTAGCAAACTGTTCTCCTATACCAATCACTGAGTAGTTAATCAGATCTTTTGCTACTTGAAAATCTGGTCCAACTTCATATAAATTTCCGCCAAAACCTATCAAAAATGTGCCTCCTGACACTACGTTATCTTCAACTTCTGCAAATCCCTTCTTTGTAAAACAATCTACTAACTTGTCTACGAAAGTAGTGCAAAGGTATTGATAATCATCTATTTTTTTCGACTTCTTCGGAATTTCAAAACAATACCTAAGGATTTGCCCCATTCTAAATGATCCTGCAAAGCCAAAAATCATTGGTCCGTTTATAAAAACTTTTTCGTCCGATCTCTTAAAAATCGCATCCCCTAACATTGCAGACGAGTCTGCTCCCATAAAAATGTCGTTAGTTTTTTTGTCAAAATACCCTACAACACAAGTCAAAGTACGTTCTCCTTTTTTACTAAACTTTGTATATCTTTTACTTGTTCTTTTGGTAAAATTCTATTTTTATCTTCATTTACTATACATCTGAAATATGGTTGATAAAAAATAATCCACATACCTTTATCTTTGACGTGAATTGTTCTGTGACATCTTCCACATAAATTGACCATATTCTCTATACTACTATCTTGTTTATTCTCATCTATATGATGAACTGTTCTTCCTGATTTAAAACAAAGTTGACAAATATAATTATCACGTTTTCTAACTTTTGGTTTGTTTATCTCAAACTCTTCTGTATATGGGGCAAATCTTTGTTCTCGATTTGGATTCCAAAGTGGATGATTTGGTCCGCTAATTTTTTCTGCTTGTTTTCTTCGATCTTCTCTAGTTATGAAACTCTGCGAATAGAGGGCACCACCATTTTTCATATATTCTGATTGTTTTTTTGCTCCTCTTCTTTTACCTTCATCATTCTCTTTAGTTCTTCCTTTTAATCTTGTGCTGGTTCCGGGTTTCTTTTTTCCTTTTCCACCTTTGCTATTTTTCTTTCTTATTTCTGGACATTGCGAAGAAAATTCACTACAACAATACATTCCATTTTTAAACTGTTTTATTGCTTCTTTTCCACAACCATAACTGCATAACATAAGTCTATACCCCTATTAATTTATTCTATAATTACTAAAAATCTTCTTTCATATCTCCTTTACAAACTACCATTTGTACCAAATCCAGAAAACCCACCTGTTTCTTTGGTTGGGTCTTTTTGTTCCATGCTAGACATAGTTCCTTGCAAGAATTTATACATATCAAATTGTACCTTAAAATCGAGTGCTACATTTTTCTTACCGCCTCTATTTTTTCCAATTTTCATATGAACTATAGTTTCGTCATGTAAATCTTGAGCCATTAAAGCAACAAAATCTGCATGTTCAACTTTTTTAATCGACTCTCCCATTTGATCTAAATTTAAAGAGAATGAATCTGGAGTTTTATAAACAGATCTTCCCAGCTGAGTTGCAACTATTACTGGAATTTCATACGCAACTGCTAGGCATTTTAAAGCCATAGTTATATCACCAAGCTCTATTCTATATAAATCATACTTAATGTCAGTTCGTAACAAATCTAAATAATCCACATATAATCCCATAATAGATTCTTTTCCATATTCATTAATAGCATCATCCACAACCATCATTATATCTGTTGTGCTAATTGACTTTGATACAAAATACTTCATAATTAGATTACTTTTAGTCTTATCTAACTCTTCGATAATTTCTTTTTTCATCTTGCGACTAAATTCTTCCACCCCAAGAGAAGATATTTCAAACAAAACATCTTGAGTTGTTTTGCTAAATAATGGTTGATAAGTTCTTAGAAGAGCTTCTTCAATTGTATTTTCTAATGTTATATAGATGTATACTCTATTTTCTAAATTCTTTCTCTTATTCCCAAAAAAAGCAGATGGATCCAGTGTAGCTGATTTAATTATTACGTTATTTATTAAAGTTGACTTTCCGGCGCTACTTCCTCCACCTATAACATATATTCTAGAGGGTTCAAAACCACCGTTTAAAATATTATTGTCTAAAATCGGAAATCCTGTGGGAGTCACATTGCTTCGATCGTAATGTTTCCTAATTGTTTCAACAACACTCATAAAACTATCCTTCCTAAAGTCTAAAGACGATGATGCTTCAATAGAAATAGACCTACTTTGTTTCATCAAATTTGAATATAATGTCTTTACTATAGACTCGTGATCACCGACTATATCGTCAATACTTTCAAATGTGCCATCTTTTACTGTGGATACAAATTTACTCAACTGGTCATAATTTGAAAATAATGAGTTGACTTTTTTCCTTAAAGAAATTTGTTTTACATTGTCAAGTAAAACTTGATCTTTTACATCTTCGCTCATTTTAATATTTAAAAAATCAACCATTGGTTTATATTTTTCAGAAAGAGAAATACTGTCAATTACATTTTCATCATTCTTGCCATCAAGTTTCATTTCACAAATTTTCTTTAAACAATCCACCTTGTTCCTAAGAACAATTGGAATTTCCATATCTTTCTTGTCTTGATAGAAACTTAAAATTTCTAGAACGTCTCTATACATAGTATTGCTCTTTCTAACTTTTGTCTTTTGGTTCAGAAGTAAAGTAAAACAAGAGTTTAAGAAAGTTTCAGTTACCATTATTTCCCTCAATTTTTTCGAAACGGATTGTCTTTATTGAATTAAAACTTAGCTTATTCGCAATCAAAGATTCTACTACTTCTTTGAATACCGTTTCCATCATCACTCTTTCAATAAGGTGAACACCAAATAAATCTTTTCCTTCTTGAATGTCCTTTTTCCATGTTACTGTTAAAGCCATTCTTGTTCCATCTTCTAATTCTACTATAACTTTTTTTGCAGTCATGGTTTGTTCTCCTAAGATTATGCAAATTTTCCAGTCCTGTACTCATCAGTTAGTTCTGTAAACTCATCCTTTGCCAAATACTTGTCCACTATCAGTTTACAAAAATCTTCATCTAAATCAGTTAGCATATTTAATGATCTAACTACACTTTGTGTTTTAGCTATTTGTTTCTTTGTTTTTCTTCCTCCATTTATATTCCTTGTTACTTTCTCTAATTCAGAACCAAAGAGTTCCACATCCCCACTCCTAAATATTGGATAGATTCTTTCTGTTTCTTCTCTAAGAAGAGTTTGAACTCTTGCATAGAAATCTAACATGTAAAACATTGAATATATTCTTATTTCTTCTGGAAACGTTCCTGTCTCATCACTGTACAGTTTATCGACAGGAATAACTTTAAACCCATGTCTTCTAGCTAAATCTTGAAGTTCGTTTCTAAAAACCCCAAGTATTGTATTTTTTCCAAAAACTCGATCTAATATCAAACTCTTAATGTCCATCTTCTTGATGACATTCCCTTCTAGAATATTTACCATTCTAGCTTGCATCAGTCCTTTAAATAATCCTGACGAGTCAAATGTAATGTTCAGTTCAATCGCATGCTGTTCCTCAACATGTTTTTTAAATAACTCATAAAACAAAATGTCTCTATATGTTGCTCCTCCTAAAATATGGAAATTAAAGACTTTGAAGTTGTGTTTCTTTGCTTCTTTTAGAAGCGGAACAAGTGGAATCGTATAAATTATGCACGGAATCTGAGTATCGGACCCTTGATTGGCTACAATCCCCCCAGTTGCGAAATGCTTAAAGTGACTGAACATATCATTTTCTACAAGAAGCTTCGTAAAAATATCCCACAGTTTTGGTGTCCTAAAATGATGAATGTAAACGATCTTATCTCTTACTTCTTTCGGCATATTTAGCGCGGTTAAATAAGATTGGTTATTCATTCTCTCAACATCTTTCATTGTATCAAATAATAGACACCCGTGTCCTGGTACTGGGTCCAAAATAAAAGCTCTATCAAAAACATTTGTATACTCTTGTAAGAACTCGTAATACAATTTATATAAGATAGAAAATTCATTTTTATCTAGAAGTCCTATACTGCCCTGAAATCCTCCAGAATCAAGATAAACAGTAGATTCTTCGAGTAGTCCCGTATCTTTACAACTTTTCAACAAATTATATTCACTTTGTTTATAATTCTTATAAGTTTTTTTTCCTCTAAAGTTTTGACCAAAAGAATGAAGAAATTTATTACAAGAATTTGAAAAGAAATTACATAAATCTTCCTTTGTAAATTGACCATTATAGTTTCTACTTTTTAAGAATCGTCTTGCAATACCAATCAAGGTTTCAAACCCAGCACAAACATATCCACTATTAGTCACAATTTCCTCCAACTAATCTATTTTCTATATCTTCTTTTACTTGTTCTTTTGGCAGAATTCTATTTTGATTCTCATTTACTATACATCTGAAGTATGGCTGATAAAAAATAACCCAAATACCTTTATCTTTAGCATGAATTTTTCTATGGCATTTACTACATAAGTTAATCATATTTTCCATTCTACTATCTTCTTTATTTTCATCTATGTGATGAACTGTCTTTCCGTGTTTAAAACAACCAGGAAATCTACAAATATATTTATCTCGTTCTCTAACTTTAGGAGCATTAATATAAAATTCTTCCGTGTACGGAGCAAATACTTGTTCTCTATTTGGGTTCCATCGAGGATGATTTGTTCCTGTCATTTTTTCTGCTTGTCTGTTTCTACTTTCGTCAGTTATAAAACTACGAATATAAACTGATCCACCAGTCTTCAACCATTTTGATACTTTTTCTGATGATCTTTTAAGATATTCATAAGTTTCTTTAGATCTTCCTGTTAGTTTTTCTACTCCCCTTTTTCGACCTTCCTCAGTTACGAAACTTGCTGCGTAAGATGCTCCTCCATTTTTCATTCGAATTGAATTCTTCTTAGCCATTCTTCTAACACTTTCATCATTTTCTTTAGTTCTTCCGATTCTATTTTCTGCTCGATTTTTTATAACTTCTGGGCAAAAAATAACTAGTTCACTACAACAATACTTCTCATTCTTAAACCGTTTTATTGCTGGTCGTCCGCATCTATAATCACACAGTATAATTTCTTCCATTATTTCCTCTTTACCACCAAAAATCTTTCATCAAGATATTTTTCTAAAAGTGGTTTTACTTTGTTTTCCCAATCAAGTTTTCCAGCTCCAACTCCCGGTCTAGGAAGAATAATTTTTTTCCACTTTCGTTCATTTACCAAATCAATTAACTTCTTCAGAGAATCTTCAATTAACTGAATATTGGATTGTTCCCACCATTCATATTTGGTTGGGAAACACACAATTTCAATCTCTTTATAGTTTTTTCCAATAGAAAACTTTTCATTCCGAATTGGAAAAACTACACTACCTTTGTCTCGAATCAATGCTCCAAGATCTTCATCAATTCCATGAAAGCGACTTTTCGCATCCTTCGCCATACCTGCTCCCATAACGGCTTTCCCGTTCCTCTTAGTAGACATATTTGTAGTAATAACAATGGCGTCTATTTCTTCCAAATAGGGGTTGTTAAACGCATTTCCAGTTATTTCTTTAAAGAGTTGGACCATATTTACGCTCCTTCGCAGTCTTCAAACTACTCCTACTCTTCTTCTATAACACAGTAGATTTCTGGCTGCTTTAAAACAATGTAATATTCGTTGTCTAGAATAAACGTTTGACCAGCAAATTTTGCAAAAACAACAGTATCTCCAATTTTAATACCTTCTACTTTTGGACCTACGCACAAAACTCTTCCCAGTTTTTGGGGTTCTTCTTGGGCTGTAGAAGGAATAAACAAACCGCCTTTTGAAATTCTTTCTTCTTTTTTAATTTCTTGTACAATTACATTATCACTTATCGCTGTCATCTTCATCATGTCTAACTCCTTTTCTTTTCTTTAGATACTTTTCTGTCTTAGCTTGTTCTCTTTTCATCCTACGAATATTTTCCATATGTTTTCTTCGTTTCCTAACACTGGGTTTTTCGTAGAAACTTCTTTGATATACTTCTTTTTCAATACCAGCCTTCTGGACTTTCTTTTTAAACCTCTTAAATAAACTTTCTGGTAATTCTCCATCTTTAAGAACTACTGTTACTCCAGAATACTCCGTTCTTTCGGGTTTAATCCACTCTGCTGTCATTTACTTGTCTCACCTCTTTCAATATTTTAAACAAATCCAAAGATCAAATGATTTCTAGAAGAAAAGTTAAAACTGTATTTTTCAGCTAGATCAAAAACTATCATAGAGTTATTATACAACTCCTGAAAATCTTTTCCTTCAGGCATTAAATAAGTTCTACTACAAATTTCATAGTTCTTCTCTTTTAAATAGTCAAGAAATTTTACGATCTTATTTTCTTCACTTCGAACTACTGCTTTGATAAATACTCTTTTATCATCTTTTACTTCTTCTAAATATTTCATTGAATCATCTAGATCTCCATCTGTAAACACTTTTGGTGACCATATGAATTTTACGTTCTTCTTGGTTACATCAGATAATAGTTTTGGAAGATTGTATCCATTGGTCTCAATATTCGCAATAGGATACTTCAGTTTCTTTAACAAATCAACAGTATCTGCGTACTGTATATCATAAGTTGGTTCTCCTCCAGTAATCATAACACCGCAATTAGTTCTGTTAATAATGTTCTGAATATCTTTAAATGAATACTCAGCTAATTCAATAATACGCATTTTGACTTTCGTATCACAGAAATAGCAACCCCTACCTTCTTCAACTCGGTTACATCTTTTAAACCGAAGGATCAACATTTGCCTACCTGAATCTGGCCCCTCCCCTTGCCAACTTAAAAAATTCTCAATCAATTTAATCTTACTCATTCTTACCTCCAAGTTTTTCTAGTTGTTCCGGACATAAATCCGAAGCGAATCTCATGCACATTGCGGCGATTTGCATTGTCTCTTTCAAAAGAAATTTTCTATCTCTTTTCTCTTTTTTCTTTTTGATTTCATCCCAAAGTTCATCTAACTCTTCTAAGATAACTGCATATCCTTCGTGATCGTTACTGAATTTTGGGTGTTTGTCTCTTGCTCTACATAGTTCTCGCCACGCAGCTGCGGCAGCTTTCACATCCAATTCGTTTTTCATCTAACCCTCCCCAAAAGTTTTTTATATGTTCTTAAACTTCATTATTGAATCTAAGAATTCTTTCTTTTAGTTTTTCTTCGTCTTTTAAATCGTTCTCCCATAAAACTAAAGTAGAATATCCTTCTTTTTTAAAATGATTGATTTTTTCTTCTTCATGTTCTTTATTTGTTTTGAAATCATTATTATATTTACTCCTAAATTCTTTAGTATGAACCCATCCAAAAAATTCTATAAGTTTCTTCTTTTTTTTGCATAAAAAATCCGGATTCTTTCTGTTGATCCAGATTCTATAATCTCCTACGTATTCATACTCATCTGGAAGTAAATAATCAAGAAAATTAATCAAAAACGTTTCTGAATCATTTGGTTTTAGATTTAAGGCAGTTGCTAAATTTCTATGATAAGTTTCCGTATGATAAACGCTAGATAGATCTTCCCACATTCTTTTTATCGACTCACTCATCTTTTTATTACGATCTTCAGAAATTAACTTACTATTTGGATCTTTCCACTTTTCTTTCATTACCCTACTTTTCTTCTCTTTTGTCTTTTTAGATTGCGGTCCTCTTGAAATACCTTTAGTCTTTCCTATCAATGATTCAATTCTTCTTCTTTTATGTTCTTCTGTTTGTGGTCCTAATTTCTTTCCTAGTTTTGATTTGCTTATATTGGTCTTATGCTCTTCAGACTGAGATCCATGTTTCTTTCCCTTTGTAGCTCTACTAATATTCTTGGACCAGTCTTTAGTATTAGGCCCAGTGTGCTTTCCTCTAGATCCGGCCCCGTTTTTTCTTTTCATTTCTGGACATTGATTATAATGTTTAGAACAGCACCACTTCCCACTAGACTGTAAAAATTTAGCTTCTTGCCTACATCCATAACCACATAACATCTTTCTAATCTCCCCCATTTGTTTGTTCTAAAAAGTTAAAACTTTATCGCTTTCTTTTACTTGAGTTAATGGATCTAAAATCAAAGAATATCTCGAAATCCAACTGAATTCCAACATTTCTTTTACATCAGGAATAAAATAGTCTGGAAGTTTCTCCTCTTCGTCAGGAATAGCGATCACTTCTAGTTTTCTACCTTTTTCTAAAAATTCTTTATTATATCTATCAACTACATCTTTTGGAGCTTTTTCTAAATCTATCCCCTTCAGTTTAAATAGATATCCTTTTGAACCTATCGAATGGATGTTATACATAATTTGATTCCAATTTTGCATAGCCCTAACACCTTGAGAAAGAACCTTGTATTCAGATAACTTCTTTGTCCAAGAACACGGCCTTGCAACTTCTTTATTGCCACTCTTAATTTTTTCCAAGAAATCAGATTCTTTACTTTTAACAAAATCCATTATCTTCTTTAATGGAACTTTCTCCGATTTCAAGATCAAATTCAACAATTCTTTGATGCACTCCTTGCTGTAACTTGGATAGTCTGACCTCCTAGTTTCTAATCCTTTTACTTGAACTTCATCTATCATCTTTCCTTCTCGACGAATAACATGTAGAGCATATCGTTTCTTCGCTAAGAACAAACCTCGATTAATCAATAATTCATTCTTCAGTTCTAATCTACTATTCTTTACATCTACATTATGTCTCTTTATAAGTTCTGGGACCAATTCCTTATTTAAGAAATTTTGAATTCTTTTATTCCATTCATCCATATCTTTTATTGTTACATTTTCTTTCACGTTCTCATAAGTAATAAATAAAGAATCTGTATCTCCAGTAATAATATTTTTTGTTTCTCGGTTCATTTCTTCTACATACATGTCTTCTTTTGTTACTGGATTTGGTCTTTCATGTTTCTTCGTTTTTATAAAATCTACATATTTATCTGCTTCTATAATTGAAGCTTTGATCATCTCTTGTCCGCTCAACGTAACACTCCTCGCATTATCAGTATTGAAGAATCTAAATACATGATTCCCCAACACGCCATAAATTGAGTTAGCTAAAATCTTATAAACTTTTTGTCTATTGTCATTCAAGTCTCTTTCAGATTCTATCTCTTTTAGTTTCTTTTCATCTCCATTATCTTTCTTTAGTTTTGTAAGTTCTTCCTCTCTATCTAATGCTACTTTCTTATACTTCTTTCTTGACCCCATTATTAAATCCAAAACTTCTGAGTAAATAGAAACTTCTTTATCATGGGGTAAATAGAAACACCCATTGATTGTACAAATCAAATTGCCATCTTTTACTTTCTTTAACAAATCTTCTTTTGAAACTTCTCTTGAATGGTTGCTATAAATAGGATCAATCACAACTTTAATTTTATCTGGAAGTTTTTCTGATTGATATGCAAAGTCATATCCTAACCTAAAGTCTTCAAACTTCATTACAAAAGTATTAACTCCAATATTGTATGTCTGAATCAAACTTGGATATAGAGAAGTAAAGTCTAAGTCAACAACATGTTCATGAATTCCAACCATTGGGATTTTTACAAACGCTCCCTCAAACTTTTCATCTCCTTCATGAATATCTGCATTCTTTGAAGAAACTCCCTTTCCTTTTAAGAACGAAGTTACCAAAGAATCCAAAGACGCTAATGTTCCCATCGATGATCTAAAACTACATCTACATACTCTTCTAATTTCATTCTGTAAAGCAATATGTTTTAACTTATTTTCTAACTTAACTAACAATATAACGTCTCGTCTGTTGTATTCAATTGCTCCATTTATATCTTTTATATACTTCTCTGAGAAAGACGCACCCACGTCCATCTTAGTTTCACCTAACTCAATTTGAGCAATCGTTCCCAACCTATAGTTTTCTTTCAAAGACTCGCTAAAACTTTTATACAATGTCAACTGGTCAATAACATTCATTCCAGCTATATCAACATAACCCTGTTTTAAATCTGCTTCTACTTCTTGAAACTTAGACATTAATGTTAATGGAATTCCAAGTTTCTTTCCCCTGTAATAAATGTAAGACATGTCAAATCTTACTACGTTCCAACCAGCTATATAGTCTGGTTCTAAGTCTCTAACATCCTTAATAAATTTAGAGATTAAATCTCTTTCGTTCTTGAATATTATTATCTCATCAGATTCTTTTATTGCTTCCAACTTATTATCTTTTAATAACGTCCTATTATCAAGAATGTAACTCTTAAACATTCCATTAAACCAATATGTTATCATAACTATCGCATCGCCTGCTTCTTCAATATCCGGGAACTCTTTCTTTTCTGAGTAAATCTCAATGTCAAGAAACATAACATTTAAGTTTGTTTCGGGTGGTTCCTCTTTGCTTTGTAAGTAGTAGTCTTGCGAATGTTTGGTAGTAATTTTGTAGTCTCCCTCATAAGTTATATCTGTTTTTAGCATTGTTTTCTTTCCATACGGAATAGAAACTTGCTTTAAGTCATTATAGTTTATAAGTTTCTTAGCAAACATGCCTTCTGGAATTTGATAACAAACATAATTGTCATTTTCCTTATGATATACTTTGTTATTATCTTTATCCCTGAAAATGTATAGAGTCTGTCTATTGTTTTTTAAGAATTGGACGTCTACTAATCGATAATCTAAGGTATAAAACTTATCTGGAATTTTGTAGTAGTGAACACCAGTTTTATTAGACATTTGAACTACTACTTGTTCTTCTTTTTGAAGTCCCATTTTAATAGAAACTTTTTGCATATCATCCTCAAATTTTTGCTTGTAGGAAGGTTGTCTATTTATGAAAGAAGGGTGTAATGTTACAAAAGCGTCTTTATCGTTTAAAACTTTAAATACTTCCCCCCGTAGTTGTGTGATACTCCCTTTAATCTGGAATGCATGCATTGGTGTAGCTCCAAGTAATACTATCAACTTTAAATTCGGACACCATTCTATAATCTTAAATACATTATTCTTACATTTTTCAACTACGTCTTCTGATGGATTCCCCGTAGTTCCGTCTGGTCTTTTAGTCTGGCAAAGTACGATATTTATGAGAATATATTTGAGAGTATCGAGTTTGTATCTTTTGAAAGGATCTCGGAAGGTTTGACCAGATTTACCAATAAGAGGTACCTCTTTGTCAACTTCGTCCTTTCCTGGATTTTCAGATCAAAAGAGGATCTCTACTTCGTCTAAGTAAGTACAATTTGTTTCTAAAATGCAGGAAGGGGCATCTAATAGTGGACAAGCAAAGCAGTCTCCAAATGAACCTTTAATACTAAACAATGGTTCCCTCCTTTGATTTTTCATTTATAATTTTTCTATATCTTCTTTTAATCGTTCTAACGTAGGAAATGGTTGAAATATATTATATCTTATAAACTTCCATCCATCTTCTTCTATCTCTTTTTGTCTTCTTTTATGCCGTTCTTTATTAAAATGATACCAACCGTCAAATTCTATAGCAATTCCTAAACTAGAGTCCGCTATATCTACGTTATAAGATTTCTTTCCTTTTCCTACTCTATAAATTGGATACTTATGAATTGGTCTAGGAAGAAGTTTGCAAGACATATAAAAAAGTTCATTTTCCGGTTTGGAATCATCTTTAATAAAACTACAAGCATGAGCTGCTCCACCATCTTTCATCAATTGACTTAATTTAGAATTCCCTTTTAGTTTCTTACTTACAAGTAGATTCTGTTCTTCTATTTTTTCCTTTCATTTTTTCCCTTTGACTTCTTTTTGTTTCTTCAGATCTTGGTCCTCGTTTTCCAGTATTTTTTCCTATATGTGATTCTCTCATTTTTCTTAAAGTTTCTTCAGAACATTTCTTCCCAACATGTCCTTCTTTATTTCTTCTACAAATTTCTGGACAAGAATTAGACTTTTCACTACAACATACTTTTCCATTCCCGAACTGTTTTATTGCTTCTTGACCACAACCATAACCACACAACATCTTTCTAGTCACCTCTAATTTTATGTTCTAGGTATAATAAATGGATTCTATATATATTTCTTACTGAATAGAAAAAGAAGATAATTCTTTTTCCAGGAGGACTTCGGTTCTCCTTTTTTCAAAATACTTCTATTTATCTTATCAGAAAGGAATAACTATGAAAAAGAAAAAAGAATGTGTTGCTATCTCACCATCGATGGTTACGAAATTGGACGGTATTGGTGAACTGAAGGAAAGAATTTCTGTATACGAAAAACTCATCAAGAAAGCCCAGAAAAGCTTGGTTTCGTACATTAAGAAACGTCGACTTCAGAACTCAACCATCAGAGGAAGTAACTATGAGGGAAACTTCATGTCAATACAAAATGAGAGAATTTCCAAAACAGCATTGAAGGAAATGCTCGCTGAGAGTTTAATTAAGAAATGCACGGTTAAGTCGAAGAAATATGAATGGGTCAAGACCAGCAGGATCAAACCAAGTAGAAAGAAATAGATCTCATTGGTGAGCAATCGATGAGTGGTGCGGGGAGGGACATCGGACTTCCGCAATGAACCCCTAGTTGAGAAATCTTCTAGGGGTTCATTTTTTTGTATCGACATCTATATATATTACTTACTGAAGTTAAATTTAAGATAAAAGGAGAAAAGATGAACTTAAGATCTCTATTAAGAAGTGTCAGAGGATACCCGGTAGCAGCGGGGAAGCAGCATTTAATTAACCATCTGGGTAGAACAAAGAAATTAACCCAGAGGGGAGCAATCTATGCTAAATGTTATGATTGCACAGGATTCTACTTTGATGGGAGACTCGACTGTAAAACTCCCAGCTGTTCTCTCTACCCATTCATGCCCTACAAGAAAAAGAACAAAGAAAAACGAAACAAGAAGTAAAATAACTTCAATTACCAAAAGGAGGAAAGATGAAATCAGTGATAGAATTTCTGAGATGGTTATGGAGAATCTTATCCTTCCAAAGGGGCGAGATGATGATGGCAGCTGCCGGAGTTAAAAACGTCCCAGTTTTGGTTCCTATTTCTAGTACTGGGAATGTACCTGTTCCCAAGAAGAAAAGGACAGTCCACAATCATCACACTCGTCATCACAAGAAAAAAAGGGTAAGAAAAATTGCTGCCGAATCAAGACGACGAAACAGACCGAAAAAGTAAACCACAAAGGAGGGAACGTATGACAAACGAAGAGTATGTGGTCCGACGAAACAAATTCATCCCAGAAGCTGAAAAGTTTGCCAAGAAAGCCGCTGGACGTATGCCAAAGAAGAAGGGTCTAAAGTTGGCGTGGTCTGACAAGTGGAATCTTGCGTTTCATTCGAAGATGAAGAAACTGTCGGCAAATCTGATCTAGTTTGAAGAATAAATCCTAGTTGAGAAATCTTCTAGGGTTTATTTTTTCATCTTTACCACATTAAAATTTTTCTCTATAAATTCTTTAACAGTCATCCTACCTGTCTTTTCAACAACTTCATTTTTTTGTTTACTTTTCTTTTTCTTATGCACTTCTGGATCATCTATTCCCATTGTTGCGTATATAACCTCCTTCTCATTAGACTTATCAATAACATCACACAAGAAAGAAACATCGTATGTTTTTAACATTGGGAGTTTTCTTCTTAAAGAATCATAAAGTTTTGTCTTCCGCCCACCATACTTAAAGAACGGAAGACTATTTCTTTGTATCTTAAAATCCTGAACAAGTTTCTTTACAAACTTAAACAGTTCATCTCTCTCTAAGTATCGAAGACTCATATTGTTAAAGTATTTGTCTAAGTAATGATTCAACTTACCATTGTTCAAAAACAAACTTATCAAATAAGTATGATGAATCGGACTATTGTACTTTAACAAATCTGGAACTTTTTCACTTGGTGTCGGAATTGGACTCTTTGGATTGCCGTCAAACAGCCATGAGCTAAAGGTTTTATATGGCATACTACTCCTTCATTACATCTACTACATTCTTATAAAAATTGTCTACCAAATCCATACATTGGATTTTTGGAACTTCTTCTGGACGCTTTAAGTAATGCCAAATCAACTGTTGAGCTTCTTCTAAGTTATTATATAAGTATTCTTTCTGAAGAAGTTCTGGATATGAAAACTTATTTGGAGCGATCGGTATTGAATTATTCATAACTGATTCCAAAATAGAGTAAGAAAATGTATCTTCTTTTCCTGAGAACAGAACTACTTTTGCGTTAGATAAGAACTTATAGTACTGATCCCAAGTTTTGCAATCTTCCCGAACAATCTTCCCGAAATTTCTTTCTATTTTTTTCTCGAATTTTTTGTTAACTTTTTGAATGTTTGGTCTAGAAACTGAGATGATATCATGAATTTTTTCTTCTTTATAAGTCTGAAATGGTGGCTTTGGGACACCACTGACAATTACATTGTATAGACCCAGTTTCTTCTTATGATAGTGACTTCCAACAAAAATCGTATCAAATAACTTTGCGTGTCCACATTCTACTTGCCACTTACTATCTCTCACTGGTTGAAAGTAATCATAATTATTTTTTGACGACGCATGACAAAATGCAAAGCACTTTTTTGGGTGTTTATGATACAAAACGTTTGCGAAGAACCCGGGGAACGAAAGATCCGCTAAAAAGAGTACATCTTCAGCTAAAAGTTTTAAACTGAGATACTCCATAATTTGAACTGTTTCAAATTGTATAGAAATATCTATCGGAGAAAACATCCCCTTAAAAAGTTCAGAGAAACTGTTGGCCTTTTCTTGTGATAACCACTTCTCTCCAAGTACAACAACTTCATCATAATGTTTCCTAAACTCCTTTGGAAACTCTGAGGCCCACCATTGCTGGTATCTCATATTCGCTGGAAACTGCGGAACAAAAATTAGTCTACTCATATTCTCCATTCCTCTGGAATTTCGTTGTACTCAGAATCTACCGTCCAAAAACTTTTTCCGTTTCTTATTTCAACTAGCTCTTTATAACAGTTCAATCCCTTTACTAAAACGTGTCCTTCTTTTTTAGCAACCACTTCAAGGTTAACAAAACATTTAGCACCAGAAAATGTCTCTACATAGAAAGTTTCAGTAGTCATCCGATCTCCTTCTTCTATAGTTGAATCATAACCCCAACCATTGGAACAGGAAAGAAATATAATCTTCTTTTCTCTTTGTCAAAAAAGAATCCAATCCAAAAGTCATACCAAGCAAATATAAATTTTATTCTCATCCTAATCCTTTCTTTCTCCATCTGTAGATAGAAATAAAATTTAAGACTGACAAAATAATAATTTGAAGCATATAGTAATGAAGATCTTTGTAGTAAAAGACAACTAAACAAAAAACGTTTGCTAAATTCAAAATATAAAATCCATATCGTTTTGGAAACATAAGAAGAAAAGAAGAAACTACAACTAAAGACGCACTAATTATTTCCGAGAGTGTTACAAAATCCATTTGCAAGTCCCTTCAAATAAGATGAACTTCTTCTCTGTTTCCCATAAAGATCTCTCAGAATAATAAAGATAATTTAAACACCTTTCTTTATCTCCTGAATTTTTTACTTCTCGTATATAAGGTGCTTCCATATTTACTGAGTAGAAAAGTACATTAAATCCTTTTCTTAGAAATTCTTCTCCAATTGCTCCAATTGCTCTATGTGCTGGATGTGTTTCAAAATACGGATCCGGGAAGTAGTATCTGGTTCTTTCTTTAAGAGATTTAATTCTTTTTCTAAGTCTATCATAATTTCCTCTAAAAAAATCCATCGAATTAACATTCAACACATCAGAAATTTGCAATGCATCATCTTCTCTACTTTTTTCAACTTTCTCTACATACCAAATAGAAGACCACTTAGACTTCGCCAGAACCTCAAAACAACCTATAATTTCATCGTCGCAGTGCGGAGAAATTATTACATTATTCATTTATTTATTCTCCCATATCAAAATTTAATAGTTCATTCTTGATTAAATCTAAATTTTCTAAATCGCTTTCCCAAATGACTAAACAATCGTATCCATTTTTCTTAAAATGTTCAATTCGTTCTCTCTCATGTTCTTCATTTAATTTAAAATCATTTTCATACTTACTCCTATATTCAAAAGTATGATACCACCCAAAAAATTCTATAATTCTATTTTCTTCTTTATGGATCCAATCTGGATTCTTTCCATCAATCCAAACTTTACTATCGCCAACGTAATCATATTCTAAATTCAATTCTTCTAACATTTTAGTTACAAATATTTCTGATTTATTCGGTTTAGAATGTAGTCCTTTTTGTAACTTCTTTAAATACCCTTCATCTTTATACAACTCTTTCATTCTTAGACCTATCTTCTCAGCCCTACTTCTAGAGTTATAGTTACTATCCGGATTAGCCCATATTTCTTTGTGTATTTTTGATAATCTTAGATTAAATTCTTCATCATATGGACTATTACTAGTCTGTCTATTTTCTAAGTTCTTATTTCTTTGCTTCTTCTTACATTCTTCAGTAAACCATTTAGACTCAGGATTTTTCCACGCTTCTTTAAGAGAATTTCCTTTTCTCTCCAAAACTTCTTCTTTTCTATATGGAGATTCTTCTTCTTCCCACACAGAAGAAACAGTTTTTGAGATTTTCTCCTTTACATGTAAACACAAAGAAGACCACTTACTACAACACCACTTATTCACAAAAGGAAAGTAAAATTTTGCTTTCCTTCCACATCCATAATTACACAAATGTTTTTCTAATTCCTGCATTTTGAATCTCCTTTTCATATTTTTTGGAAAGGAGATTCAAACTTTCTACCAAAAGGTCTTTTATAGTCTTATTTAAAATAGCAGAAAGAATCTTAAGGTTCATATGATAACTTTCTTCTAACTGAATAGATTTCATGATTATAGTTCTCCTTTTCTATATTAACCCCATTTTATATTTGTTCTGAGTTATATAGAAATCAACTGATTTTCTCACTTTTCACCTCTTTCGCACAAGTAGTACAATAAAACTTCATTGGCTCATACTCTACATATTCATAAGTAGAAGCTACTCGTCTAATCTCTTCATCAATATCTTCTTTTAAATTTTTTCCACCAAGAGAAATTATGATCCCAACTTTTTTGCATCTTTGACAAATCAGTTCTATTATTTCCATCGGTCTTTCCATTCCTTGAATACAATATGGGCACATCACTTTATTATTCTTTAATCCCTTCCACCCCAGTGGAAAGGTTTCGGTTGCTCGAATAACAAATCCATTTTCCGCAATTCCCAAAAAAACGTTTCCTTCTTTACTTATTTCTTTCTCAATTTCTGTTCCACATTTATTACAACCAATTAAAAATTTAATTCCCATTCTTTTCCCCAACTTCTTTAAGTCTTTCATACTTTTCCCAAGTAATACACCCCCCAAGCCAGCATACAGGACATGATTCTCCATTATCTAATATTCCAGCGCCATTACAATTTGGGCAACGAACTAACTTTTCTAACTCCATATTTCCTCCAAAAGCTCTTTTTTGTTTGTTCTTGGTATATAAAGTAAGTTCTATATATATTTCTTTTTGGTTGGAGAATATATTTGCAATTCTCGAACCGACTACCTTCTTTGAGACGAGGAGATCACTCTGTGCACAGAGAAGTCAAAGAAGAAGGTTTATGGGGATTTAGAAGGTCTCTCGTGGTACCGCGTTCTAAATCTATATGACTCTAGCTGGAAGGAGGAAACATGTTTTCAAGAAGTGTTAAGTTAGTATCTGCTTACTTAATAATTCTCTTCTCAGTTATCTGCTCTTCAAGAGTTTGGTCTTAGAACATTTAACTTAACAATCAACAAGATTCCATACGACAAAGCAGTAGAGTCGCAGATCGCGGCTCAGCAGGATGCTTTCATGCAGGTTCAAACAGCAATCGCAAGGGCGAAGGAAGCCGAGCAGAAAGCAATCACCGTGGCCAAAGAAGGGGAAGCCACGGCCATGAAAGCAAAATGGGAGCAGGAAACTATCAAAGCCAAAGAAGTAACTCTCGCTCAGCAGAAACTTGCAGTTGCTGAATTAGCTGCGAAGGAAGCCGAACAATACAAGAGAGCTGAAATCCTTAAAGGTGAAGGCGAAGGAGCTCGTAAGAAACTCGTCATGGAAGCTGATGGTGCTCTGGCAATTAAAGTCGATGCATACAAGTACTCAGTTGAAAAGTTTGCCGAAGCCATGGCTAAGTACCAAGGAAACTGGGTTCCCCAGATCGTGACCGGCGGCAGTGGACAGACCACAAATGGCGCCACGCAGATGATGGAATTTCTGTCTCTCAAAGCCGCGAAGGATCTTGGACTGGATATGTCCATGCCAGGAAAAGAGAAAACCGTAGCTCCATCTAAGAAGTAACTTTCCTTGAGCGTTGTAGTGTCACAGGGACAAATGTGACTTCGGAAGGTAATAATGAAAAGGTCCACCTTTCGTAAGAGTATTGAAACCACTCTGGAAACTAAACCGTTTCTCTCAGACTACGCCATAACTATAAAAGGAATGAGCGAATTCGCATTCCTAAACGTTATGGTTTACGAGGCCATGGTGCTCCAAGAGAGTTACCTGATCGCCCGCAAGCTAGTTTGAGATCTACTGTCAACAAAGGGACCATTCGTAGGTCTCGACGGTGAGAATCCGTACTACAACGTTCTTCCTTTCTAGAAAATAAAATTGCAGCAGAAAGAATTCTTACACTTAAAGGAGGCAAAAAATGAAAGACAAGGGGATCTGTCCCTATTGCAAGCAGGAGTTCGAAGTTGAAGAGTACGGATTTGGATTAGACTGTCCAAGTTGTAAAAAGAAAATAGATGTATTCCCTGATCCAACTTGGATTGAGACCAAATGGGGAACATTTGGAATATCCGGTAATCCATTTCTTAGTTTGCTTAGTGGACTTTTTAAGAAGACAATCCCAAAGAGTTCCTAATCATCTAATTCTCAGAACAAATAAAAAAGCAAGAAAGCGAGGTAATGGATATGAAGTAGGACTTTTTAAACCATCTCAGAAGTCCTCCAATGGACGTTAGATTTTAACGCAACCCAACTAAAAAATCTAACGGAGGACAAAAAATGAATCCCTTTCAAGAAGTAAAAGCACAACTCAAGGATTGGTCGTCAAAGATCCGCAATCTCAAAAGATCAAGAAAACAAGACAAGCGTGGTACAACTCCACTCTGGCAAATCGAGTATGAAATCTTTCGCTTAAAAAGAGACTTCCGACATCATCACATCGTTTACTGTGAAGTCCGAGGAAAACGAGGGACCAAATTGAAAAACCAGGACAATACAATCTCCCAGATGAAAAAAAGATCCAGAAGAGTTCCTCAAAAAAGTTCAAGAATATGAAACTCTACATCCTCGTCCGCAAAGATTTGACTCCATCTCAGCAAGCGGTCCAAGCGGGACATGCGTTAGCGGCATTCCTGCTTAGGAATCCTAACACTGAATGGAATAATGGAACTCTTATTTATCTGGGAGTAAAGAACGAAGAGGCTTTGGAGAAATGGAAGTTTAAGCTTAGAATGAAAGAAATTAAATTCGCAGAGTTTCGTGAACCTGATATGAACTGCGAAACAACTGCGATTGCAGTATACAGTGAAGAGAGAGTTTTCAAGAACACGGAGTTACTGTAACATAAACTCGGATCTTCAATCCCGTAAGATCCGAGTATCAAAAGTTGAGTGTGCGTGTAGCTCAACTGGTTAGAACGGGAGACTAGTTCTCAAGAAAAATCTGGAGTTAAGTGGCGCAACCTTCCAAGGCGACCAGACCACTTCTAGCTGCTTTTTGGAGTCCATTTTTATAAGAAAAAATAGGTAGAATTTCTTATTATTTCTACCTATTTTTTTCGTTGTTTATATCTCATTTCATTCGATTAAGTTGATTCTTTAAATCTAAAATTTGTCTCTTAACATCATCTCTATCTTTTTGAATTTCTTCTAGTTCTTGTTTCGAATCTGTATCTTTTGGAAATCTTTGTGCATCTTTCTTTAGCTGTCTCTCTCGATCATACAACCGTCTTTCATCTCGAATCAAATCATTAAGTTGATTTTCAATATTTTGCTTCTTCCATCTTTGATCAAGTTGCTCCTGTTGTATCTGAAAAGATTTATTCAAATTCTCGAATGACTTAACAACTTCCTGCTTTTGTTGCTCTGCTTGAACTGTTTTGAAGTATCTACCATCGAAAGTAAAAATAGATCCAACAAGACTCAAAGCAACGCCAATACTAAGAAGAATCTTCCACGACCCTTTAATAGCTGATACAAATCCACCATTTTTTTCTTTGGCTTTCTTAACTTTTACTTTTTTCTTTCCCATAACCAATTCCTCTTAAAGTTTAGTCATTAATTGCAAACAATCATAAAGTTCTTGCCTGCAACTTTCATGGTTCATACAGTCACCCTGTAGGCTACTAATTATCATTTTATCAGCATAAAATATAATTCCTAAACTTTCTACACACCCTCTCTTTTTTGAATCATAATAAGTATTTATTGTATCTGATAAGACTCCGGTAAAGTTTCTTAAAGATTGAATACTATTTGATAAAATTCCTTGTTCCCTACATATATCAATACAATCATGAACTATAGTATCCAAATCATCTAGATTTGAATCACAGATTAAATGGACATATAAAGGAAATCCAATCCTAGTATACTTTCGAATAATCATCGGACTATAATTTTTATCCAGCAGCTTAGTAGCTACTTTATCATCTTCTAGACCAAATCTTCCCCCACTAATTTTCTTTTCCAGAACTGCTTTCTCCATTTTTCAGACTCCCCTCATTTTCTATTGGAACCCACTTACCATTCTCTTTTCCTTCGGTTTTCAAATATTTGTTCTGAATCCACTTCTCAACTTCCTCTTCAAGATTGATTTTCTTTCCTACCTCCCAGATCTTCCTTTTTAACCAAACTTGAAACTTTCCAGAAGCTACAAGTCTTCTAAAAGCATATTTCTTATTCTGATGTTGGCTTCTTTCTGTTCTGCTCTCACCAACAGCTCTAGACTCTCTATGTACTATTCGCACACCGCTTTCTGTTTTATTTTGATGCTGTCCACCCTTTCCCCCACTTCGAAAAGTTTGAATATCAAAGTCGTTTTTGGTTACTGAAAAAATTGGTTGTTTCATTTTCCCATAATAAAGTCAAAACAATCTTCGAGTCTTCTAAACTGTTTTGTTGAGTGAAATAATAACCAAGCATCTTCCAAAAACTGGTCATTATCGCATATTACATACACAGGAACTCCATGATCAAAAGAAAACATAATCTCCGCAATTGTTCCAAAACTCAATCTTCTAATATAAGCAACTAAAATATCAGATTGTAAAATTAATCTTTTATCTCTTTGGACTATATATACATAATCACAGTTCTCACCAATCTTTTTAGTTACTTCTGACCAAGTAATATCCATTGGATCTATTAAATCTAACTTATCACTACAATACTCTTTTGCAGTTTTCCGATATTCCAATTCTTGACTATACCCACTCAAATACACTGTTAGTTTCATCTGTTCCCCTTTGTTTTACTAAATTTCTATTAATTTCTAAAAGAATATCTTTCCAAAAACTTCTATTAAAGTTAGTCTTCGTATGACATTTTCCATCTAATGCGCAAATATTTTTTCTATCATCATTTCTCTTATTATAATCAATATGATGATAGCATACTCTTCTTTCCATAACTTTATTACAAATTAGACATGTTCTTTCTTGATCAAATAATATTTTCTTTCTGAATTCTTTATCTACAAACTTATCTGTATATGGAAAATAAACCAAACTTCTATCAGATATCCAGTTTACATTTTTTTCTCCTTTACGTTTATTCCCAGCTATCTTATTAGCACAAATCGAACAATCATGCCCACTTAAAATAGAATCTGCTCTAACCGTAATCATGTGTCCATTTTTGCACTGCAATGTTAAATATACATAAATATCTTTATAGTCTCCAGAAATCCATTTGTATCCTTTAGTTTCTATAACTTGTTTAATCTTGTCTAGAGGTATTCTATATCTTTCTCCCATGCACTTTTGACATCCA
>Ga0315281_10002486_pt1 | contig 27356 bp, 20 predicted proteins | sample YL17G07_0_MG_FD_204540 | JGI IMG/M metagenome (GOLD analysis project Ga0315281, IMG submission 204540) | Sediment microbial communities from Yellowstone Lake, YNP, Wyoming, USA - YL17G07_0 | ecosystem: Environmental > Aquatic > Freshwater > Lake > Sediment | place: USA: Wyoming | collected...
CAGCGCCGCCGTCCATCTTCACTTGCCACCCTGATGTGATCTCCGTGTCTTCTGGGTCCTTGACGCCGTTGCCGTTCACGTCAGTGTACTTGCCAACGGTTATCTGGACGTCCTTGAAGTTGCCGAAATCTCTGTCAGTCACGACTTGGCCTGCAGTCAGCGGGACAGTGTAGGTTCCGGACCCAGGACATGTCTGAGACCAACCAGCTTTCCCCGTCTCGGAGGCCGTGTAGGTTCCGGCGACAAGGCCAGTGAATTGATAGTACCCCGTGGTTACATCGGTGTATGCCGTGATCGTACTGTGATCTGGTTTTGTCAGCGTAATAGTCCATACGAGATTGGTGGACACATCCTCGGTGTCCTTGACTCCATCCCCGTCGAGGTCGTTGAACTTAACTCCGCTTATCATGCCAAGCTGGCAGTTGCCGAAGTTGTACGGACCGAACTCTTGGTCTTTCGTAACCACATCAAATGAGTAGCTGCTAGATCCACCGGTCTGAACGTAGCCAGGCTGCAGCTGCTCAGTAATGGTGTAATGGCCTATAGGGACAGAAAACTCATAATATCCGGGGTGAGCGCCGCCAGCCGTGGGCGTCGTGCCTGTCAAATCTCCGCCGAGGTTGATTGTCCATCCGGACAGTCCTACTTCCGTGTTATCCCAGTCACCCTGACCATCGACGTCGCCCCACTTGTAGCCGTAGACATGTCCCAAGACGAGGGCTTCCACACTCAAACCACAATCCTGCTCGCCCACACCCGAGACCGCGCCACCCATCTGCCTTGTTGCCCAGGTGTAATAATTGAGACTCTTCATTGTCATGTGATATGGTGATCCTGAAATCCCTGTGGATCCCTTGCCATAACCATACCCCGTCGGATAGTTCTGACTGATTCCAATATGACCTCCCCAGGTTGCCACGACAGGGCCGCTACCTTCCTTGTGGAAGTATACGGTCTGTCTCGCGAGGCTATCGCCAGAATCAGAGCCTGAATAATGGATCGGCGGGTCAATCTCAAGTATGGTGCCACCGTACATCCTCAACATGCCCACTGGGTAATTGTCAGGGTCCACGATGCCTGCTTTGAGGACATCATAGTGAACTGCTTGCCTGGCGCTCACAAAGTTGCTTCCGACAGGCCCGCTATACTCAGTCGAGACGAGGCTGTACGGGTCGTTGGGGAACCGCTTGATGCTAGGTTCCTGGTTCACAAGGGCATGAACTATCGTCTGGAGTCCGGTCGGGCCCGTGCCCTTCAGGTCACTCCAGAGGTTGGTACTGTGGTTCGTCAAGCTGTAGCTGGTTGTGAGGAAGTCGAAAGCTACATCGCCTCCCTTTGAGAACATGTATCCTATATCCCAAGCGTAGTCTCCCGCAGGCAATTCCTCGAAGATTGTTCGATAATCGACCTGACCCGGAGTGTTAGAAGGGTAAGTAGGGGGGGTGTTGCCTTCAGATATGACATGCTTATTGCCATTAAGGTTACCACCGCTCCAATAGAGCGTGGTATCAGGGTAGCCGTCGGTATCGTACCAATCGTTGGCTCCTTGGACGAATGTGAGGGCTGCGTCAGTGAAGCTAGTAGATCTTGTGACGCTCCCATCAGTTGCCTCAACCAGATAGACGCCTGTTATCCCGTCCAGATCATATTCATACACGAATGCGCCAGAGCTGTCACTCACTGTTGCCCATGAATCCACCGTTGGGACAGGTGTCGTCGGTCTCGTGACGCTGCCCCAGATAGGCACACCGCTGCCGAATCCACTGCCTAATATCGTCACTGATTCCGAAGGCATGTAGTCTCCGATGACATCATCGTCAGTTCCCAGTACTCCATCTGGTCCCGCGGACTGCCTATCAGTCCAAATCCTTGCATCGCCGGCTCTTACATTTCCAGCAAGAACGCTCGACAACATTACGAGTGCACACAGCACGACAATTAGAGCAGCTAGCCTACTCACGATCTTCTTCATATCAGTGACTCCCCCGTTACTTGCGTCTTTTCGTTTGCCTGCCCCCCGAAACCGTGCGAACACCCACACTCGTGTCGGTTTGCAGGCAAAATGCAAACCCCACGAATACAGTAGCACGCTAATATAGGTTATGCATACTGACTCCACCACCAGACCGATCTAGGAACTCACCACTCCAGTCCAAGAAGCACACAACCAATTCACCAAGATCACATGTCTGAGAGGTGGTAACTCGAAACGCCAGAATGAATCTGTACACACAGATGTATACAATTCTAAATACGAAGGTGTATTATTCTTGAAGACATTCCCGAAGTGCGCGAGGCATGAGAATTGACGATTTCCATTCAGGAAACCCTTTTCGAAAGGGACAATCCGTTTCTCTCAAACGGCGTCGTTCTCCACAAGAACTTCGCCGGAAGAGAGGAAGATCTCTCCAAGTTTCTCAACCTTCTTGAAGCAAACAAGAATGTCGTAGTCCGAGCCGGAGAATCAATGGGGAAGACCTCGTTCTTGGCAGAGTTCGCCCGCAGACACTCCAAGGACTTCGAGTTCGCCTACATCGACATCTATGGGATGATAAGTCAAACACATCTGCTTCAGACGATGACAAACGAACTGATCAGCTCCTATCGCGCACGAGACGGTACACTGGACCCCGCTGGCTGGGAGATTCTCAGAAGCACCAGGCTCAAGCTTGCAGTTCTCCAGAGTGAATACTTGGCAACAAGTGCCTTTGACGATATCCGGACGCTTGCGCCTCCAACGAAGAAGGACATTGAGATTCCCGACAATGTGCGGAAGAAGATCGAGATCAGAATGTGTCCGGATTGTGGGAAGCCTTTGAAGTGGATTGAGAAGTACGCCAGACACTACTGCTACGGCTGCAGGAAGTATCTGCCGAGACAAAGAAAGATAAGAGACGCCCTTCTCGAACATGAAGCTTATCTAGACAAGACTTGCCCGTCCTGCGGTCAGGAAACATCCTTCAACGAAAAGTATTCACACTACTATTGCGCCAAGTGCAAGAAGTACCCATTCGTCCACCTGAGGAGGAGAGACCCAGAGGAATTCACGAGCTCAGACCTGACGGAGGTCCTTGAGCTTCCGCAGAGGATCGCACATAAGAAAGGGGTGCGAGTAGTCGTGATGTTCGACGAGTTCCAGAACATAACCTCTTTCGGATCGAAAGAATTGCTCACGACGATGAGGTCAAGGTTCGAATCGCACAAGGGCGTCCATTATGTCTTCGCAGGAGGCGACGGGCAGGCAATGCACGACATCTTCGACGACCCTGCGGGTCCCTTCTACAAGTTCGCCGACACAATAGATCTCGGGCCAATCCCTGCCGACGAGATGGAGAAGTTCCTTATGGGGCGGTTCGCATCAGCTGGGGGCAAACTTCCAAGAGGCTTGGCAAGGAAGATCGTAGCGCTGAGCGGCAACTATCCCGGCCATGCGCAAAGGATCGCCCACGAGCTCTTTCACTTTTCCAAGGAGCCCTCTCAAGAAGACATGGACAAGGCGATTCGGTCGGTGATCGAGGATCAGTCTAGTATATACAAATCTATATGGGAAATGATACACAGCCCGCTTCAAAAGAGATACCTGATAGCCTCGGTCACGGAACCATTAGCTCCGCACGGAAAGGACTTCATTAAGAGATACGGTCTAAAGTCGAGGTCTCATGCGCAGAGGGCAGAGACGCAGCTCGAAGCGAAGGGGATTACACGAGACGGTGAGATCATGGATCCGCTGTTCGTTCTATGGCTCAGGTCGATCACAGACCAGATTTGAGCTAGAGAGCACCGCCCTTCAACGACTTCCAACGCTAGCATGTGCAGATCGCAGTTGATTACCCTTCGAGGGAATGATGACCGACTCGAAGGAGAGGCAATTCACGACCATTCCCCCAGACTTGAACTCTAAACATAGGCTCGCAAGACCTGGGCTTCTGCTCCAAAGGTGAGGGCTTGGGAAGCAAAGGCGGCCAATCTGCGCAAACCTGATACAGAAGCGGTTCGCACCATCTACTCTGAAAGCCAGTAGCCTAACAGTAATCCGAGCTTTACATTGGTGTCAAACTCGAATGAAAGGTATTTAGACACCTAGCGCCTTACCGATGTCTACGCGGGGGAGTCTAGACTGCCGTCCAATAGAAACTCAGGTTTGCCATTCGAAGGCGTGTTCGGAGATACATGTGAACTAAGGGTCCTAGAGCATCTCATGGACAACTTCGACACGAATTTCAACATTACGGAAATATCGCAGGGATGTACACTATCGAGGCCGACCGTGCACAAGGTCGTGAAGAAGCTCGTGAGAACGGGAGCGATCGAGGCATTGCCTAGGCGAGGCAACATGGTATTCTACAGGATCAACGGTGAGTCGCACATCGTGAAGGGGCTCGGGAACATCAGAGCATCGAAGTACTTGCAGCAGATGCCTAAGGAGGCAGATCAGGTCCTCCAGGAAGCTCAAGAGCAACCCAACAGGATGATGCGGCTCAGGAGATTGAAGACACCGGTGGTCCACAATTTTGAACCGTCGAAATGAGTTCGGATTTTCCTTTCACCAGCGCGTCCGACAACGATGTCCGACGGTCCAATCTCGGAAAATTATATAAAGGATAGCAATTATATCATCCAACGGGATGCACTGAACCGTTCTCAAGCGTTCTAGTCTCAGCGTCACGAGACGCGCTCGAACGGCCGCACCCTCGAAAGCCAAAGGGTGTTAGACATGGAGTTCCAGAGCGGGCTCGCAAGGAAGATAGCGAGCAAGAAGAAGGGAAAGGTCAAAGCGTGGAGCACGTACCTGGGCCTCATCTTTGTCGTGTTCATAGTACTGACTCTGACCTCGAGCACGACTGCGGCCCCATCGGTTGTGATCCACATTGGCACGCAATCGTCATTCGCGAAATACCTTGGCAACTATGAGTACAGCTCCAATGTCCTCCAGGTCGGCGTCAAGTCGCCCACAGACTGGGTCTGCATCAAGGTCCAGTTCAATGGGAAGCTCTCTGAACTCTCATCCATATCCTTCTCGGACAGCATACTCCAAACCGGCGGCCTAGTCATCGAGCCATTTGTAGTTATCAAGCTGACCGAGGGAAAGACCCTGGTCTGTAATCCCTGCAACTCATATGACCTCGGCTGGTACCTGCCATGGTCAGAGTGGCAGTTCAGGGACACCGTCTCGAAAGGCAGATGGACAGTGGCGCCCGTCGAGACTAAGTCTCTGCTTCAGCCCCTCGAGAGCTGGATGAACATCTTCGGCGACAGGCAGGTCACCAACATCTGCATCTACATCGGGACTTGGACCATCTCGTCTCCATTCGAATGCTACATCGGAGACTTCGCGGTCAACGGAGTGCATATCGATGTCGCCAACGCCAAGAGATGTCTAGGGCCCTCAAGCGAGCTGCCTGTTGGGTTCTAGGTGTCCGAGGCCATACCGGCACTTCTCCATTGAGCGCAGTGTCTCCACAGCGACCCTGAAACCGTAGCTTCAATTCGCATGCCCATTCCAGGCTTCTATCAGAATTGGAGCGCGAACTCCGAGCTAGATGAAAGAATCGATAGCGCCAAGGCGTGGCGGCCCTTATGTCAGGAGCGGCGAGTCCAGGGCAAAACCCATCGTGTGAGTCGTAACAGACAAATTAATAGGGTCCGGGGAGGTTCGCATCCGCGTCATGGAAGGAGCAGTCATCGAGGTCAAGGATTTGGTCAAGAAGTACAACGGGAGGAGCGCAGTCCTGGACGGCGTGTCCTTCACCGTCGCCGAGAAGGAGTTCATGACGGTCCATGGCAAATCGGGTTGCGGAAAAACGACCCTGTTGAACATGCTCGGAGGACTCGACCGGCCGACATCAGGCGATATCGCGATAGATGGCCTGAGCATCGTGAACCTTTCAGAGGACGAGCTCGCAAGGCTAAGGCTGGAGAAGATCGGATTCGTCTTCCAGGACTACAACCTCCTAACGGACCTGACTGTCAAGGAGAATGTCGCCCTACCCCAGCGGTTCTCCAGGCAGAAAGTCAAGGGACGGATACAGGAGCTCCTCGACAAGTTCGACATTTCAGATATCGCCAACGAGAGGGCTAATAAGATCAGTGGAGGGGAGGCCCAGAGGACGGCCATTGCGAGGGCCATGATGAACCAACCGAGGATCATTCTCGCAGACGAACCGACCGGAAACCTCGACGACGAGAACACGGAGAATGTCATGGAGGTCTTCGAGCTCGTGAAGGATGACTTCGGGACTACGATCGTCCTGGCGACTCACGACAGCGACCTTGCCAGACACGCAACGAAGAGGATCCTTCTCAACGATGGAAAGGCGATGGTTGAGAGCTGAGCCAGTTCATTTACTGGCCCTATAAGGTTGCCGAACAATGTACAGAATTGTGCGCAAGGTCTCGAAACCTAATAATAGAGTATTGGGATGACAGGCGGGATACAATTGGCAAATGCCATCGAATTCGGGCTATCCTTCGCGCTCTCATTGGTCATGATTTTCGTCATTATCCCATGGCTCATCCCGAAGCTCAGGGCCAAGGGGATGGTCGGGAAGGACCTGAACAAGCCGACCCATCCGGAGGTGGCAGAGCTCGGCGGGATTGCGGTCGTCATAGCGTTTTTCGCCGGTGTCAGCCTATTGTTGGCCCTCGATGGAGTCAACGACCGAGAGCTCCTTGAGGTGTCCCTATCGACAGTCCTCGGGGCGGCTTTCATAGGACTCATCGACGACATATTCGAGCTGAGACAGAGGCAGAAGGCCTTTTTTCCGTTTCTCCTGGCACTGCCGCTGGGAGCTGCCCTCAACCCAACAATCACAATCCCGTACCTGGGCGATGTGAACTTCGGCTCGTGGATGCTTGTCGCCGCGCCGTTCGCAATCACGTGCGCCGCGAACGCTGGCAACATGCTTGAGGGGTTCAACGGCCTGGGGACGGGCCTCGGAATCATAATGACCACCGCACTTGTCTCCATGGCGATTCTCCATGACAGGCTCGATGGGATGTTCCTTCTTGTCCCCCTGCTCGGAGCCCTGGTCGGGTTCCTGTGGTTCAACAAGTTCCCAGCGAAGATATTCCCTGGGGACACTCTGATGCTTTTCATGGGAGCGACGATAGCCGCGGCTGGAATGCTCTCGAGTCTGTACATCCAGACAACTCTCATCTTCATGCCGTTGATCTTGGAGTTCTTCCTTAAATCCAGGGGACACTTCAGGGCGCAGAACTACTGCTCAGAATCCTCCAATGGATACCTCGAGTATCATGGGAGAATAGAGTCGCTCACCCACCTGGTGATGAAGAGCAACAAGAGGACGGAGCAACAGGTCGTGAGCACGATTTGGCTCCTTGAGGCAGTTGTGTGCCTGGTAGTTGTGATGGTCGACATACTGCTCTAGCCGGGAATCCCAAGTTCGGGCGTCTGCTTCTGTCCTATGTCAGATGCGCAGAACACTATTGCATGATCTCCTGACGGGCCGCCAACGTACAAGACATCTGATCCACGGAGAAGGTACGAAACATAGGTCGAGTTCAAGACTGGATGTCCGTACGGATAGTCGTTTACCCCCTGGGTCATCCATTCGTCCTCCAGGAGATTGTATGCGAGCCGCTCCGACAGTATCTGATGCTCTAACAGTCCTGGCAAGGCCGGGATCTTCTCGTAGTCATACAGAGCGCGGGCGTCATATGACAGGCGCTCATCACTTTGGATCGCATAGGACTCATTTCCATAAGAGTTGATCCATCCTATCGCATCGACCTCATACTCCTGGGTGTCATGCCTTATGCCAGTGAGCACACTTGTCGCATAGGAAAAGGGAAAGGAGAGAACAAGGGCGGCAACAAGTACCACGGTAAGCGCTTTCCTGAGCCGGATCCTGGGAACGAGCGAGGAGAAAGCGACAGCTATCCCAAGGGCCAACGAGATGTCCGCGAAATCTATAGTCCTGTAAAGGATGTTATGGCTCGCCAGACTCACTCCAGACCGCATCGAAAACGCAATCACTGCAAGAGCAGGCATGAGCAGACAAATGGGGACTGCTCTGTATCTCGATCGTGACTCCATGATCTTCTCAAACCCGTACCACGCAACGGAGATTAGAAAAGCCGCGGACGCTCCAAGCAGAAGAATGTAGTGAGGGATACCTGGAACATAAGGGAACAATGGGTCATAGTAGTCCCAGACGAAGAGGAGCATGAAGAGTGCGCCTGGAATTGGTGCGAACGTCCATTTCACGTGTTTGGTTCTGCTGAGAACCACGAAAACAAGCACGCAGAGTAACAGAAATACCGTGACCAATTCGAGTGCATCGGTGACGGAGTTCACGTATGACAGTCGATCCAGAGACCTGACAGAATAGTATGAATACGTGTATGCGATAGACGCAACAGCTACTGTGGAATCGACGACGTGCCGTCTTTTGATATCCTTCCGGAATATCGCCAATGAAACAGACCAGAATGTCAGGAAAATCAGCGCGGACAGAGCAATCACAGATATGAGGTGATGTACGAGAGGAAGAATCGCGAGAACCGCGATTTCGACCGCCAACATCCGTTTCTGTGAGCGATTTATGTATGCATATACGAAGAACATCAGGAAAGCAACTCCCAATGACTCTTTCCAGACGGAGCCGGTGAGGAAGACAAAGGTCCCAAAAAGGGACAAGAACAGCGCCGCTACTAGGGCGCTATCTACACGACCGCTGATCCTCGATGCGACAAGGTAGCCGCCAGCGACTGTTAGGACTGACAGACCGGCAACCAGCAATTGCCCAACCGCGAACGTCGATACACCGAAAAAAGATGCCAGAAATGCAATCAGGACATCGAATGCTGGCGTCACGAGACTATGTGTCCCGGAATATGATGTACCATTCGGGAACTCGAGATGTCTACTAGCGACAATGTCAGATGCGATTCTGCATTCAGTCATGCCATCATTGTTGAACGGGTTGGGAGATATGGCCAAAGGGAGCAGGCGAGTAGAGAACGCAAGCAGAGAAATGACGAGGAGCACTACAACACGTGCTCCAATCTCTCTTCGAGCTCTAGCGCGGGCCAAAATCACACCCCCAGCCTATATGGCGAATATTGTGGGCGGTCAACAGTCTTTCCTGATTATTATCTTAACTGATGAGGCGCCGATGAGTCTAGCCCGTAGCACTATCGCTTACTGACTCCGCGGCCTGATTGAAGCCCCGCGAAGGGTAAGCTTCCTTCTCGAGATCCACGCACCTACCCTAAGAGGATGTGTCGCCATTATGCTCCGGGTATTGCAGACCATCCAGCAGTCATGACCACAATCTGGGACTGCGGCATCGAGCTTCTCTCCAGCGGGTTGAGTCCACAGCTGCGACCAATCCTCAACCTTAGTCATGTTGCCGATCATATGATCCATCACATTGCACGGATAGACGTCTCCTTCGGGCGTTACGAAGAAGTATCTCTTGCCAGCCTGGCATCGAGAGTAGAATGACGCGCGGGCGGACAGGTCGATCATGCCATCCATATGACACGCCCTGAGCTAGTCCTTGATCCTCCGGGACCTGGGCAGAGAGTCCACAACTGGCTTGATGGCATCATTGGCAATGATCTTCGTCATTGTGCCATGGATCATCCCGAGGCTGAGAGCCAAGGGGATGCCCCGAAACTAGAACTGGAATCCTCCCTGTAGATAGTTGATATTATGCACAGTTGATATAGGTGATGGATTGGATGAGAATTGTCATCACCGGGCCGAAAACCTGTCCTCCTGAGATTGGTGGCATCGAGGTCTTCTCATTCGAGCTCGGGAAAAGGCTCTCGGCGAAAGAACTGGAGGTCTGGTTGATATGCGCGCGGAGGCCAGGTCAGAGCAGTCACGAGGTCGTTCACGGTGTGAATGTTCGAAGGTGCCGAGCACTCTGGAACAGATACACCCTCAAGCTCTCGATGATCCCTGGCATCCGTTCCGGGATCGAAGAGATTAGACCTGATGTTGTTCACGCAAATGACGCCACGAGCTCTTGGACATCAACTGCGCTCCTCGGCCACACTCCGACAGTAGTAACACTCCATGGGGTCGGTTTCTCGAGAGACGATTGGCCGACGCCCTTCAGACAAGGAATCAGATACATGCAGACTAGAGCCGTCAGGAAAGCGACGATAGTCGTGGCTACGGACACGCTGTCCGCGGAGGCCTTCAGCGATTGCAGAGATGATATCCGCGTGATACCCCCAGGCGTTGACACGGAAGTGTTCAAGAGAGGCTGCTATGCAAGACCTGATGTGTTAGGGGAGGACAAACTCAACCTTCTGTTCGTTGGAAGGCTGACGAGAGTCAAAGGCTTCGACCTAATAGTTGAATCTGTGAAACACCTGGATTCGTCCATCAAGAAGAACCTAAGAATCACGGTAATCGGAAACGGACCACTAGATAGACTGGCAGAGAGAGCATCGCGAAACGGCGTACTGGTGAACTGCATCGGAGATATTCCTCATGAGAAGCTACCTCCCTATTTCACGAACGCAGATGCCCTGATCCTCCCCTCCCGATCGGAGGGACTCTCGATAACCTTGCTCGAGGCTATGGCGTCTAGACTCCCGGTCATTGCATCGTCTGTCGGAGGAATGAAGACATTGCTGAACTCTGACAACTCGACCACAATCACCTCGCTATCGAGCGAAGGAGTCGCCGAAGCGATTGGCAGGTCGTTATCGGATGACAAGGAGAGACGAGCAAGGACAGACAGCGCTTTGAGGCTTGTGGCCGAACGATACTCTTGGAGTGCCGTCACGGAGAAATACCTGGAGGCATACAAATCCGCCTTCGATCATGGCAGCCTACTTCACTGAACGAAATGCGCCTTTACCTTGTTCTTGGCAACCCACACGCCAGCTTTCAAAGGATGCGAGATGATGAGGCTCCTGGTGTTGCAGACCATCCAGCAATCCTCGGTGCAATTCCTCACCTGTCTAGCTATTCTAAGTTCGACCTCTTGCGTGAACATGTCGTCCCAAGAGTCGACATTCCTGAGGTTGCCAATGCGCTCGTTCATCACCATGCAGGGAAAGATGTCTCCGTTTGGTGACACGAAGAGGTATCTCCTTCCAGCTTCGCAGCGACTAGTGAACTCACTCCTTAGCTTCGGATCGAGAATGCCGTACATATGGTATGCTCTGAACCAGTCCTTAGCAGACCATGAGCGCAAGTGAGAGTTCAGAACGACTGAGACTGTGTCGTATGCTGGCTCCTGGAACTCTGGTGGAGAGTTGTCAGTCTTATGGAAGTATATCTCCGAGTTATGTGCGAATGTAGTGGTGAACTCAACCCCAAGCTCCTTGGACAGCTGGTAGACCCTAGCGGCCTCCCCAACATTCTCCTTCATTAGAGTCATCCCAATCCTGAGATCCTTGAACCCAGAAGCTTTGAGCAGCTTCACTGTGGATATCGCGTTCCTGAATATCCCAGGAACACCCCTTATTCTGTCGTGCGTCTCTTCCAGACCGTCAATTGACACTCCGACCCCAACCTTGGGGTGAAACTCGCGAATCTCCTTAAGGCAATCCACAATCCTCTCCGAAGTCAATCCGTTTGTAGAGAACACAAGACGAGACGATGGAATCTTAGAGTCTATCGCTCTGACGACATCCAGAATATCCTCTCTCATGAAGGGCTCTCCACCGGTTATGTTAATCGTCCTGAGCGATTCAGGCAACTTGGCGTAATGCTCTGGACCCATCTCGGAATGCTCCGTATTCCTCCAGATGTTGCACATTGAACATCTGGAATTACACCTGTAGGTTACGGCAACGAAAGCTTCCTTGGGCTTCATTTACACTTTTGGCAAGAGAGGGCGCATATATATCTCTTGCCCGCAAAAGGAGATGCAGCGCGAGAATGTCGCATCTGCAGCCTCTCTCCTGAGGAAAGGATTGAATACTAATTACACGCTGGCATCATTTCAAGATATTCTCGAGTGATGTGGATTGAAAGTCCTGATGCTCGCACCTGAGTCCCTCCCGATTTCCAGCGTAATCGGGAATTACATCGTCCAGATGGCAAAGCTGGAGCGTGATCGCTGCCCAGATGATCGGCTGCTACGAGGGCATCATGAAAAATGGGAGGGCGGGCTGATTCCGAACAAACAGAAGGACGACATCGACGGCCCTGGAGGATAGAATAGAATGGAGACCCTCAGATTTCTGATGGTGACGACGCACTACCCGCCCGACGCGATAGGCGGCGATGCGATATTCGTGAAGTACCTATCAGAGGAACTGACTAGGAGGGGACATGAGGTTCATGTGTTCTGCAACCCTTCTGTCCACAGAATCCTAAGAGGAAGAACGGCGACAGTTGAACGCCATCAAGAAGAGGGACGACCGACAATCCACCGTTTCTCGAATACTGTAGTTCCTTTTCAATTGATGACGGCTTATTCCCTAGGAGCATCGAAAGGGCCGAGAAAGAGACTCGCAGAGATCGAGAAGGAGGTGCGTCCTGACGTTGTCCATTGGCATAACGCAAAGGGGTTCTTTGGTGCCCCTGTGGAGAGCAAGAACGCCACTATGCTCTACACTGCGCATGACTACTTCTCCGTATGTCCGAGATCCAATTTGATGCGGCCAGACTTCTCGTTCTGTAGTCAACCGAGGTTGTGCCAGGTGTGCCTGTTGAGGTGGAAGAGACCGCCCATGCTCTGGCGGATTGGAGATAAGCGTGTCATCAGGATTCCGCAGAAGTTCAAGATCCTTTCTCCCAGCGAATATATGGCCAGAAGGTTAGAGCAGGATGGCATTCAGCCATTCAAGATCTTGAGGAACTTCGTCCCTGACCCTGGAAAGCAAGCGAGCGCCAAAGAACCGACAGCAGTCACCTACGTAGGGATCCTGGAAAGGCACAAAGGACTTGGTACGCTCGTCGATGCGTTTGCCAAATCGAGCAAAAACCACGATTTCGAGTTGTTCATCATAGGCGAAGGACGACTCAAAGAGACCCTGAGACAGAAAGTCGAGCATCTGGGATTGTCCAAGAGGATCAGTGTTACTGGGTTCTTGAGTTCCTCTGAGTTAACAAGCGTCCTAACCAGAAGCTCTGCGTTGATTCTTCCCTCCGAATGGCCCGAGAACTCTCCCTTGGTGGCGCTAGAGGCACTGGCACTCGGCATCCCCATCATAGGTTCTCGGATCGGCGGGATTCCGGAGATACTTGGGAAGGAGTCGGGATCGACCACGTTCGAAGCTGGCAACATTGTGGAACTCAGTCAGAAGATCTCTGACTGCTGGACTGAAAGGAAAGGTCAATCTGAGGCTCGGAGGATGACAAGGAGGCACTATGAAACCCACTTCTCTCCTGACATTCACGTCAGCGACTATCTAGCCGTAATAGGGGCGTGACTGGACGAGGACTGTCTTCTATCTCAGCGGACTGCATCCCATCCAGGAATCGACACTCAAGTATCCTCCTCCGGGGTACCGCGTCATTTCAAACGTCGATCCAGCACAGTTCGACGTCATAAGATCGTACAGACCGGGGCGAGTTGCTACAAGGAGAATCGCGAACCAGGTGCTCAAGCTGACTAGACGACCGCGGATGGCATTCATAACAAGACGATGCGACTTAATCCACACTGCGAGCGGTGTTCTACCGGTCAATCGTAAACCGTTCGTTGTTAGCGCGGAGTATTATTCGTCGTTCGTCGGCCTGCAGCACGATAGAGTGATGAGCAAGGGGTTTCTTGACAACACAATCAAACGCCTCCTGGCAGACAACTGCAAGAAGATCCTTCCTTTTTCGAACGCTTCTGCGAAGTCCATCCTGAATTCCTATGGCTTGAGATCGGATAGACTCCAGGACAAGATCGAGGTGCTGTATCCAGCCATTGAACCGAGGCTACAGAATAGGAGGGAGCCAGACGGCCGAATTAGAGTTCTGCACATTGGTAGTGCCTTCTTTGAGAAAGGAGGACGGGAACTCTTCGAGGCAGTAGACTTCCTTACCCGCGAGCTCAAAATGAAGATCGATTTGGTCTCAATAACGAGTGCTCCGCATCACTACAGAGACAAGTTCCTGAGCTTCATACACAAATACGAGAGAAATGAGAATTTCAGAATCTTGACTGAGAGCGTGGACAGAGCGATCCTCTTCAGGGAATACTACAGCAAGGCAGACATCTTCGTCCTCCCAACATTCGGAGATTTCTTCGGATACGTATACCTCGAGGCAATGGCATGCGGCCTTCCGCTGATAGGAACCAACGTGTTCGCGGTCCCCGAGATCGTCGTAGACGGCAGGAACGGCTTTCTCGTAGACTGCCCGATATCTCCCTTCAAACCGGATTGCACTAGGAAATCGGACGAGGAAGTTGGAAGATACTTGGACTACGTTGTAAACCGCGGCTCTGAAGACCTGACGAAGCAGCTCTCTGAAAGGATAAGAATCATCGCCGAGGATGAGGATCTCAGGAGACGGATGGGCAAAGAGAGTCTCAGGATGGTCAGTGAGGGCAAGTTCTCAATTGCAGAACGGCATAAGAAGCTAAAGAGGATCTACGATGATTCGCTGTCGGGGTAGCTAGGGAAACGGAGAAGAAATGAGCGGTGTTTAGATGCGAGTCCTATTCCTTCCGAATTTCCAGGTCGAAAAGCTCGACAAGGATGACCCGTCCGTGCCATCCCCCAACAAGGTATTGAAAGGGGACGGCTACTGGTTCTTCAGGCATGTTCCTAACATTGAAGTCCATGTGCTGGACAACCGAGCCCCCTTCCCGCTGAGGAAGATTAGCAGACAGTCCAAGGTCGAAATCTTTCAAGCCCTGAGAGCACTGCTGATTCAAGGCAAATACGATCTTGTAATCTCTCACAGCTTCAATAGTGGATTCGTGTTCGCCTTCCTCCGCAGAATCCTCGGACTACGTCACCCGCCTCATATCGTTGTCGATGTTGGATGCCTGAACGGTGGGAGGGAACATCGTGGCCAAATCGCACTGATCTCCTTCGCACTCAAATCAGTTGCCGGCCTAGTCTACCACTCCCGGGTCAACAAGGACTTCTACGACAAACACTTCCCTTGGATTGAGACTACCTTCGTTTTCTTCGGCGTGGATACGGATTCTTTCTCCCCCCCGAGGATTATGCCAGATGGCGACTATGCTATCAGTGTGGGCGTGGGCAAAAGAGACTATCACACACTCATGAGAGCTTGGGAGAGTATCGCCTTTCCGCTGAAGATAGTCGGCCCCGACAATATGGAAATCGTGCGTATGAAGGATGTTCAGGTGCTGCCCAGAGTGCCAATAGACCAGCTGATACAGATGATCATCGACGCCAAGCTTGTGGTGCTCCCCCTTGAAGAGACCAGGTACTCTGTTGGTCAGATGACCCTGATCCAGTCGATGGCACTCCAAAAACCGATTGTCGTCTCAGGTATATCTGGTATCAAGGACTATCTCACGGATGGCGTCACCTGCGTGGTATGCCGTCCAGGGGATCCCGAGGACTTGCGCGAGAAGGTGAAGCTACTACTTGAGAATCGAGCCCTGGCGGAGGTGATATCGAAAAATGCAAGGACAGATGCAATCTCTAGATTCACCGAGAAGGAGATGGCCCAGAACATCGGACTCTTCGCAGCGAGACTTGTCGAGAGATCAGCCTCAACCATGGATTCTCCTCCGCGGAATCCGGGTTAGCCCACAGCGATTACCAACACTCGCGAACAGATAATCCGACTGCCACAAATACACCACAGCTTGTTCCCCCAGCTCAGACAAGATGCGGATTACATTCATTCTCGAGAGCGATGGCATCTGCAGAGCAAGGGTGATGAAGTCCAAACGACGCAGGAAGGGGTTGGGGATGGGGTGAAATGGGCACCAGGGTGAGAGTGTCAAGACGTCATGTCCTCCAAAGAGCGAATAGAGGGTTTTAGACTGCCGATGAATCCACGCGCTTGCTGCTGCAGGACTGTGTGCTTGAGGCAATCGGAAATCTGTGCATACTACTTTGAAGGATACCATCTAGTCAGAGAATTGTTCATCAGATCTCCGCCACCAGAGCAGGCAGCTTGCTGAAAGCTGAAGAAATGCGGTTACAGTAACTCAATCGAGTCGGATGATTTCGATGAGCTCACAAACAGAAAGGGGTTTCCAGCCTACATGAAGAGCCGACAGAACAAGGTGTCATGCCACGGGTAGACCGAGATAGAAATAACTCACCCCGCCACTGCAATAAACGAGATAGCTGTCAAGGGAGTGCTCTCGGAACCCTCCAGATATTCTTTCTTGCCAGCTTGCGGTGAAAAGCTGGTTCGTTAGGATCGAGGGTCGGATGCCCGACTGAAGGACGTAGGATGACTCCCAATTGTTATCCACTATGACAACCAGTCTAGAGTGGCGGGCATAGTATTCTGACGCGAATGTGCCCCCGATTTCCGCATTGTACGCAACTGAGACCCCGTTCATTATCAACCTGCCCACAGCTGATTCAATCAATGAATCCTGCCTATATTCATACCAGACGTACAAGTTCTGAGGAAAACCGAATGTCGACCTGGTGACGTTGCTTCTGACCTGATTGGCCGTCACGTCTCCGTTCAGAACTGACGGGACCCCAGGTCCGAGGTGATTCGCACCGCTAATCGCCTCGAGCCCAAGAGTCTGAACATCAACATTCGAAACGAAGGGTTGGCCAGCATCGTTGTACATCAAATATGCCCCATCATTGAAGACCTGATCCCCCACTGCAACTGTGTCTCCGCCGATATATTGCATGTTGTTCCATCTAGCTATGGAAACCCAGGGCAAGGATATGGTGACACAGACAAGAATCAGGGCCAGGAAGAAACGAATCGTCTGGCGTCTGTCTGACTTCTTCAGGGACTCAAGCCAGGATGCGCCGAAGACCGCCACAACGGGTGGCAAAACCGTCGCCACATAGACTGGATTACCGAACAGAGGAGACATGGATACAAGCAAGGCTAGGGGAAACAACACTCGGGGCTGGAGATGCGTAGCTCGAAAAGCCATGATGATTCCTACCACCGCAAAAGGCAGTATCAATCCAATCTGATGTGTGTAAGTTATACACAGGCTAAGGATGGTCGAGACAATCCGAGGTTCGAAGGTGAGGACTCCTGATTCCCCAAACGTCGATTCCCCAGATCCTCCCAACAATCCAACAAAGAGGGCAGTACCAATCGCAACGAAAACCCCGATTGAAATGTAGAATTGGGTTACACGCCGCCTCCTGCTCGTTTCGTTGATCAGTCGAAGATGCTGAGAGCCGAGCACCGATAGGATGAACGCAATACCAAACATGATCAGGAGGAGAGCCATGTGGTGGGTTGCGAGGCAGCCGAACAACATCAGACCTGCGATCAGATTCAGACTCGTTCTCTTTGTGCTATTTGCTCTGAAAGCCAGGAAGATAAACAAAACCAAGAACACAACGAAGAGGCCTCTGGCGCTGCCAACCCAGTAGGTCGTATCGACGAATCTGGGTGCCAGGCTCGCGCATAGTGCTGCGACCAAGGCATACTGAGTCCTTCTAAGGAACTCCCTTGCTAGACAGAAGGTCGCGATGACCAGCAGCATTCCGACTAACATGCCAATGAGCAAGATCGACAACTCCACGCTCGTCCCCGCAAGCTCCGAAAATTCTCCGACAAGGAACGGAGCGCCCGACGGATAGGACAACGGATAATACCCGAAATAGGAGAGCGGCGTGAAAGTCCAGGCAGCATATCCCCGTTCCACGATTGAACCAGAGAGCATATGGATATAGTACGAATCGGCCTGGTATCTCTCATGTTCAACGAGAGGATATCTCTCTGCGATGGTGACCAAGAGCACCGCAACGAGGAGGCAGATTACTACTCGCCTTGACAGGATGTTCAACATTGGTCACCGCACTTCATCCGAACCGTTTTCAGTTTGCATCGGCTCTCGTGGTATTAATGGACTTCGGTGTTGTTGGCATCAACCTGATGACGACCGGAAGAATATCTCAGAAGCACGTACCAGAACGCCGATGACCATCCCAGGAAGATCATCCAACCCACGTTTTCATGCGCCCACAGCAACGACGATATTCCGTTGTAGTACCCAATCACGCCGATTATTATCATCCTAACCAGGTTCCCGAGATACGCGATGAGCAGGCCGACCAGCATGACGATTATCAGGGTTCTTGTCCGGAGCCGCTCAAACACGAGAACAAACGCGAGGAAAGCAGAGAGGAAGATCGAAAACGAATATAGGCCCGCGCAGTACGCAGATATGCCCAGGGTGTGAACCGACCCGTCCTTGAAGGTGAGCGTCACCATGTCTCCAATTGAGTGAGCTGGAATGCCCATCAGGTCGAGAGCACCGGCGAATGGCGCCGCCAGCATGTAGTGCACGTACCAATTCCCGACCGTCGTAGACCCCGTGTTTCCAGTCAGGGAGACAACGGCCTGTGGAACAACCAGCATTACCACCACGAATGCCACGAATAGGAGGGCGAAGCCTGCCTCAATCTTGAACCTCTCAGCCAGCACAGGATATGCAAGAAGCACAATGCCGAATAGGATTGACAGGGTGTCGACATCGCCGTACTCCGGCCTTGTCGAAACGAATCTGTTGTAGAGTACGACGAGCAAGACAATTGCTGCTCCGAGAATCATGACCACATAGTCCCCGCCGACGAGCTTGACCATGTATTCGACTAGTCTTATCCCGGGGTTGTCCTTCTTGGATACCTGCTCGCTCGGTCTGCGATAGATCAGAGCGAGGAGAGCGAAGCCGGCCAAAACGGACACAGCGCCCAGAAGGGGGCCGACGTAAGAAAACAACGCAAAAACTGAAAGCCCTTCTACTAGCAGTATGATTGCCAAGATCTGCAGAAGCTTCCTACGGGGTGTGCCCTCGGGGGCGTATTTATCGAAGAGCGACCTCGCGCGTTCCAGAGCCTCGATCATCTGGTGACGCAAAGCCGCTCCGCTTTGATAAAGCTAACCACGGACTTGGCTTACCCCAGCACTTAGTTAATAGATGCAAAGCGTTTCGGGCTGAACGAGGGCATCTACCTTTGACGTCCAAGATCGGCGAGGGCCTCAGAGGCTTCGCGAAGACCAGCCAAGACGGCGCCCGCGAATCCATCAACTACTACACGAAGAGCGGCAAGGATGAGCGCAGGCTGATCAAGGCCTCGTTCTTCATGGGGGTGACAGGGGCCGTCCTCTGGTACATCCTCAGCCTCTACTGGCTCGCCCTCGGCTTCACATCAGTCGAGATTGGGATCATGGGCGGGATCGGCTCAGCCGTGAGCGTCGTGACCCTCTTCTTCAGCGGATTCCTCGCAGACAAGTTCGGAAGAAAATGGCTCTTTCTCCTTGGACTTGCGGGAGACGCGCTCGGGATAATCCTGTTCCTATCCGAGAAGAACTTGGTCGTGTTCACGATCGCGTACTCTGTCGTAAACCTCAGCGGCTCGCTCGTCCAGCCGTCGCTCATCGCGCTCCTGGCCACGAAGGCGAAGCCGGGAAGGCTCAAGTTCCTCTTCGGGCTCCAGTCGTTCTCCAACCAGATTGGCCTGACACTGACGACCCTGACCGGCATATACGCCCCTGGATTTCTCTTCGATGTCTACGGGACGGACCTCGCGAGAGGCTACTGGTACGTGTTCCTCGTGGCAGCCGCGTGCGCCTTCGTTCCGATCATGATCGTGCTGACCGTCACGGAGCCTCCGAAGATGAAGCAGAGGCTGCTCCTGAGCTTCGACAAACGGATCAAGAAGATACTCTTCGTGTACTCCCTGCAGAACGCGCTCATCGGCTTCGGCGGAGCGATGGCCATCCCCTGGATCCCCATGGTCTTCGAGTCGGGGATGAACGCCTCGACGACTCAGGTCTCGCTCATGCTCACGCTCTCGAACGTAGCGATAGCCATCGGATGGTTCGTCATACCGAAGTTCTCGGAGGCTATGGGAGCGGTGGCGCTAGTAACCATCTGCCAAATTGCCTCGGTCGCATTCCTCGTCCTGATCCCGTTCTCCCCCTACCTCGTTGTCGCGGCGGTCCTCTACATGTTCAGGTCCCTGTTGATGCTGGTCCCGACGCCGATCCTGAACGCCTATGTCATGAACATCGTCTCGGAGGAGATCCGCGCGTCGTTCATCGCGATAAGCCAGCTGGCGTGGACCGTTGCGTTCTCGGCGGCATACGCCCTGTCGGGCTACATCTGGGCGAACGACTACTCGAACGTGACCCCGTTCTTCATATGCGGGGTGTTCTACACGTTAGCGTCTCTTGTCTTCTTCTTCCACTTCAGGAACATCAAAGAGACCAAGGGGAAGAAGAGCGTCAGGACTCTGAAGACTTGGGATTGAGCACAGCGCACCCGCTCTGTGCTTCGACCTCTGGAGAACAGCCTATCGATTGCTCAATGATGGGAGGCCTTGTCCGCTTCGGTCGAGAACTTGCCCTTCAGGCGAAGGGCCTCTTCCAGGAGCTCAGAAACCCATTCCTCTTCCCAGTTGCGGATCCTAGCGTCAAAGCAAACCGTGTCTCCTGGCATCTAGTTCGACCTCCCTACAATAGCATATGGTCGTGACCATATATCAAGTTTGTTTGGATTTTGGTGGACATTTGACCATTCAGACATCCATTGTGATGTTCATTGACCGCCTCTAGGCCCATTGAATGGAAGTTATTTATAAAAGGAAGTGGTTTTCAAGCATCGATGACAGCCCGGGAGAAGGTTGTTGGCTCTTTCGAGTTAGATGAACTTGACATTGACATCTTGAGGAGCCTGAACGAGAACGCTCGGAAGAGTTTCAGAGACATGGCAAGGGAGCTGCATGTCTCGCTTACAACGGTCTCGAACAGGGTCAAGGCTATGGAGCGCGGGGGGATCATCCAGGGGTACATGCCGATCGTGGACGCCACGAAGCTAGGCTTCGACATAATGGTCGTCATCGGGATCAAGGTCATCCACGGCAGAATCGTCGAGACGGAGAAGGATCTCGCGAAGGACCCAGCAGTGTTCGCGGTCTTCGATTCCACGGGTGAGTGGGACGCCATAGTAATGGCCAGGTTCAGGACCCGGGCCGAGCTGAATACCTTCGTGAAGAAGGTACTGGACCACGAGAACGTGGACAGGACTTACACCCAGGTCGTCCTGAACATCACCAAGGACGAGAAGCGGGTCCTTGTCTGAGCTGAAGGCGGGACGACACTGACCCGCCCGTTGATACTCCAACATCTCGCAGTGTAGTTTATGTATCGAAGCGACGATTCCATGCCTGACGCTATTGGGAGGAGGCGTCAGGGAAGGGATATGCGCGTACCTCTGGCGCCCGCACTCGCGGGCCTGTGCCTGTTGGCGCTAGCTGCTTCGCTGTCGCTCGGTTCAGCGAATGCTGCCTCCAGCGACGGCGCTCCCATCGACATCAGCTTCGAGTTCTCGCCTGCGAAGCGTACCTATGCCCCTGGCGAGAACTTCACCATCAAGTTCACAGCGGTTAACACGATGCCTTCTGTAGACTACATCTACGACAGCTTGGCGTACAAGGAGAAGGTCACGAACGTGAGCGTGCACTTCGCATGGATGGCTCCGGGCGAATGGGCGTGGAAGGACGTCTCGAATTCGTCTGCGTGGTTGAACCCTGACGGACTCGGATCGGGCGTGTATTCCCTGCCGGTCACTGTTCCATCTGGGGTGGCGGAGCAGACCTACACCTACTACTTCAGGGTGGAGTACATGTCCCACACCGCCTGGGGCAACATAACATACACCTGGGGGACCGGGAACACATATGCCGACTTCGTGGTTGGGTCGAGCGCTGGGGGTGCGGCAGACTACGGACCGCTTATCGCGGCAATCGCCCTCGTCCTGTCAGTAGGGGCCATCGGAGCCGTGCTGTACTACAGGAGAGAGGGCACAGGGACCTTACCTGGAAAGACGAAAGCCGTCTCGCAAGCCACTCCTACAACAGCAAACGGGGCAGGGGAGGCGTACCCGATCATTCACCCGCTCCCGGGAGAGCATTTCCCGATCGAGAAGGGGTTCATCTATCTGGTCAAGGAGAAGCGGCCGAACGTGGCCTTCGCAATGTTCAACGAGGCCGTGAGCCACAGCGCAAGGGGCATGCTTGTCGCGAGGGAACATCCGAACAGGCTCAGGCAGGTCCACAACTTCAAGGCGGAGAAGATACTCTGGCTCACCCGCAGAGTCGGGGAGGACCACATAGACCCCACTGAGCTGAGCCGGCTGAACCTCTGGATAACCAGGTTCGTTGAGGGCTCCGCCAAGTCCGTCGTGTTGATCGAGGGGCTCGAGTACCTGATAACCCAGAACGACTTCGAGACCGTTCTCAGGTTCGTGAACCACCTGCACGATTTCGTGGTTGCGCACGACTGTGCTGTGATAGTTATCGTCGATCCGCGGGTCCTCAGCACGAGGGAGTTGGCCCTTCTCGAGCGGACTGCGAAGATCGTCGAGCCCGTGGAGCAGCCCGAGGCAGCCCAGGACAGGGCCTCAGATGAACTCCCTGCATGATGGTCCCGCGAGGCAGGTCAGTAGCTGACAAATTCTAAATCCGAAGAAGGCCCTCCCGAAGCCTGGGATGCAAGAGCGAGATCTGCGAAGAGGTCCGTCATTTCGATGAACGGGCGCGCTAAGCATCCAAGCGAACGGGGGAGGACAAAGAGTGGCCGCACTCTCGGTGTCACGGAAGTATCAGGCCCATGCACAAGCGATAGCTGTGATCCTGATGCTGGCATCGGCCACATTGGCGGTTTCCGGATCCGGAGCTCTCTCTCCTGAAGGCAAAGAACGGCCAACGTCCTATTCGTGGAAAGAAACTGCATCGATGGCCCTGCCCAGGTCATCGCCTGCAGTCGTGACACTGCCAGATGGCGACATCCTAGTGACCGGAGGGCTGTCGATCAGCGGGCCGACCTCGACGACGGAAATTTTCGATGTCCAGCAGATGAAGTGGAGGCCGGGGCCGACAATGATCTCGAAGAGAGTCGGGCACACGGCCACTCTTCTCGATGATGGCACGGTCCTCATCACTGGAGGAGAGACGGGGACAGGCACGACCTCGAGCGCGGAGCTGCTGAACCTCTCGATCGGCGCTTCGATATCCCTCCCAAGCATGTACTTCGGGAGGTCGGCGCACGCAGCTGTCAAGCTCGCAGGAGGAATGGTCCTCGTAACAGGAGGCTCAGATTGGGTGACCGGGGAATGGAAGCAGGCTGAGCTCTTCGACCCGGTTAATCATTCCTGGAAGCCGGCTGGAAACATGGCCTATCCGAGGATTTTCTTCGCCCTCCAGATACTCGAGAGCGGAATGGTGGTCGCGATCTCCGGCGACGAGAACGGCACGAGTGAGCTCTACGATCCATCTTCGAACTCCTGGATTGGGACGGCGAAAATGAACGAGAAGAGGTATGGTGCCGGGTCGATGGAGCTTGCGGACGGCGGGATCCTCGCTGCAGGAGGGATGGTTGACAGCACGACACTGTACACCACAGAGATCTATGATCCTTCATCGAATTCTTGGAATCCTGCTGCTCCCATGATTCATCCCAGAGCGCACTTTTCGATGAACCGACTTTCGAATGGCTCGGTTCTTGCCGCAGGGTCATGGGACAGCACAGGCGTGTCTGGCACGAGCGAGGTGTTCTTGCCTGACACTGGTGAATGGGCTGAGGTCGGGAATATGAACCACCCAAGAGGCGCCCATGGATCTGCGAGTCTTCCAGGAGGTGCGGTCCTAGTCATGGGCGGTGTGACCGACAGCACTGAGACCTCGACGGCGGAGGTGTACGCAGGCGAATCCGTTTCTCCGCCCTCGGGACTTCGCATGCCCAAGGACATCATCCCCCTGGTGATAGTGATCGCGAACGAACTCCCTGGATACTCCGCCAATGGCCTCATCGCCAAGCTGCTCGCCGCGCAGGCACAGTACGACGACGGCGCCAACACGACCTGCCTAGAGATATTGGACGCATTCTACAATCAAGTCGGAGCGTTCCACCAGAGCGGTCACCTCTGCGACTCGGGTACGACCCTGCTTTATGCGGGATACTCGCAAGTCGTCGAGTACATTGGAGGGGTTCCGCAGCCCTCAATCCCTTGAATCGACCATCGCCGGGGGTGGGTTTCGTCGATGGTACGAAAATCGGAGCGTCCGACAGCGATGTCCGACGCCAGCAAGCGCTGTCTGACGAAATGTCATTAAATACGAGCTCTAACAATAGACCTCCTCAAGCTCATTGGGATGCTGAGCGAAAGGAGGTGACTACATAAAGATCAGCAAGAAGTTGCTAGTCACAATTGGGGCCAGCGCTGTCCTAGTAGTAAGCGCTGTCCTGGTTGTCAGCCTGTCTGGAAAAAGCAATGACAAGCCCCAGACGGAGAACGACATACCGCCAGTTGACGACACGCCTGACCAGGGCACGATTCCAACTGATGACACCACGCCGCCCGTGAACGACGACGATGACACGCCTGAAGTTCCGGACGATGATGGCGATCAGGGCGATGACGAACCTACTGGCATCGTTAAGCTTAGGGGTCTCGAGAACGCGATCCAGAAGCACAGGGACAACATGGAGAGGAGAGGAATAACCATGAGTTCCGGCGATGGCCACGGCCTCACGCACTCACTGGAGAAACTCCAGGAGAACCTCGCCAAGAACACCGCGAAGATGCAGGAGAAGGGCGAGAAGATACACGGTCAGGGGCACGGCAACATACACTGAAAGCACTGATGCAACAATTGAGGATTGAGAGGCGCACGGCACAGGCGGACATCTGTGGAGAGGGCGAGGCGGCGGCGAAAGCTGTCAAGGATCCTCGCGAACGATCATCTTCGCCAACCCTCGAATGGCTGGCCGCACAGAGACCGACGCTGGATCTCGCTCCTCAGATTCTTCTGATTTCTTCACTCACCAGCGAAAGCCTTGGACTTGGATATCGATTTCAGGACGCGACGGCCGTCTTGGGCTTGTATGCCTCGACGACTATCTTCGCAGGCTTCCAGATCCCAGTTATGTAGTAGTTGTACTCGCCCGCCCTGTGGAACGTGCAGCTCCAGTAGTCGCCAGGTGCTATCAGCAGTCCGCTCTGGAATAACCCGTCAGAGTGCTCTCCCGTGCTGTCCAGCGTTCCGCTCCTGATCGCGATGCCAGGCGGGGGAGACCATGACCTGTTGATCCAGACGACCTTTGTCCCCTCTATGACCTTGACCACCTGCGGTACTATCTCGCGCCCTACGAGGTCAACATAGGCTTCGTACCTCGGAGGCGGGGGCGGGGGTGGCGGAACATATTGGACCGCCTTCACCGGCTGGTAGTGACGCATGGGCATCGCGGGAGCCGGACGCGCTGCGTAGATCACCGCCTTCTTCCTTCTTGGCCTTGCGGCGAAGACGATCAGAGGTATCGCGATGAAGAACGCAAGTATGATCAGGAAATTGGTCAGCCCAAGGTCGTTCATTATGAAATCGCCCACGGACCTGATGAATTTGAGCAAGGGGTTCGTGGCCGCGCCTTCGTGAACTGGGATGCTCAGTATCGCGGATTCGTACATCACCCCGTCGACCTCGGCGTATGCTTTCATGAATATCGTGCCGTTCACCGGCGGAGACTGGAGGTCGTTGACTGTGAACTCCTGCCAGGTCTGGCCACTGTACGAGGGCGTCGTCTGCGTCAACGATGTGGACGAATCGCCCCAGCGCAGGTATGTCACCTGGATATTGCCCGGGCTTCCGCCGCTCACGAGCCAAGTGATCGAATAGGTCGTGTTGGGCGTGACATACTGTGGATAATGGGTTATGGTCACCGTCGGAGAGGCGACGGACTCTGTAGCCGTGAACGCGTCCACTATTCCCCAGCCTGTGGAAGTGTCGTACCCCGTCCTCGAAATGTCAGTTGCCGTGATATTGATGGACAATCCGATCTCAACGGCCGTCAGCGCAGGGTTGATGGACAACATGAGCGCCGCGACACCCGCAACATGCGGAGCTGCGGTTGATGTCCCTGACAGGGTGTGGTAGCTCCCTCCGCCCTGAGTCGAGTAGATGTCCACTCCGGGAGCCATGACGTCAAGGCCGATGCCGAAGTTGCTAAAGGATGCCCTCCTGTTCAGGGTGTCCGTCGCGCCCACAGAGATTACCTGGCCATATAGAGCCGGGTAGCTGATCACGCTGGAGCCGCTGTTTCCCGCGGCAGCGACCATCACGACGCCGTTGCTCGATGCGTAATCGACGGCGCTCTCGAGAGTCAATGATTGGCTCTCGACTCCCAGGCTCATGCAGACTACGTTGGCGCCGTGGTCGACGGCCCACCGGAGGCCTCTAGCAACATCATAGTCCGTACCCTCGCCGGAGTCGTTCATGACCTTGACAGCCATGAGTCGAACCTGGGCAAGGCCGGCCATCCCAACGGCGTTGTTCGTGACCGCGCCTATGACACCAGCGACATGGGTGCCGTGATATGTGTACTGGTTCGGCACCCACTTACCGGTGCTGTCGTACCCGTTCACGTTATCGTCCATAGGAACCCAGTTGTCTGCTACGAAGTTGTATCCGTGATAGAGACCAGTGGTGTCATTCCACATGTTGCTCGAGAGGTCGGGATGATTCCAATCTATCCCCGTATCGAGCACCGCAACGACAACGTCGTGGGTGCCTCTCGAGATGTCCCAGGCCTCATAAGCGTTAATTGTGTCCAGACCCCATTGATATGTAATCCCCGGATCGTCAGGTGTGAAATCGATGTGAGCCTTGCTTTCAGTCGAGACGCTCTTGACACCTGGTATGTCAGCGATCTTGGAGGCAATATACGCAGCCGATTGCCTGATCTCCAGCGCCAGCAGCCAACCCGGTTCGTAGGAGGATTTGACAGCAAGGCCTTCTCTATGCGCGAAGCTGAGAACAGCGTCAAATGATTCCTGTCCGATGGCCTCGACAACCAAGTTCCCAGAGTTGTTCGTGACAGAGATCATAGCCTTCTTGATCGCGGTCGAATGACCGCTGAGATTCGCGGCCGGAAGAATCGAGCCGGCAGTGAGGACCGCCAGTGCTATTGTCAAAGAGACAAGTACTATCAGTCGCATTCGGTTACTCTCGCTGTTCCTTTGGCGCGCCACAGGAATGTCGCGGCCTGACCAGTCGGCCCAGGAGGGCCCAGTGGCCTCACCTACCCATCCCTTGCGATAAATAGGTTGTTACATCATTATCTACTTTGATATCCCCCGGTTCTGTAACGAATCAGGTGGTGAAGACGCTGGAAAGCGTGGATGTCGACCTCCTGGTGCTACATGTAGTCGAAAAAACGTAATACACTAGTCATCGTGAAGAACGAGATGCTGGTGAAGGGGGTCGTCTTCTATCTG
>Ga0315281_10002487_pt1 | contig 27351 bp, 25 predicted proteins | sample YL17G07_0_MG_FD_204540 | JGI IMG/M metagenome (GOLD analysis project Ga0315281, IMG submission 204540) | Sediment microbial communities from Yellowstone Lake, YNP, Wyoming, USA - YL17G07_0 | ecosystem: Environmental > Aquatic > Freshwater > Lake > Sediment | place: USA: Wyoming | collected...
GCCGATTTCCGACTCGACCTCGGCCGCCTAGGTTTCCGCTGCTGATTTCGTGTCGAAGGGGTGAGACTTGCGGATCCCGCGCCGGCAGACCTAGGCGCGCCAGAGCCCTTTGCGTTTGTAGATCGACGCCATTCCTTAGGCCTTTTGGCAAGAAGCTTTACGCCAAATCTACGCCAAAATAATGCTGCACCGCAGGACGGCCAGCGATTTGTGTTCAGGATCATGGAGATATGGTGCCCCGGACACGAATCGAACGTGTCACCTGCCGCTTAGGAGGCGGCTGCTCTATCCACTGAGCTACCGGGGCGTAGTGACCCGGTATTCTAGCGGAAATCAGGATTTCCCGAATCAGAAACAAAAGTGGCCGGTTCAGCCGGCCATTCTGGTGTGCGTATGGTGGAGCGGAGGAGGATCGAACTCCCGACCTCTGCATTGCGAACGCAGCGCTCTCCCAGCTGAGCTACCGCCCCACATGGTAACGAAATACTAATTGAATTGGGGCATTCAGGAAAGAAACATCTGGCCAATCACATGTGTGCTCGATTGTGTATTTATTTGATTGAGCAAAGAAAAAAGCCGCACAAGAACAAGTCTTGTGCGGCTTTCTAACTTTACAACTCTACCGATTTCTCTTTTCCAAAAAGGTGTCTAAGAAAAGTGAGATCTATGGAGCCGTGATCAGCTTAGACCGCGCCGCGGCAGTTAGCCGGAGAATAACGGCCGATCAGAGTGCCTGCAGGACCGACAGCATAGGTTGAAGCGGCACCCTTGCAGTGGAAGTCGATGTTACCAACGGAAGCGGGAGCCAAGAGAGCGCCTGCAATAGTGGGCACCAGCGTGAGTGTGTTTGCACCGGCAAGCTGCGGAATCCCAGTAGCGGTAGTGTCGTAAGTAACTGTAATTACTCCAGTGGCTGGGGTAATTGCGATACCAGTCACATTTTTTGTTGCATTAAACACGTAGCCCGCAACCGCTGCAGTGAGGTTACCATCCGTCTGCCAGCCTTCCGCGACAGCAATTTTTGCGGCATCGGCCAGCACAAGACCTTCTGTCACCTTGGCGCGTACTGTGTAGTCTTGGTAAGCCGGGATCGCGATGGCGGCAAGAATGCCGATAATTGCAACCACAATCATCAGTTCGATGAGGGTAAAGCCTTGCTGGATCTTTTTCATTGTCAATCTCCGGTTAAATGTTTGGAACGTTTAAGCAGTAGGCCCTGGAAATTACCGGCCCTTCCGGGACCGTCTTGCATGGCGCCCTCATCCTCAGCGGGCCGATGCTTTCCGGGGCTTGCTGCTGCTGTTTAGTTAATTAGCAGAGGATGATGCATTGGTCAAAAACCCCGATCCGCCGCCATAACTGAACTTCCTAGCCATAAAGCACAAACTGTACCATAAGTGATTTCTGAACTTACTTTATAGCTTGTAGCAGCTAAAGTGCTTGAGAGTATAGATAGTTATCACTGGCATGGATGAATAGAGACCACGCAATAGCAACAGTATTCATATCTGGCAGGTGCCAAATATTGTCAGTTCGTGCCGCAATGTGGCTAGTTATGTATGAAAAACAATCAGATAGACGGTTGTACAGAACGGGCGAACGGAAGCAGTATTCCGACTTTTACGCAGGCTCGCTCCCCTAATCTATGCCCAGTTTTTCCAGTTTGTAACGCAGGGCGCGGAAAGTGATGCCCAGCAGCTTGGCGGCCGCAGTTTTGTTCTGATTGGCGCGCTGCAGGGCGTCGCGTATGGCCACTTCTTCGATGCGTGCGATGTATTCATCCAGACTTTCGTCGCTATCCGGGCCTGCCGTGGCGACCGTGCCGGATTGACCGGCACGGTCGCCGACTGGCAGCTGCAGATCGCTGGCATTGATTTCTCCTCCATCACACAGGGTGATAGCGCGTTCCAGGGTGTTTTCCAGCTCGCGGACATTGCCGGGAAAACCGTAACGAGACAGGGCGCTGAGCGCATCCGCAGACAGCTTTGGGACCGGAATTCCCAGGCTTGCGGCCAGACGTATGCACAAATGCTCGGCCAGCACCGGAATATCCTCGGGCCGTTCGCGCAGACTTGGGACGGCCAGCTCGATTACGTTCAGGCGGTAATAAAGATCCTGGCGGAATTTGCCTTCCTGCACCAGGCTACGCAGATCCTTATGGGTGGCTGACAGGATGCGTACGTCCACCTTGATCTCGCTCTGGCTGCCCACCGGGCGCACGGATTTTTCCTGGATGGCGCGTAGCAGCTTCACCTGCATGTGTAGCGGCAAGTCACCGACTTCGTCGAGAAACAGCGTGCCGCCGTCCGCGGCCTTGAACAGGCCATCCTTGTCGGCGACGGCACCGGTAAAACTGCCTTTGCGGTGACCGAAGAATTCGCTTTCCATCAGGGCTTCCGGGATTGCGCCGCAGTTCACCGGCACGAAGGTGCCGGAAGCGCGCGGTCCCAGATCGTGGATCAGGCGCGCGACCAGTTCTTTGCCGGTGCCGGATTCGCCATGGATGTACACCGGCGCCTGCCCACGTGCGAGTTTGTCGATGAGTCCACGGACCTTCTCAATGGCCGCTGAAACGCCCAGCAGTTTATGCTGGGCATTGCCAGTTCGGGTTTCGGGTTTCGCTGCCGGACTCTGGCCGACGCGCAGCGCCGAACGCACGATGTTGCGCAGGTCGTTGACATCCAGTGGCTTGGATACAAAATCGAACGCCCCGGCCTTGAGCGCGACTATGGCGGCTTCCATGCTGCCGTGTGCCGTGATCACGGCACAGGGCAGTTGCGGAAATTTTTCCTGGATATGGCGGACGAGATCGATACCGTTGCCGTCCGGCAGGCGCATGTCGGTAAGACACAAGTCGAATTTGAACTGTTCGAGGAGATGATGGGCCTCCTTGATGTTCTGCGCCGAGCGCGTCTCGAGATTCATGCGCCCGAGCGTGAGTTCCAGGAGTTCGCGGATATCGGGTTCGTCATCCACAATCAAGACCTGATTTTTGCTCATAACACACCTGCCGCGAATTCATTGCATTCTTCGGCCCGGGCAAAGGTGACGCGGAAGCGACTGCCCACGCCCTTGTCTCCGGGAAAGTATTCCAGTCGTGCGCCGTTGCTTTCGCACAATTCTCGCGCAATGTAGAGACCCAGCCCCGTGCCTTTTGGGGTGGTGGTGAAGAATGGATCGAAGATGTTGTCCACAATCTCCGGCGGAACACCGCTGCCCCAGTCGACGACATCCAGGTACGGACGGCTGTCCTGGTCGAGGCTGGTTTTAAAGGCGATCAGTGCCTGCCCTGAGAACGCCGGGCTGTGACGCAGGGCATTCTGGCAGAGGTTGCCGACCACCTGTTGCAGCTGTTCTGGATCGACGCAAATGGCAAGGTTCGTAACACCGAGCGTCTGGAACATCTCAGACGGGTGTTTGCCGGTAAGTGTGAACTGGTGGATGAACTCGCCGATCCAGGGTGCAATATGCAATTTGGTCAGATTGACCTTGTCGCGGCGCGCGAGTTGCGTGACATTTTCAATGATAGTGTTCATACGCCGGCTTTGATCCTGAATAATGCGCAGCAGGCGCGTTTCTTCCGCGCCCTTGTTGGTGGATTCGTCGAGCAATTGGGCAGCGTGTGAAATGGCTCCCAAAGGATTTCGGATCTCATGGGCAATGCTCGCGGTCAGGCGGGCGAGCGCTGACATTTTTAGCTGCTGGGCCTGTTGCTTGAGCACCGCGGTATCTTCCAGAAACACCAGCATACCGGAGTCGTCGCGTCGTTCGCCCACCGGAACGAAGCGCGGCAATAGGGCATAACCGGCCCGGCTGCGGATGATGTTGCGGCCGGCGTTGGTAGATTTTTCCCGCCACTGCCGGAATTGTTCGGCCAGTTCGGGGGACAGCTCGGAGAGCATGGTTTTTTTATCGGCACCCTCCGGAATCCCCAGGAAACCGCGTGCAGTCTTATTGAGCATGCGTACGTTGCCGTGTTGATCACAGACCAGGACACCCGAATGCATGCGCTGGATGATCAGATCATTCACTTCCGCCAGATTGGCGAGATCCACACCGCGTTGCTGGGCAAGGGCCTCAGTGGCGTGCAGGCGCTGAGCAAGCAGGTGGGTCAGACCGGCGGTCGCAAACAGGCCGATACCGAGCAGGCCCATTTGGGTATAGCCATCGGTAGACCACCGCTGGGCGATCCATTCGCCACCGGTGAGAAATCCCCAATTTACTTCGATGCCAATGGAAATGGTGGCGAGTGCCGCAAACAGGATGGTAAGGCGTGTCCCAATCATGAGGCTGGCGCCGGCCACCGCCACCAATAGCAACAGGCCCACACCGCTCTCCAGGCCTTGGCTGGCATGCATCAGCAGGGTGAGCAGGACAATATCGACAAACGCAAGTATTGTGGCTTGGGTTTCGAAATCGGGCCAGCGACGATACATGGCCGCAATGGAAAGGAGTGCCACGCCTACATAAGTCAGGCTGGCCACATTGAATAAATGAGCCCCACTGGCGCCAAATGGAGGGATAGCTTCACCGAAGAAGGCCAGCACCAATGCTGCCAGCGCGATGGTAAGACGGTAGAAATTGAAGGAACGCAGTAGTCTCCAGTTCTCCGCCGTGAAGGCAGACTGGCTGTCTGCTGCCGACATGGTCAGGCCAAAGAGTCTGGTGCCCATTGGTGCTCGATCTAGTCCCTGTGTCTGGCGCCCGGGATAGTTCGCCCGAGGTCCGTGTATTTATTTCCTGGCGCGGTCCGCGTCAGCGTGGGTACCGTTGCAGTAAGCCTTGCCGCTTGCCGTAATGGCTTCGCTGCGCGGCACAAACATCCCGCAATAGTCACAGCGTAGCATGTCCGCAGGCGGCGGAGGGGCGGCCGGGCCGGAACGGCGCTTAGTCAGCGTCTGCCGGATGAAACGCAGAATGAGCCAGAGCCCGAACAGAACGATGGCGATGCGCAAAAACTGGCCCATAGACGAATTTCTCTCCAATCATCCAGGGTAGCTTGCTACGACTGGCCGGTTGTGAATGGCTCACCACAATTTTTCATCGCCGATAGTGATTTGGCGCGAGCCTCCGATGATGCACCAGACCCGTCGTCTTCTCGCCCGAAGGGCAAGAAAAGCATAGCTGGTCCCGCCGCCGAACGGGGCTTTCCAAAGATGGCGAATTGAGATGGCGAATTGCGGTTTTTTCGCAAAAATTAACGTGCCGTGCAAGTTGGTCGGGATGAGAGGATTCGAACCTCTGGCCCCTTGCTCCCGAAGCAAGTGCTCTACCAGGCTGAGCTACACCCCGTTTAACAACTTAATGCGTGCGATGGACAGAAAAGCGGGCGAGGTCAAGCAGCGCTTGTTTGTACGGTGATTCGGGAATCGCGTTCAAGGCCTCGGTGGCACACCGCGCCTCGTCCTCAGCCTTGCGCGCAGTGTACGCATTTGCCCCGGTCGATTCAATGGCGGCCACCACTTCCTCGATGCGATCAAGGCCGCCTTGCTCGATAGCGGTTCGCAGGAGCAGTTTTTGCGTAGCGCTGCCGGTGCGTAACGCATAAAGCAGCGGCAGCGTGGCCTTACCTTCGGCGAGGTCATCGCCGACGTTCTTGCCCAGGACCTTGCTGTCGGCGGTGTAATCGAGCATGTCGTCGACCAGCTGGAAGGCAGTACCCAGGTGCATGCCATACTTCGCCATGGACTCCTCGATTGCCGGTGGCTGGCCGCTGAGAACGGCACCGAGGCGCGCTGCCGCTTCGAACAGTTTGGCGGTCTTGCTGTAGATCACCCGCAGGTAGCTCTCTTCGGTGACTTCCGGATCATGGCAGTTCAGGAGCTGTAACACCTCGCCTTCGGCGATGACGTTGGTGGTTTTCGCCAGGATTTCCATGACTCGCATACTGCCCACTTCCACCATCATTTCGAAAGCGCGCGAGTACAGGAAATCGCCGGTCAGCACGCTGGCTTCATTGCCCCAGACCATATTGGCGGTCGATTGGCCACGACGCATCGCGGAAGCGTCGACCACGTCATCGTGCAACAGGGTGGCGGTATGGATAAATTCGACAATGGCGGAGAGCGCTACATGCCGGTCGCCGGCATAGCCCAAGGCGCGCGCCGAAAGGGTGACCAACAGGGGGCGGAGGCGTTTTCCGCCGCTGTGGATAATGTAGGCCCCAAGCTGGTTGATGAGGGCGACGTCGGAATTGAGCCGGCGGTTGATCTCGCGGTCCACTGCTTCCCGGTCGGTCTGGGTCAATGCCAGGATGGAGGCGAGGTCCATGGTTTGTTGGTTTTAGGTCGAGGTCAGCGGGGCGGGATGCTAGAGGAACCCAGCTGGTTCGGCAAGCAAATCTGAGCTTTCCGGGCCATGGTTCGCCAGGCCCCCGAAAATGGCTAAATTTGGGCTTGTCAGTACCCAGCCCGGACAGTACAATGCGCGGCTTCCGTAGCACCGGTCTATTGAAAGCAAGCCTGCACAAAATAGCCTTATTCGCTGGAGAATCAGTCATGTACGCGGTAGTCGAGACAGGTGGTAAACAGTACCGGGTATCGGTCGGCGACGTGCTCCGCGTGGAAAAGCTTGAGATCCCCGAAGGCGGTGCCGTGAACCTGGACAAGGTTCTCATGGTCGCCGACGGCGACAGCGTGCGTGTCGGCACTCCGAATCTCACCGGTTCCGCAGTAACGGCTACCGTGAAGGCGCATGGTCGCGGCGACAAGATCCGTATTTTCAAGTTTCGTCGTCGCAAGCATTATCGCAAGAGCCAGGGTCATCGGCAGCATTACACCGAGATCGAAATTACGGCCATTAAGTAAAAGAGATTCAGACCTGCCCCCCTCGCCCGCCTGCGGGAGAGGGATGGGAGAGGGCAACCGATCAGATTGTTTGTAAGTCAGTAATCCGAGGCAAGAACCATGGCACATAAAAAAGCAGGCGGCAGTTCCCGCAACGGCCGCGACTCCGAATCCAAACGACTTGGCGTCAAGCGCTTCGGCGGCGAGCTGGTACGCGCTGGCAACATTATCGTGCGTCAGCGCGGCACCGAGTATCATCCGGGCGTGAACGTCGGCCTCGGTCGCGACCACACCCTGTTCGCCACGGCGGACGGTCATATCAAGTTCGAGATCAAAGGTCCGCGCAGCCGCCAGTTTGTGAGCGTGGTTCCCGCCTGATTTTTCTGTAAACGAAGTACCGAAACCCCGCGCAGAAGACCGACGCGGGGTTTTTTGTTTATGAACGCCAATAATTCCCGTACCGGAAATTATAGAAGCCCTGCTTTGTTCGCCGAGTATTTACATTTTGGATTGAGCCAATGAAATTTGTCGATGAAGCCAAAATCCGCGTCGAAGCCGGCAACGGTGGCGATGGTGTGGCCAGCTTCCGGCGCGAGAAATTCATACCCTTCGGCGGCCCGGACGGCGGCGATGGCGGACGTGGCGCCAGTATCACGCTGGTGGCCAACAGCGGCCTCAACACGCTCGCTGACTTCCGTTTCACGACCACTTTCCGTGCCCCACACGGCGGACGTGGTGGTGGCCGCAAGTGCACCGGACGTTCGGGCGAGGATATGCTTGTGCAGGTGCCGCTCGGCACCGTGGTGCGCGATGCGGACACCGGTGAGATGATCGGTGACCTGACGCGTGACGGCGACAAATTGCTCGTGGCGCACGGTGGCAAGGGCGGCCTGGGCAACGCGCATTTCAAATCCAGTGTTAATCGTGCGCCGAAGCGCTTCATTCCCGGCGAGCCGGGTGAACAGCGTGCGCTGCAGCTCGAATTGCAGGTGCTGGCGGACGTCGGCTTGCTCGGTCTGCCGAACGCTGGCAAGTCCACGTTGTTGCGCGCTGTGTCCGAGGCGCGCCCCAAGGTTGCCGACTACCCGTTCACGACCTTGCATCCGCATCTGGGTGTGGTGCGCGTCGGGCCGGAGCGCAGCTTTGTGATGGCTGATATCCCCGGTTTGATCGAGGGTGCCGCCGAAGGCGCCGGGTTGGGCATTCGCTTTCTCAAGCATTTGTCACGCACGCGTGTCCTGCTGCATATGGTGGATGTGGCGCCGCTCGACCCAGAGGCCGAGCCGGTCAAGTCAGTCAAGGCGCTGGCCGCGGAGCTGAAAAAATTCAGCAAGGAGCTGGCCACGCGCGAGCGCTGGCTGGTGTTGAACAAGATCGATCTCTTGCCGCCGGATGAACGCGAAGCGCTGGCCAAGAAAATCGTGAAGGGCTTGCGCTGGAAGGGGCCGGTCTTTAGTGTTTCGGCTGCCACCGGCGAAGGCTGTCGGGAGTTGGCCGCCAGGTTAATGGAGCGGCTTGAGGCGATCCGTCAGGAGGCAGAGGTTGAGCAGGCCGAGGCGGCCGGGCTTGAGGAATAAAGACGGAAAGCAGGCTTGTACAACAAAAGCCATACTAGCGCAGTGCTTTACAATTTCCGGCTCATAGCCTGATTCGGCCGGTCGTAGGTCGGCCTTCAGGCCGACACGTCGGGCTAAAGCCCGACCTACAGGGGCTCTGGGCACATCGTACGTATATATGTTTCAATCAGAATGAAGCACCACACAAGAGCATGAACGCAGAGCGAAGCTTTCTGACCCAGACGCGCCGCTGTGTGGTGAAGATCGGCAGCGCGCTTCTGACCAACAATGGTCACGGCCTGGATACGGATGCGATTGCCGGTTGGGTGGGGCAGATTGCCCAGCTGCGGTCATGCGGCATTGAAGTGGTGCTGGTGTCTTCCGGCGCGGTCGCTGCTGGCATGCAGCGACTCGGTTTCAGTAGCCGGCCGCATGCTTTGCACGAATTGCAGGCGCTCGCGGCGGTCGGGCAAATGGGGCTGGTACAGCTGTACGAATCATTGTTTCAGCGCCACAGCATCCACACCGCGCAGGTGTTGCTCACCCACGACGATCTGGCCAACCGCGAGCGTTACCTGAATGCGCGCAGCACACTGAGCACGCTGTTGACTCTCGGTGTGGTACCGGTGATCAACGAGAACGACACGGTTGCGACCGAAGAGATTCGTTTCGGCGACAACGACACGCTGGCCGCGCTCGTGGCCAATCTGATCGAGGCCGAACTATTGGTGATCCTGACTGATCAAGCCGGACTGTATAACAAGGATCCGCGTCAGCACCCGGATGCGGTGTTGGTATCAGAAGGCGAGGCCGGTGATGTGCGCCTGCTGGAAATGGCCGGCGCCGCCGGATCACTCGGACGCGGCGGCATGCGCACCAAGTTGCTGGCGGCCGACAAGGCGCAGCGCTCCGGTGCGGCCACGGTCATCGCCTGGGGCCGTGAACCGGAGGTCTTGCCGCGACTGCTGGCCGGTATACAAATTGGCACCTGTCTGCGGCCGTCACAGGGGCGCATTGCGGCGCGCAAACAGTGGCTTGCCGGACACCTGCAGATTCGCGGCAAGCTGACGCTGGATGATGGGGCGGTGAAGGTGTTACGTCAGGCCGGGAAAAGCCTGCTGCCGGTTGGTGTTAAAACGGTCGAGGGGCAGTTTGCGCGTGGCGAGGTGGTCGCCTGTTTTGATCTGGCCGGGCACGAGGTGGCAAGAGGCCTGGTGAATTACGGCGCTGAAGATGCGGCGCGTATTATTGGGAAGCCCAGCGACCGAATCGAGTCCATTCTGGGTTATGTGGACCAACCGGAGCTTATTCACCGCGACAATATGGTATTGGTTTAAGGCAGGGAAAAGAGCAAAAAAAGGGCAATGGAAACCACCCAACAAAAAAAGCCGGCGCGAAGCCGGCTTTTTTTGTTAATGCGGGAAAGGCGTTTTACGCGAGGGCGCGTACGCGCTTGTTCAGCTGACTCTTCTGCCGGGCGGCATTATTCTTGTGCACCAGACCCTTCTTGGCGGAGCTGTCGAGCGCCGCGGCGGCATCACGGAAAGCCAGTTGGGCCCCGGCCTTGTCCTTGCCTTCGACTGCCTTCAGGACCTTCTTGATCTGGGTGCGCATTGCCGAGCGCTGCGCGGTGTTACGCTCGCGGTGAGCTTCTGCCTGGCGGGCGCGCTTTTTTGCTTGTACCGTATTTGCCACTGCTGTGCCTCTCGGAATTCGGTTGCTGAAAAGCCGGTCATTATCATGATTTTACCTGCTTCTGTCCAGAGAAACCCGGAATCGGACCATTTCCGGGGCCGGGGAGGTGCGAGCGGCCGGGGATTGCCTTAATATCCTGTTTTCCCTGCCATCCTGCCCGCTTACCAGCCCATGTCGCGTCGACTCATCAATTCCACCCTCATCACGGGCGGCATGACGCTCCTGTCGCGTATCAGCGGCTTGGTGCGCGATATGGTGTTTGCCAGCCTGATCGGCGCTGGCGCCGGTATTGTCGCCGACGCCTTCTACGTGGCGTTCCGCATTCCCAATTTCCTGCGGCGCATCTTCGGCGAGGGCGCTTTCTCCCAGTCGTTTGTACCGGTGTTCACCGAGTACAAGAACCGCAATACCCGGGAGGAGATTCGCGAATTTGTCGACCGAATGGCCGGCATCTTCGGCCTGGTGCTGTTTGTTGTGACGCTGGCAGGTGTGCTGGCTGCACCGTTTATTGTGTACGCACTGGCCCCGGGCTTCACGGGCGCGAAGTATGACCTGACGGTCGCGATGTTGCGCATTACCTTCCCCTATATCCTGTTCATCTCGCTAGTCGGCATGGCGGCCGGTATTCTTAATACCTATGGGCGCTTCGCGGCCGCCGCCTTCACGCCGGTACTGTTGAATCTGTCGATGATCGGCGCCGCGTTGTGGCTGGCACCGCGTATGCACAATCCGGTGATGGCGCTGGCCTGGGGTGTATTCATCGCTGGCTTCGCGCAGCTCCTGTTCCAGCTGCCGTTTCTGGCGCGACTTGGGTTGTTGCCGCGACCCAGACTCAAGCGCGGGCATGATGGCGTGGCGCGCGTCTTCAAGCTCATGCTGCCAGCGATCTTCGGCGTGTCGGTAGCGCAGATCAACACGCTGATCAATACCATGCTGGCCTCGTTCCTGGTGACGGGCAGCGTGTCCTGGCTTTACTACTCCGACCGGCTCATGGAGTTCCCGCTCGCTGTATTTGGCATTGCGCTCGCGACGGTAATTCTGCCCAGCCTGTCCCACCAGCACACCAACGGCGACAAACATGAATTCTCGCGCTTGCTCGACTGGGCGCTGCGCTGGTCGTTCCTAATTGGTATACCCGCCACTGTGGCCCTGATGCTGCTTGCCGGGCCTTTGCTGGTCACCTTTTTCCATTACGGCGCATTCAGCGAACAGGATGTGCGCATGAGTGCCCAGGCGTTGATCGCCTTTTCCGCCGGTCTGCTCGGTTTTATCTTGGTAAAGGTACTGGCGCCGGGATTCTACGCGCGCCAGGACACGAAAACTCCAGTACGCATCGGTATGATTGCCATGGGCGCGAACATTGTGCTGAGTCTGGCCCTGGTGTACACGTTCAAACATGTGGGTTTGGCGCTGGCCATCACGCTGGCGGCATTTGTGAATGCGGCCCTGCTTTATCGATTATTGCGCCAGCACGGGATCTATCGGCCGGAACCTGGCTGGCCGCGTTATTTTTTGCGTATCGGGCTGGCGAGCGCACTGATGGGACTGGTGCTGGCCTGGGGCGTGGGCGATCTCGGTATCTGGTTGAAGGCCACTGCCGCGGTGCGTGTTATGCATCTCACTGTGCTGGTGGTCGGTGGCGTTTTTCTGTACGCCGCATCATTACTGTTGCTCGGCGCGCGGCCGCACGAACTGCTGATTCGGCGGCCAGGGGCGGGGGAATTATAAATAGCCATGGCTGAACGTCCGTCCATTCATCAGATCATGACGCGCGATGAGACGCGCGTGTTCACGCTGGCCGAGGCCGAGGCGCTGTTCCCGCTGGTGCGCGCCATCACCGAAGCGGCGTGGCGCGAGCTTGAGCCGGTGCGGCGCAAGCTTGAGGCCATGGCGCCGGTGAATCCGCAAATCCACGAGATTGAGCGTCACTATGAGGCTATCGTGAAGCGCTGGATGGCGAAGATGGCGCGTCTGGGTCTGGTGGTGAAAGGACTCTGGTTGGTCGATTTCGACACCGGTGACGGTTACCTGTGCTGGAAATTTCCGGAACTCAAGATCGGTCAGTACCATGGTTATCACGAAGGCTATACAACGCGCCGGCCGTTACGCGAGGTGATCGAGGAACTCGACCCGGACTGGGCGCACTAGCCAAAACGGTACTAACTCCTTAAATCTATTGTGTTTTTAAGCACAGCCCTTTATTCTTATCGCCTCTTTGCAGGTGACACGTTGGCATGCAATTCATCCGCGGTCTGCACAATCTGAAGCCCGGGCATCGCGGTTGTGTCGCGACCATCGGCAACTTTGATGGCGTGCATCTCGGCCATCAGGCGGTTATCGGTCAGCTCGCGGAGAAGGGTGCGGAGCTGCGCCTGCCAACCACGGTGATTGTTTTCGAGCCGCAACCGCTCGAGTTCTTTCAGAGCCCCGACAAGGTGCCGCCACGCCTCACGCGCTTGCGAGAGAAAGTTCAGGCGTTGCGTCGCTACTCGGTTGATCGCGTGCTGTGTCTGCACTTCGATGAACACTTGGCGACGATGCCGGCGGATGAATTCATCCAGCGAATTCTGGTGCAGGGCCTCGGTGTTCGATATCTGGTGGTGGGCGATGATTTCCGTTTTGGCGCCAAGCGTGCTGGCGATTTCGCACTGTTGCGCAAGGCCGGCGAGGTGCACGGCTTCGAAGTGGTGCCCATGCACACCTTTACGATCGACGGCGAACGCGTGAGCAGCACGCGCGTTCGTCAGGCACTCGCTGTTGGTGATCTGGCAACGGCCGAGAAACTGCTCGGTCGGCCGTATCGCATGTGCGGACGCGTGGCGCATGGCGCCAAGCTTGGACGCACTATCGGCATACCGACGGCGAATGTGCAGTTACACCGTGTCGCGTCACCGGTTCAGGGCATTTACGTGGTCGAAGTGTTCGGCCTGCACCACGAACCGGTTGCCGGCGTGGCTAGTGTGGGCACGCGTCCGACCGTGAACGGCACGCATATGCTGCTGGAAATTCATCTGTTTGAATTCAGTCGCGATATCTACGGCCACTACATCAACATCAATTTTTTACACAAACTGCGCGACGAGCAGCGCTTTGCATCCCTGGAAGAACTCAAGACCTGGATCCAGCGCGACATCGACGATGCGCATGCCTGGTTTGCGACGCGCGGGCGTAATGAAGCTCCCTCTCCCCGCATGCGGGGAGAGGGTTAGGGAGAGAGGTAAATTTGCGCGATAGAAATATAGCGAAGGGCGGTTGAATCAACACGTCGTTCACCCTCTCCCTGGCGCTCTTTCGCTCCGCGGGAGAGGGGATTCAGAAATTGAAATGAGAAATCTATGTCCAGCGAAAAGAAAGAAAACGATTACAAGCACACGCTGAATCTGCCGCAGACGGATTTTCCGATGAAGGCGAACCTCGCCGCGCGCGAGCCGGAAACGCTCAAGCGCTGGGAAGAAATGGACCTGTACGGAAAGCTGCGTGCTGCGCGCCAGGGCAGACCTAAGTACATCCTGCACGATGGTCCGCCGTATGCAAATGGCGATATCCATATCGGCCATGCCATGCAAAAGATACTCAAAGACATGGTGGTGAAGTCCAGGTCGATGAGTGGTTTCGATGCACCCTATGTACCGGGTTGGGACTGTCACGGCTTGCCGATCGAGCATCAAGTGGAGAAGAAGATCGGAAAGGTTGGCGAAAAGGTGAGCGCAAGCGCGTTCCGCAAAGCCTGCCGTGAATACGCCACCAAGCAGGTCGATGGCCAGCGCACGGATTTCAAGCGCCTCGGCGTACTCGGCGACTGGGCGCGGCCCTATCTCACCATGGATTTCAAATTCGAGGCGGACATTCTGCGTCAGCTTGGTCGAGTAGTTGCTGGCGGGCATGTGTACAAGAGTTACAAGCCGGTACACTGGTGCATCGATTGCGGCTCGGCGCTGGCCGAGGCTGAGGTCGAGTACGAAGACAAGACCTCGCCCGCGATTGATGTGCGTTTCCCGGTGGCGGATGAAGCGGCGCTGTTCACGCGCTTGCAGCATGTGGCCGGACACAACGGCCATGGTCCGCTGTCGGTGGTGATCTGGACCACCACGCCATGGACATTGCCCGCCAACCAGGCGGTAGCCGTGCATCCGGAGATGGAGTATGTGATCGCGCAGACTGAAGGCGAACATGCCGAACGCCTGCTGCTGGCCGAACCCCTGCTCAAGAGCGTGATGCTGCGTTATGGCATCGAGAACTATCGCGTGATCGCCACCTGTGCCGGTGCGGCGCTCGAAGGTGCTTTGTTACAGCATCCGTTCTATGCGCGCGAGGTACCAGTGATACTTGGTGAGCATGTCACTACCGATGCCGGCACTGGCTGCGTGCACACTGCGCCGGGTCATGGCCAGGAAGATTATGTTGCCGGAGCACGCTACAAGTTGGCGGTCGACAACCCGGTGGGCGGCGATGGCAAGTTTCTGCCCGGCACGGAACTGTTTGCCGGCGAGCACGTGTTCAAGGTGAATGGTCATGTGATCGAGGTGCTCAAGCTGCACGGCATGTTGCTGCATGAACAGGCGCTGCAGCACAGTTATCCGCATTGCTGGCGCCACAAGACGCCGATTATTTTCCGCGCCACGCCGCAGTGGTTCATTGGCATGGACAGTGCCGGGCTGCGCAAGAAGGCGCTGGCCGAGATCAAGAAAGTTTCGTGGGTGCCGGACTGGGGACAGGCGCGCATCGAAGGCATGGTGATGAATCGCCCGGACTGGTGCATTTCGCGCCAACGCACCTGGGGCGTACCGATCGCGTTGTTCCTGCACAAGGAAAGTGGCAAGCTGCATCCGGAAACGCCACGCCTGATCGAAGAGGTCGCAAAACGCATCGAACAGAAGGGTGTGGATGCCTGGTTCGACCTCGCTGCATCCGAACTGCTGGGCAAGGATGCCGATCTCTACGAGAAGGTGACCGACATTCTGGACGTGTGGTTCGACTCGGGCGTGACTCACGGTTGCGTGCTGGAAGTGCGCCCGGAATTGCAGTTTCCCGCCGATCTCTACCTGGAAGGTTCCGACCAGCATCGCGGCTGGTTCCAGTCATCGCTGTTGTCGTCGGTCGCGATTCATGGCGTGGCGCCGTACAAGGCCGTGCTCACTCACGGCTTCACCGTGGATGCCAAGGGCATGAAAATGTCCAAGTCCAAGGGCAACACGATCGCGCCGCAGCAGGTCATCAAGACCCAGGGCGCGGATATCCTGCGCCTGTGGGTGGCGGCTACCGACTATCGTACCGAGATGAATATTTCGGACGAGATCCTGACACGCATCGCCGACTCCTATCGACGCCTGCGCAACACTGCGCGTTACCTGCTCTCGAATCTGGCCGGTTTCGATCCGGCGTGCGACCTGCTCAAGCCGGACGAAATGCTGGCACTCGATCGTTGGGCGCTCAACCGTGCGCGTTCGCTGCAACTGGACATTATTGCCGCCTATGACAGCTACAGCTTCCATGTCATCTACCAGCGTCTGCACCAGTTCTGTTCCGTGGATCTGGGTGGATTCTATCTGGATGTGCTCAAAGACCGGGTGTACACGGCTCGTGCCGACAGTGTTGCACGGCGTTCTGCCCAGACGGCCATGTACCACCTGCTGGAAGCACTGGCACGCTGGATGGCGCCGATCCTGAGTTTCACCGCTGAGGAGATATGGAAAAACATGCCGGGCAGTCGCGGTGAAAGTGTCTTGCTCGAAACCTGGTACACGCTGCCGGATGATCCGGCGCAGGAAGAGCTGACCAGCGAGGCGTACTGGGAAAAGGTATTGGTAGTGCGCGAACAGGTGGCGCGCGAGGTTGAGAAAGCACGCGTGGCCGGCGTGCTCGGCGCCTCGCTCGAGGCCGAGGTCGATCTTTATGTCGACGCCGAACTGCGTACGCTGCTCACGAAGCTTGGTGATGAATTGCGTTTTGTGCTGATCACTTCCGGGGCGCGCATTCATGAGCTGGCAACGCAGCCATCCGCTGGTATCGAGACCGGACTCAAGGGTCTGCGCGTGCAGGTCAGTCCGTCGGCACACGCAAAGTGCGCACGCTGCTGGCATCGGCGCACCGATGTCGGTGCGAATATCGAACACCCGCAACTCTGCGCGCGTTGCATCACGAATGTCGCCGGTACAGGCGAAACCAGGAGAATCGCCTGATGTTCAGATTACTGTGGATTGTTGTCGTGGTCGGTATTGCCGACCAGGTCTCAAAATATTATGCGCTTCTGCATCTTCGGAGCTCTGATATTGCCGTGACGCCGTTTCTGAAATTCTCGTTGGCATTTAACACCGGCGCCGCCTTCAGTATCCTCAGGGATGCTGGTGGTTGGCAGAATCTGTTCTTTGTGGTCGTGGCGATTGTCATATCGGTTGTTATTCTATTTATGATCCGGCGTCTGGGAACGAATGACGTGCAGGTAGCCGTAGCGCTAATGCTGGTATTGGGCGGCGCTCTGGGCAACGTCATTGATCGGGTGCGCTACGGTTATGTCGTGGACTTCATCGATGTCTATTACCGCGCCTGGCACTGGCCGACCTTCAACATCGCAGATTCAGCCATCAGCATTGGTGCCGTGCTGCTGGTGCTGGATGCCCTGGGCATCACCTGGCGCCATAAAAAAATGTAGGGTGGGTTAGCGCACGCGGTGCGCGTAACCCACCGAACAATGTGTTGTTGGATTTGTCTGTGCCATACCCTACCTATATAAAAGGCCTATTGCTATCGTATGCTAAATGCAATTCAACCGGGCAGCCGTGTCACGCTGCATTACACACTTTCCCTGGTGGATAACACAGTCGTGGACAGCACCCGTGAAGGCGAGCCCATCACTTTTCTGATTGGCAGCGGGATGCTGATCGAAATGCTGGAGAAGTATCTAGTTGGTTTGCATACCGGCGAACAACGTCGTTTTGAAATCAGTGCCGCACAGAATCAGCTCCCGGCCAGTGCCGATGCCATACAGATCATGGCGCGCAGTGATTTCCCGGCAGGGCTGGCAATCGAATCAGGTCAGGTACTTGGTTTTGTCATGCCTTCCGGTGAAGAGGTCCCGGGCCTGATCGTCAGCGTTTCGGGTGCAGAGGTCACTGTCGATTTTTCCCACCCGCTGGCAGGGCGTGACATTATCTTTGATGTGGAGATTCTGGCGGTAGAGTCGGTTTGATTGCCCAGTAGTCCCTATGACCGGCATAATGCCTATTCCTTACTGCTGACTACGCGCCATGCACGTCATACTCGCCAATCCTCGTGGCTTCTGCGCCGGCGTTGATCGTGCCATCGAAATTGTCGAACAGGCGCTGGCACGCTTCGGCGCACCCATCTATGTGCGCCACGAAGTTGTACACAACCGATTTGTGGTCGAGAACCTGCGTGCCAAAGGCGCCGTGTTCGTAGAAGAACTCGATGAAGTGCCGGATGGTGCCACCGTGATTTTCAGCGCGCACGGTGTTTCGCAGGCCGTGCGCCTGGCCGCTGCGGAGCGCGGCCTAACGGTGTTCGATGCCACCTGCCCGCTGGTCACCAAGGTGCACGTCGAGGTCGCCCGGCAGCGTCGCCACGGTACGGAAGTCGTACTCATTGGCCATGCCGGTCATCCGGAAGTGGAGGGCACGCTAGGACAGGCAGTGGATGGCATGTACCTTGTCGAGAATGTGGAGGACGTTGCGCAGCTCACAGTGCGCGATTCGGAAAACCTTTCCTACGCCACCCAGACGACCCTGTCACTGGACGACACCGCGCGCATCGTTACGGCGTTGCGCGCACGCTTCCCGCAGATTCACGGGCCGAAGAAGGACGATATCTGCTATGCCACACAGAACCGTCAGGATGCCGTGCGCGCACTCGCACGCCAGTGTCAGGTGGTGATGGTGGTGGGTTCAGCGAATAGCTCCAATTCCAACCGCCTACGTGAAGTGGCCGAGGCACAAGGCGCGCGGGCCTGGATGATCGATGGTCCGGAAGACATTCAGCGTGAGTGGCTGACGGGTGCAGAGACAGTTGGACTCACCGCCGGCGCGTCCGCACCGGAGGTGCTGGTGCAGCGCGTCGTGGAGCGGCTGCGTGCATGGGGCGCCGTGACGGTGAATGAACAGGACGGCGTACTGGAAAGCGTGGAGTTTCCCGTGCCACGTGAGCTGCGTACGCAGCGATAGGTATCTCTTGCCGCAATACTGTCCGGCGGTTCAGAACATCATGTCGGCTACTTCTTCCAACAAGTGCCGCCGTTTACTCCGCCATCGGTTCCAGTTGCAATTTTTGCACCAGCACTATCGAGGCCAATCGTAGCGCATCTCAGGATATCACGCGTAGCCTGAGTACCGGCAGGGGTGGCGGTGAGCGTGTAGCTACTGGCCAGTGTGCCCGTAGGGCCCGCGGCCACCGCAATGGTGTAGTAGCCATCCGTTGTGGCCGCACCGGTAAGGCTGGCGTTCAGGGTTCCGGCTGCGGGAACCGTGCAGCTTTGCGCCGCACCAAAATTTGCGGCATAGAAACCGCACTGAGTGAAAAATTTTTCTTGCAGTGCAGCGATACGCGACAGGTTGATTGTCGCATCCGAACGCCGTGCCTTCGTGATGTAATCCGTGTAGTTGGGAATGGCAATCGCGGCGAGGATGCCCAAGACGACGACCGTGATCAGCATTTCAATGAGCGTGAAACCACTCAGGCCCGATCTGCCCGTTGTGTTGTTACGCAGTGCATATACCATGGCTTGAATCCAAAATTGTGAAGCGTTGTCAGCGAGACGGACGGCGTTGCTGGTACGATATTGCCGACGAGGCATGCGCCCGATCAGGTTGTCCTGCCAGTTTCGTCTTTTATGTTATTGACCAACCCATATTTCCGTAATCACAGGCCGGCCCCGATCGGTGCTGGGCTCGAATGCGAACTGGATGCGCATGCCCTTGGTAAGACTTAGTTTCGTGCCGTTGTTCCTGCCATACACGGCCACCTTGTCGGCGATACGGTATTTGTAATCGTCAACCACGATATACCCCTGATTCAGGTTCAGTAGTTCAATGGTGCCACTACCTTGCAATTGTTGGCCGTAATTCGGCGCTGGTCCGGCCGCTTGCGCGAACTGTCCCGCAACCAGCGGAGCAATCAGGCCTAGCAGAGCAAGCATCGCAGGTATGATCCTTCTCATGGTTATCACCCTTGGTGTGTGAGTTTTCATGCGCATCAGTGTCTTGCTGCTCATTTGACTTGCCGCCATGCCTCGCGCCCACCGGCTCGGCACGTTTCGGCGATTTTTACAATCGATCCATCCGTTGCCTGCGACAGCTTGTATTCTTTGCAGGCTGCGGTACCTGCTGCGGGCGGTCGACTGGTCTGCGGGACGGCGAGCACTATGGGGGCGGACATGGCCCCGCCTGTGGTGGGCTGGATGCCGGCCGCACCGGTGGATTGGCCGCCCACCGTGATGCGGTCGCTGGCGTTGAAATTACCGTCACTATTCAGGTCAAACGTATTGGTTAACTGCCCACCATTTTCAGTGTTCAGTTCCATCAGCCAACCTGTGCCACCCGGGGTGCAGGGGTCGGTGGACGGTATCAGGCTTGTGAAAATGATGCGGCCTTCGCGCAGGACCGGATCAGTGACTTGCTTTTCGCCGGCTGTGGGAAGGTCCGCAACCCAACCCAGGTAGGTGTTTGGCAAGGCGGTCCGGCTAAGTCGGTAATTAATGGGGTTGTTGCTGATCCCGCGTGTATTGAATGATCCCACCGTGACATTCGAACCGATAGTCTGCACAAGCAGGTCAGAGCGCAGCACGGTTTCTTGCGCGGAGGCCTCTGTCGGGCTGGGGGTCACACCGCGGTCATAGATACCATAGAAGCTCTGCGTCTGCGGTGTACCGCTTGTGGTGTTGTCGCTGGACTCGAGATATTTTCCGGTACCAAAATAGACCATCAACCCGCCGAATCCGAAGGGATGAAAGCCTACAGAAGGCCGTTCCGTAATGGGCTGCACATTGTTGTTGACCGCATCGCGCGCCGTGAACAGACGCGTGACATTGGTGGTCAGGGCCCAATCGGACGGTGTGCCGCTGCGAATGTCGAAGCGCCACATATTGCCTTGCAGGTCACCGGCGTACACATAGTCGGCGACATTGTCGTCGTCGATATCAATCACCGCCGGTGTGGCCAGCCCATTCGGCGTGGCCACGCTGCCGCCACCACCGCTGATACTGGTGTCGATTTTCTTGATCAGGGTGCCGGTCTCGATGTCGACGACATACAAAACCGCGTGTCCCGTACCGGTATTGTTGTAGCCATTGCCGAAGACCGCAGCCCAGCGGCCCTTTTTGCCCACGGCGCCGGCTGTGCCCGTGCTGCTGGAAACCTTGACGATGGCAGCCGGGCTGTAACTGTAGCCGAGATCCGTATCAGTGTATTCCCAGCGAACAATGTTGGCGGCATTGGCCTCACTGAAGGCGGATGGGTTGGTGACATCCAGAGCGTAATACCCGCGTCCACCCTTGCGCAGGCCCCCAACCAGGATGCTGTGCCAGGCTCCGCTGTAGTAGGCGTCGCCGGCAGTCGGGGTGCCATCCACGTAATAACGGTGGGTGTAACTCGACCAGGTCAGCAGGCTGAGATTGTTGGCTCCGTCGTTGGTGTATACCGAATTTGGCACGTAGGCAATTTTCTCCAGACCGGTGTCGGCACGGAAGCCGTGCAACATGCCATCGTTGGCGCCGACGTAGACCATGGGTGTGCGACCGGTCTGGGCGGTGCGGAAGGATTTATAAGTTACTGACTCGAGTGTGTCCGGATAGCCGAACGGCGGCTTGCCGACATAGGACACGCCCGAATCAATAATATCACCCAGTTTGCCGACATTTGCAGGGCAGGTGGTGAGCACGGCGCCACTAATGTCAAAGCAGGTGCGAGTACGGAAATTGAGACCCGCGCCCTCATTGGCCGAGGCGCCGCGCAGGTAGTCGAGGCGCGCGGCGCCATTGGCGTCGGTTGCGAGCACGGGGTTCGTGTTCAGGGCAGCCTGTTGTGCGGCGCTGAGACTGGCCCAGCGAAATGGAACACCACCTGGCACGGCCGGGTTGTAAGTCAGGATTTGACGACCGGTGTCGTAATTCTGGGTGTTGAGACCAGAGGCGCCAGCTTCCCAGAGCGTGGAGACCGGGCTGCCATTCACATCAATCGTACGTGCGAGCAGTCGACCTCCCCAGAGACTGGTATTAAAAGAAACCTGGTAAATGGCCGTGCCACCGGCGGTTGTGCTGCCGTTGGCGCTGAGACTGGCTGCGCTGCCGGTGCGGGTGGCAATGGTGTTGAGCACTTTGGTGAATGCGTTTACGAGGTTGGTCGGATTCTTGGCGCTGAAGTACTCACCGCGACCGTTGATGGCGGCATGCCAGAGGTCGTCGACCTGATCGCCAGCATTCCAGTTTGCGGTGCCGGCTAGCAAGTTATGGTAATCACCAGTAAGTAACGTGCGATCAAAGTAATCAGCCGGATTAAGCAAACCGTCGATGCCCAAACCAACAGTGAACGTCACCAGATGTTGCCAGTTGGCCGGATCGTTGTCCGGGTTCCAGTAATGCTGCACATTGGCCGGTAGCGTGATGTCATCCGGATTGGCCAGCGACACCGTGCTCAGGTAGCGCGGGACGTTGTTGTTCAAATCTGGGCGCGCATCGGTTTTCCATGCATTGAACGCCACATCTCCGAGGTAACCGGTATTGCTGTCTGGATAGATTTTGCGGTTAGCCGGCAAGGCGCCAGGACTGTAGGAAACGCCGTCCGGCAAGGTCGCGGCGGCGTTGTCAATATTAGTGCCCACCGAACCACCATTCCAGTAGCCGTCGGTAAACATCATGTGGAAATTCTGGCGGCACGAGTACTCGGTGCCGACGGCAGTGCCCGGGTTTTCGGCCCACGGGCTGGTCGCGTTGCTGGTGAGCAGGTAGGCGCGCGCACGGTCGGCGGCCTGCACCAGCGGTGTCGTGTTGTTGGTTGGCGTCCTGAACAGCCAGGTGAAAAAGTCGGAGCGCGCCGTGCCTCCCAATGGCCGCACATAGGTTCCCGGGCAAGCTGCCGTCAGGGCGCCGCCAAATGCTGTGTTGCAGGTGTTCAGATGCTGGTAGGCAACGCGCACATTGGAGCCCACATTGCCAAAAGCACGCGACACCGTGGACTTGATGGTCAGGTTGCGGGTTCTATAGTAAGAGTACCAGTTGGCGAAGTTTGTCTTCTGTGCGGCGCTCCATGGCGACCCGGCACTGTGGCGCACAAGGGTGTAACAGCCATCGTTGTTGATGCCGCCAACCAGCAGACAGGTAGAATTGTAAGCGTAGTAAAAGGCGCCACCATAATTCGGCGCGGCGGCCATGGCTGTACCGCAGGCAGCATAGCTGGTGAGATTGCTCCATGAAGGCTGGTAGCTTGTGGCCAGATTCACCTGGGTACCCGCACTGCTACCGGTGGTGGCGTAGTAACCATCAATCCAGGCACCGACCGTGGCAGAGCCGCCGTCAGCGCCAAAGTTGGCATCCGGATAGGTATTTCCCAGGGCATCGGTGGGCGGTGTGTAGGTGGTCGTTGGGTCGTAATACACCCCATTTATCGTGGTGGAACAGCCTCGATTGTTGCCCGACAGGCCACTGATGCCATCCGGCACATATGCCCAGGCCATACTGCCGGAATCGTCTACCGTCATGAGCACGTTGGGGTCGACCGTGTTCAGAACGAATAACGGCACATCCGGAAGACTCAGCGTAGCCGCATGGGCATTCGGTTGCCCGATGGCGGCCAGCAGCATGCCCATCCCCAGGGTAACGATATTTTTCTTGATGCCAGTGAGCGTAATCATTTTTTGGTCTCCGCGTAGTTCGGCCGGAAGTCTGTTGCTGTCAAGATCGATTCAGGTGCGTGGCAGGTTTGCCCTAGTTCTGGAACTCATCCGATGTTCTTGAAAATGTCGTCTGGAACAGTCCGTGCGCAAAGCTGCTGAAGCCGACCGACCAGCCGCTTGTCCGAAAGTAATACCGGTAAACTTTAGGGCTGCAGCTCAGGCAAGAAGTCTGAACGCGCTGCAGAAGTTCATCCACGTAGCGTGGATTCTGGTTCACGTAGCTATTGCTCACGTTTGCGGCGTAGCCGTTCGTGCTCCACCAGCTGTCGGATTGTTGCGTCACGTCCGGCAGGCAGGTCGTGTCCCACACGCGCTCGGTGCTGGCCGGTGGGCAAACCGGTGTTGGTTTGGTGGTGAGTTTGAAGATCCAGCTTTCCGCGTCGCGGATGATCGAGTCGCCGGCCTGTTGGGCCATGTACTGGTCGCGCATATTGCCCGCCATTTTTTGTTCCAGGCTGGAGGTGGTAATGGCGGTGATCCCGAGGAGGGTCATGATCAGCAGAATCATCAGCGCGGTGATCAGTGCTGCGCCACGTTCCTGCGGATTCGCCCCTGGTCCGAAATGACCAGTCGGCGGAGCGCCAGACAGCTGAATTATCGCGTGACGCGGTGGGCAGGTGCGCGGCACGGAGCGCGTCGAAATGAGAATAGTGTGCATGGCGTTCAGAAGCCCCGGTTACGTAACTGCAGCGTGGTGCTGAAAACACGCCGTCGCAGTCTGTCATCGGTCGGATCAATAGTAGTTCCGGCGACATTGTAGGTAGCGGTATCCAGTCCGACATCGTTTACCGAACCGGTTGCGTTGGTGCCGTGAATGAGCAGGCCGATGCGCACGCTGGTCACCAGGGAAAAGTTGCCAACATTGTTTGCAGTGACGTATTGATCAGCGACCCCGTCTGAATTTGTATCTACGCCATACAGCACCTGCATGTTCTCCACCCCTTCTACCAGCGCCTGCGGAACGCCACCCGGAACGCCACCTGGGCCTGACACAACCCTGTACAAGGTTGGCTGGCATGTCCCTGGGCTGGCGCATGCAGGTCCGCCTAACCCCTGGGCCACATAGAACACAACGGTTTGAAGTTGGCCGACCACAGTGTTGGGTTGTGTCACCTTAAACGTGCTGGTGCATTCCGAGTTTGCCGCGTTGGCCCCAAGAAATGGGGCATCCTGCCATTGGGCGCAGCGGTTACCGGGTGTGCCAGCACCGGTAATATGACTGAGCACACCTGTGGCGGAGATGTCGGTCACCTGGAATATGGCCTCATTACTGCAATCGGAAATTAACATGACATCGCCGACGGCAACCCCACCTTTGTAAAAAGGGTCGAGATAAACGTGATCGCTATCGACATAGGGTTTGACCAGGGGCAGCGGCAAGGTCAACAGATGCTGGACTGCTATAACGTCTGTGCCGGGCTGTGCGCCTGCTACTCCGCCGGATCCGCGCACAAGTGCTGTATCAAGTGCAGGACTCCAACCGGCAGTAGCGTTAGTCATCGGGAATGCGCTGGCCGGGAAAGTCGCGCCGATTCCGGTGCCAGGTGCGGCGCTATATTCAAAGCCGCTAATGCCACTTGAGAGAGAAGTTGTTGCGCCCATCAGGTAATTGACAATACTTTTTGGGACCTGGCTACCACGGGTGACGTCGCGCCGACAGCCCAGGTATCCGGCGGCACGAATATCCTGAGCGAGGAATTCCAAGGCGAAGCGGCCGTTCTCCTGCGCGCGCGCCAGGGCTTCGTCGATTTGATAGGTGGCGCGATTGGCGGAGAATACCTGGACGACGCCGATGGTAATGATCAGGGCAATGACCATGGCGATAAGCAGCTCGACAAGCGTAAAGCCGCGCGACGAAGGCTTAGAGTAATTAGCAGTGTCCATGATCATAACGTCCGAATCATTGTTCTTTGTGACATAATCAAGTCGTTTTCCACCCATTGGATGAAAATGTCATAGATCAGGGCATCGACATCCGCCGCATCAGGTACGCGCGTGATGGACCCTTGTCCTTGCGACAAGGTCCTGGTATCTGCAAGTGCAGTCTTCCAAAGAAAGAGATCGTAGGTGGCAAGATCGCTCGAGGTGCCACAGCTGGCTGGGCAGCCACCATAGCTTGCGTAAGTAGACGCCGTGCTTGCGAGGTTCACGTTGCTGTAGAGGCCGGCCTTCGCTGCAATCGGGTTGGCCATGATTCTTTCGGAAATTTCGGAGATCAGCAGCGTCGCCTGGGTGCGTTCATAGGACTGGTGGTTAAACCGGAGGCTGTAGGTTTGCAGGCCGGCAAGGCCCAACAGACCGATAGACAACACCAGCAGGGCGATCAGTACTTCGATCAGGCTGAATCCGCGTTCTCGAAGGCCGGGAGCGCGCAGGTTATTGCAATTATCGATATCTACGTTTGTCATGCTGCTTTTACCAAAATGTTCATCGCGACTATTTTTATGGGCATGTTCCGGGCGTCCCAGTTCTGTCGACCGTAACCTGACCGATACTGTTCAAAATGAGAACTTTGCGTTGACTCGCACCGCGGGAATCACAGAAGACAAAGGTCGTTACGGCGCCAGCGGTACCTCTGGAATCGAAAGTTATAGTAGATGTGACCGGTGTCGGCGTGAGGGTATCGGCAGGGTCCGCTAGCGGGCCTCGGGCGCGAAGAACAACCGGTATGACGCTAGAGTCAACGACCAGGCGCCCACTCCACCAGCTTCCGATGCTGCAGTTCGCCCCATCCGTGGTGACGCAGACACTTACGTTGGCACGACGTTTAATGGCCTCACTACGTGCGTAGCTTAAATCGGCGGTCAGGTCATTGATTTGGGCGGCCATACGATTGTTTTGGACACTTGTACGGAAATTGGGCACTGCAATAGCGACGAGAATTATTGCTACTGCCATCGTTACAACGAGCTCGATCAGTGTAAAACCTTGGGCTCTATGCATTGCTTGAAGAATATTGCTGTTCGGCATGAATATACCGACGGACGGTAGTTTTATCGGATCGTCTGTCCTGACGAACGGTATAAATCTACAGACGAAAGAGTTGTCTCTTTTGTACTTTGATTTCATTCTGGCGATGAAAATTGATGTGGTGTTATCCATTTTTCCTTATGCAGCCTCGATATTCTCAGGAAAATTAGCGCTGCTCTGACACTAAGTGTAATTTGTCTCATTGCTTTGGCAAGGGACCAAAGAGCTCAGCGCAAGATGACAGGCAGACTTTTTCGAAAAGAATCTTGGGATAAATAATATATGAACGGTAATATTATACAGACGAACGGTATTATTTCGGATGTTAACTAATTGTTAACGGTATATTTATACAGATGAACGGTATTATTAACAATAAAAACTAAGTTTTTGTGAGCCCGTGATAGCTGTCAGTGTTAATACCAAAGACAAATAATCATTAATTATTTCAAACAGTTACATGTGTACAGACACTTTTTGATCACACGTAAAGGTATGCTTTTACATATCAAAAATTCAGGATTATAATAATTCTAAATGTAATTGAAGAATCACAATTCGCATGTTTCCGCATAGCAAGACGTACACGCAGGATGAGATCGCAGCACTACTTCGTGTGCGCGGTATCAATCCAACCAGCCAGCGAATCGAAATTGCCCTGATTCTGTTCTCACGTTGCGAGCACCTGTCAGCAGAAGATGTTTTTTTCCTGGTGAACGGTGAGTCCACACGCGTTTCTAAGGCCACGGTCTATAACACCCTTGGACTGTTTGCCGAGCGCGGCCTGATTCGGGAAGTGATCGCCGATCCGATGCGTGTTTTCTATGATCCAAACACCGTCCCGCATCACCACTTCTACGACACCTCAACCGGGAAACTCATGGATATTCCTGCTGAGGACGTGCAGATACAGGGATTGCCGGCACTACCCGAAGGTATGTGTATGGAGGGCGTGGATGTAATTGTGCGCATGCGTCCCGGTACGCAGGATGCACGCTGACCCTGATGGCATTTTTGTTGTTTCCCTCGACGCAATCACCTTATACTTGCCGGCCCGCTGCCGGTGTAGCTCAGTTGGTAGAGCAACTGATTCGTAATCAGTAGGTCATCGGTTCGACTCCGGTCACCGGCACCATTTTTATCCAAGGGCGTTGCAGTGCTCCTCAGGCTGATTGAAGCTGCGGCGAGTGATGAGCATAGTGGTATATTTTCATTTGGCCATCACCATGAGATGCCGCATCTGCAGATCCCGTCCTTTTCAGTCACCAGCCTTCCGCGCATTGTTTTTGGCGAAGGCACGCTCACGCAAATGCCTGGGCTGGCAGCACCCTTCGGCAAACGCGCGCTACTCGTTACCGGCGGTCATTCCTTCCGTGATTCCCCACATTGGGCGACTCTAACGTCTGGCCTGCGTGCGCAGGGCATCTCCTGGGAGGTGTTGTCTGTTGAGG
>Ga0315281_10002488_pt1 | contig 27346 bp, 23 predicted proteins | sample YL17G07_0_MG_FD_204540 | JGI IMG/M metagenome (GOLD analysis project Ga0315281, IMG submission 204540) | Sediment microbial communities from Yellowstone Lake, YNP, Wyoming, USA - YL17G07_0 | ecosystem: Environmental > Aquatic > Freshwater > Lake > Sediment | place: USA: Wyoming | collected...
ACGTAGTCTTTGAGGAGCTGAAGTCCCGCGGCGCGATCCGGAGTCACGTTCTTGATGTCCTCGATAAAGTCCTCGAGCGTGGAATCCTCGTCGTCCTCACCCACCGATGTTTCGAGCGACACTGTGTCTTGCGAGATTTTGATGATGTGGCGGACCTTGTCCACCTCCTCGCCCATTTCTGCCGCGATTTCCTCGGGCAACGGTTCGCGTCCCAGATCCTGGATCAACTGGCGTTCTATCTGTTGGAATTTATTGATGGTTTCCACCATGTGCACCGGAATGCGGATGGTGCGGCTCTGGTCGGCCAGGGCACGGGTGATAGCCTGCCTGATCCACCAAGTGGCGTAAGTCGAAAATTTGTAGCCTTTGCGGTATTCGAATTTTTTCACGGCGCGGAACAAGCCGATGTTGCCTTCCTGAATCAAATCCAAAAGCGACAGGGATTTGCCCATGAATTTCTTGGCAATGGACACGACCAGGCGCAAGTTAGCTTCGATGAGTTTCTTTTCCGCCTCCTTATCGCCTTTTTCCTTGCGTTTTGCCAAGGCGACTTCTTCATCGGCGCGCAACAACGGAATCTTGCCGATTTCACGCAAATAAATCTGGATCGACTCGGCTGTGACATCGAACGGATCGATCTTGAGGGCGCTGATTTCGTTGCTGCTGTTCATGGTCACCAGAATATCCTGGCGATCCTGTTTGCGGCCCAGAATACCTTCCTTCATTTCCACCACGCCAACACCGGCGGCATCCAGGCGATCGATGAACGCTTCGTAAGTCGGTATGTAATCCTCAACATCCTGAAAAGCGTAAAGGATTTCGGTCTCAGTTAAAAAACCGCGCGTCTTGGCTTTCGCGAACAATGCAGTAAGAGCCTCGTCGCTTGGCGGCGGGGTTTTTACGTACGGCGTCTTTTGGATTAGCTGTACCGGCTTTTGCGGCTTCTTGGATTTGGCCTGCTGTTTTCCTTTTGGAGGCGGCGCAACATGGCGCTTGGGTAACGGGCGCTTCTTTTGTGGCATGGCGTTTTTATTATCACGTCCAACGCGATTAGGTTTGGATTTGCGCCCGGACGAGCTCCGGGAAGGCGTCGAGTAGTGCTTGTGAGGCGTCATACGAACGTGGCGCTCCGGAATCGCGAGTCTGACAGCCGAAGCTATGGGACCGGCGGAAGCGGAGACCTTCGTTACGTTAACGAATTAAATTGTGAGAGCAATTGGTTGATGCGCGCCGTATCGCCCAGCCGTTCGGCTTCGCGCATCGCCTGTTCCAGATCCGTACGACGCCGCGTCATGTCGTGTTCCCTGAGTCTGAATTCGACATTCTCCGCATCGCGTTTCAAGATCGCGACATCCTGGTCAGGAAATTCGCGATCAGCCAGCATGGTCAGATAACCTGTCAACTTGGCGGTTTCAGAGTCTGCCTCTGCCAAGCTGCTCGGAATGGACGGATTATAACCGCCAGCCAGCAAATTGTAAAGCGAGGCATGTGGTCCGTAACTCCAGTTGATTTCAAGATTGTGTAAAAGTTCAGGTTTGATGACCATGATGGACAACCATCGTTCCTCCAACTCGCGTTCGGGAGTCATTTGACTATCGTTGTCAGTCGTCAGTCGTCTGCCTGTCCCGAACGGAGTCGAGGGATCGTCAGTGGGCTGATGGCTGATGGCTGATGACCGCGTCCTGTTAGTTTCAGCCTTGTAACTTGGAGCTTGTAACTTGGAACTTTGAGTTTTATTGAGCGCCGACCTTAGCGAATCGGTGGACACGTCGAGATCTTTGGCTAAGCGAGTTATCCACGCGTCACGTTCGACAGGATGCGCGACATAGCGGCATTCGTTCAACACGAACTGCGCGATGTTCCGTTTTCCGTCAGGAGTCGATGGTGAAAAGTTGGTAAATGCGCGGCGATAAATCCACTCCATGATGGGCGTAGCATCGCTGACAGCCTTCTTCCAAAGCTCCACGTCCTTGCGGATCAACTCGTCCGGATCTTTAGCGGCCTTGGAGTCGAAGCTGATGATGCGGATGTTCAAATCCATTTGCCGCGCCAGATCCAAGCCGCGTAAAGTCGCGTTGATGCCCGCATTGTCCGCGTCAAAAGCCATGGCCACGTGATTGGTATAGCGCTTGAGAAGCGTCAGTTGTTCGAATGTCAAAGCCGTTCCAGATGAAGCGACGACATTCTGTACGTTGAATTGATGCGAGGTTAGTGCATCCATATTGCCCTCGACTATAATCGCCAAGTCTTCGCGCTTGATGTTCGTCTTCGCTTTGTCCAAACCGTATAGCACTGCGCTTTTACGATACAGATAAGTTTCCGGAGTGTTGATGTATTTGGCGACATTTTCCGTGCCCAGAATCCGTCCGGTGAAACCGACGACATGACCGTGCGCATCGCAAATCGGAAACATTAATCGTCCGCGAAAACGAAAATAAATTCCCTGCCCGCTCTCTTTATTCGCCGCCAGTCCGGCTTGTACCAATTCCGAAGTCGTGAAACCTTGTTCGTAAAGTTTTTTTTCAGCTTGAGTCCAATCAAGAGGTGCATAACCGATGCGCCAAAGATCGGCCGTCAAATCGTCGATGCCGCGTTTTTCGACATAACTGCGTGCGACTGAAGCCGCAGGATCGGTCAAAAGCAAATGACGAAATAGTTTTGCCGCGTAATCGTTAACGTCCTGTAGCTTTTTCTTGGCCGTCGCGGCTTTTTGATCGAACTTGGGCAGGGTGACGCCGGCTTTTTGCGCCAGCAGCTCCAAAGCCTCGCGGAATTCCATGCCCTCGATTTTTTCCACGAACTCAAATACGTCGCCGCCGATGTTGCACCCAAAACAATGCCACGACTGCCGCGGCCGGTTGACCATGAAGCTCGGCGACTTCTCGTTGTGGAACGGACAGTTCGCCTTAAAACTGCCGCTGCCCGCGGGCTTGAGGGGCAAGTACTCGCCAATAATATCCACGATATCCAAGCGAGCTTTTACGTCCTGTGCCGCATCCATAATGCGGATACCTTAACCTAACAAACGATAAACGTCCATCAGGTTTATCACGTTTTTCACGTCCATCACGTCCCACGCCCCCTTCCGTCATTGCGAGCGAATGCGCGGCAATCTCACCTCTCACAGACAGGGTAAACATGCTTCGCTGGGTTGATAGTTCGTGAGTAGATTCCTCTGTCACATCCAAAGGCTATGTGACATCTCCCTCAACAAAGGGAGACTGAGTTCTGCGACAGCCAAACCATAGTCCGTTCCGGAAATTTAGGCTGACACAAGGACTTCTATTTTTTTGTTTTAGTCGGTGTAAAGTCAGCCAGGCGTATTTGGGGACAGCCGCTGTTTAGATTGCGTCAGTCGGCTTCCAGTCCCCTTCCTCGACGCCTTTTTGTCATTCTGAAAGAAGTACGACGTAATGAAGAATCTGCAGAAAGTAACAGAGAGATCCTTCGCCAAGCTCAGGATGACGAAAAAGTATGACAAGGAAGAGTCCCGAAAGATTCGGGAAAAGTGAAGGTGAACAGTGCGCGAAGAGCTTCAAGTAGTCATCATCAAGTCCACCATTCAACGAGTAAGTAGCAAATGGGCGGGAGGCACGTCACCAATAGTTTTTATTCAACGATGTTATAGTCTCCCTTCACTATTTCCGCTTAACACAGCAATAGAAAAGGAAGGCCAAGTGCCAATTGGTTACCATGGATTAAGGGAATGGTCAAGTCGGAACCTAGCGCTCACTCTCACCCCCTGCCCCTCTCCCATCCAATGGGCGAGGGGTGCTTATAAGCTAATAAGCTTCCTTCTCCTGTTGGACGGGCTTCGTCGTGAGCTCAGCCGAACGTAGAAGGTACCGGCGTTTAGCCGGGGGATGAGGGATGAGCGGTAGGTTCAATGCGTCTTCCCGTGTCGCGGCGGACGTTTGAGCTTGGGTTTTCCGCTGGCATCCGGCAATGCTGACTTTTTTGTACGTTTTGCCAGTTCTTGATTAATGATAACTATTTCGTCGCGTAATATCGTCGCTAATTCAAAATCCAACTCGAGTGCCGCTTCTTTCATTTCCTTTTCTTTAATTTTGACGACGTCCTCAAGTGCGCGCGTTTCAGCTGAAAGTTCGAGCTTTAAAATTTCTTTGATGTCTTTGGGTTCTGATAAGCCAAGTGATCCGCGCAAGTCTTTGATGGCTTTATGAATCGTCTGCGGCGTAATGCCGTGTTCTTTATTGTAAGCGACTTGTTTTGCGCGGCGACGGTCAGTCTCGGCAATGGCGCGCTTCATGCTGCCGGTAATGCGGTCGGCATACAAAACAACTTGACCTTGGACATTGCGCGCAGCACGTCCGATGGTTTGGATGAGCGATGTATCTGAACGAAGGAACCCTTCTTTATCAGCGTCCAGGATGCAGACCAGTGCGACTTCGGGCAGATCAAGACCTTCACGGAGCAAGTTAACGCCGACCAGGACGTCATAAGTGCCTTTGCGGAATTCTGATAAAATTTCAAGACGGTGAACCGTGTCGATATCAGAGTGTAGATAACACGCTTTCAACTTTTTTTCTTTCAAGAACTCTGTCAGATCTTCGGCCATCTTCTTTGTAAGAGTAGTGACCAAAGTTCGATGTCCGACAGCTGTAGTCCGGGCAATGCGTTCGAGTGCGTCGTCTATCTGGCCTTTGCCCTTGTTGTCACTCTGAGCTTGTCGAAGGGTCAGGTTTGTTCCCTTCACCCCAGATCCCTCGACTCCGCTGTGCTGCGCTCGGGATGACATAGGCTTGGGAGTAATTGGCAAAACCAATATTTCAGGGTCCACAAGTCCGGTCGGTCTGATGATCTGTTCGATTACGGCTGACGAATGCGTAAGTTCGAATTGTGCCGGAGTGGCGGAAACGAAAACGGCCTGACGGATCTTTGCTTCAAACTCGTGGAACATGAGCGGCCGGTTGTCTCGTGCCGAAGGCAATCTAAAGCCATGTTCGATGAGCGTGTCCTTGCGCGACCTGTCGCCTTCGTACATGCCGCCGACCTGTGAAACCGTGACGTGGGATTCGTCGACCATGAGCAAGAAATCTTTTGGAAAATATGAAATCAGCGTATCCGGCGCTTCGCCTGACTTGCGGCCGGACAGAGGTTGCGAATAGTTTTCGATTCCGTTGCAGTAACCCAGGTTTTCGATCATCTCCAGATCGTAGTGCGTGCGGCGTTCGAGCCTTTCCGCTTCCAACAGCTTGCCGTGAGTTTCAAACCACTTAAGTCTTCCTGCTAATTCGCGGCGAATATCTTTAATGGCCCGTTCGCGGTCAGGACCGGCGGTTATGAAATGCTTGGCCGGAAACAGCCAAACTTCGTGGCATTCGTTCTTCACCTGGCGCGACACCGGTTCAATTTGCGCGATGCGGTCCACGCGTCCTCCCGGCGCTTCGATGCGGTAAACGACTTCTTCGTTGACCGGCATCACTTCGAGCGTCTGTCCGGTCAGACGGAAGGAGCCTCGCGTCAAATCCGCGTTGGTTCGCATGAACTGCATGTCTACCAGGCGGCGGATAACGTCTTCGCGTGAAATATCAACTCCGGTTTCCAAATGCAAAATAGTTTGTCGGTATGTTTCGGGAGCGCCCAGGCCGTAGATACAAGACACTGAAGCGCAGATAATCACATCCTGTCGTGTAAGCAGCGCCTGCGTGGCATTATGTCGCAGCCGATCAATCTCTTCGTTTATCATCGCCTCTTTCTCGATGTAGGTGTCAGATTTTGCGATATAAGCCTCGGGCTGGTAGTAATCGTAATATGAAACGAAATATTCAACCGCATTATTCGGAAAGAATTCTCTGAACTCGTTACACAACTGTGCTGCCAAAGTCTTGTTGTGCGCCAGGACAAGCGTCGGCTTCTGAATGTTCTGAATCACGTGGGCCATGGTATAAGTTTTTCCCGTGCCCGTTGCGCCCAGCAATGTCAAAAAACGATCGCCTTTTTTGAGGCGGTCGGTTAGTTGTTCTATAGCCTGCGGCTGGTCGCCAGCCGGTTTATACGGTTGATGTAAATCGAAGCCTTTCATGTTGATCAATAATCGTTATTTCGTTTTTTGCGTTGTGCTGGTATTTTGCGTGGCCTTTTCATTCTTGTTGTAATTGTAAGTCGCTAGTTGTTTGCAATGTTGAGTATTGTTCCAATTCAGCGCCGTTTCGACAGTGTTGGATCCCGGTTTTAGTGCAAAGTCCGTTTTAAACGAACCCGTTGGTTCTTCGACAACCACTTTGTTTCCATTGATTGTCAAATAAACTTCTGGCCATTGTTTTTTTATGGTCATGTAATCGTAAACCTCGCCGGCCAGCTGGATGTCTGGTTTGTTAACAGTATCTCCGTTTTGGATAAAACGCCCGTCCTGGTAAGCGAGTGAATGAATCTGGTCGCTGTTTTCAATTATGGGTGGTTTGATTTGGATCGCATTTTGGTTTGGCCAGGCGAAGTTAAAGTTATAAACCTTGGCATAAATAGCGAATGCCAATGCTAAAACCAATAAGATGATCGCGCGTCCTTGCCACTTTACAATTTTTACCAGGACATGAACCTCCTGTTCTTCAAGGGGAAGATCGGGATACCCGATAATATTGCGATTGCTGTTTTTTTGTGAATTCGACGGTTCCATATATATTTGTTAATCTGCATTGATTGTAACTTATGGCTTGGTTTGATTGTTCATCGCCGATCCTCGGATTGGCACCCATGGCGGATTTTACGGATCTGCCTTTTTGTCGTGTCATCCGCGAGTCCGGAAGTCATGCCGTCATTTTCCGAGAGATGGTTTCGGCCGAAGCTTTAGTGCGTGGTAGTAAGCGGACGCTGGAGATGTGCCGTCTGATTGACGTCGAACGACCAATCGTCCAGCAGTTGTTCGGGTCAAATCCGGAATCTATGGCCAAGGCCGCAGCTTTGGTGGAAAAGAACTTCGCACCCGATGGCATTGACCTGAACATGGGCTGCCCGGTTCACAAAGCGGTCAAACAATGGAACGGAGCTTCGCTCATGCGCGAACCGGATAAAGCCGCGGCCATCGTAAAAGCCGTAAAAGCTGCTATTAGAGTACCACTTTCCGTCAAAACGCGTCTAGGATGGAGCAGGCCTGACGAGATTGTCGACTTCTTCCGCGTGCTTCAGGACGCCGGAGCTGATGTGATCGAAATCCACGCAAGGACAAAGGAGCAAGGCTATGCGGGGCACGCAGATTGGTCGGCTGTCAAAGCCGTCACGCAAGAAACGAAGATTCCGGTTCTCATCAACGGTGATGTCACGGATCCTGAAACCGCAAAACAAGCTTTGGAACAATCCGGAGCTCAAGGTTTGCTCATCGGCCGCGGAGCTCTCGGTCGCCCATGGATTTTTGAGCGCATCCAAACAGCGTTGACTACGGGAAACGATCCTGGCGACCCGCCCATGGATGTTCGTTTGGACTATTTGCGCCGCCACGCCGTCTATCAGCTCGAACACTACGGTAAAAACGGTTTGATGAAACTCCGTAAACATATTCCTTGGTATATAAAAGGCAACGAAGGTTTACGAAATTACCGGGCTCAAGCCGTAAAAATTTCGACAATGGAGGAGTTGGATGAGTTGATTGAGTTGATAAGGGGGTAACTCTTCCCAACCCATCGCTCAGCCCTCACCCCCTGCCCCTCTCCCATCCAATGGGCGAGGGGTGTTAATTAGCTAATAAGCTTCCTTCTCCTGTTGGACGGGAGAAGGTACCGGCGCTTAGCCGGGGGATGAGGGTGGAGCGATCGGTTCAGACTTGACCATTCCCCCAATTCATGTTAACAAATTGGCACTTAGCCTTCCTTTTCTGTGGCTGCATTAAGCGGAAATAGCGAAGGGAGGCTAGAGATTTGTTGTTATAATCCGTTACCAAGGTGCCTCCCGTCCTTTTCCTTCGATGCACTCAGGATTCATGCGGCTGACTCTATCGTTGATGTCATCTGACTCGAAACGCGATGTCAGCCGCGCCAATCTAAAAAGACGGACTAATGACGTCGTGCTATCGGCATCAACCCCAGTGTCCGTCTTTTGTACCTGGGAAGGATTTTCAAGGTAGCGACAACATCCGTTAGAGCACTTGTCCTTTCCTACTTTTGCCGAGAAAATTTCGGCACTCTTCCTTGTTACCATCCCGTCATCCTGAGTTAGACGAAGGATCCCTTAGTTACCGATTTGCAGATTCTTCGTACCTCAGAATGACAAAGGGTGTCTAGGAAGGGGAGAAAACAGCGCTCTGCAAAAAAACTGTCAGCGGTATGTCCCCTGATCTTTAATGCGGCTGACTCATGACCGACAGCTTTCTGGCTTCTCGACCATTGTCAGCCGACACCAAACTAAAAAGACGGACTCTTTGGACGATGCTATTCGGTACACACCACGTTGTCCGTCTGCTATTTTTTCGGGGGACTCTACAAGCGCTTGACGCAAACGCGTTAGGTCGAGGTTTGTCCCTCGCAGTTTCCAAGGCCGACTCTTTTTCCCCTGCCTCTGGCACGAAACCCTTTGTCGGCCGCACTAACCTAAAAGACGGACTTTTAGCCCGATGCTTAAATGCTCACAGCACGTTGTCCGTCAGGTGTTCTTGGTCGCGTTAAAAGCGATTGAGAGGGACTAACAACATGGTAACGATGTTCACACCACATTTGTTCCTCTCTTCTTCAAGTCCCGAAAGGGACTTTTTTGTAAGGCCTGCAGCCCTCGATCGTCATCGCGAGCGATTAGCGCGGCGATCTCACGAAGCACGTTAACCTGGTTTGTAAGAAGTGAGATTGCCACGCATGCGCTCCCTTCGATAAACTCAGGGCATGAGCTTGTCGAATGCGCAATGACGAAATAAACCCAATCTCCCTTAATTAAGGGAGACGTCACGCCGGATGGCGGGACAGAGGAATCTGTTTACTGTTCATCCGTCTCCACAGCCACGGGCAAAAATCCTTCCGGATCAACCGGTATGCCATCCTGTCTGACTTCAAAATGCAGATGCGGGCCGGTTGATAAGCCTGCACCTTGCATGCCGGGCATGCCGCCGCTCAAGCCAATGAGGTCGCCGCGTTCCACATATGTGTTGGGTTTGGCGATAAACTTGCTCAAATGCGCGTAAATCGTGGCAATGTTCCCCGGATGTATAACCATGATGTAATTGCCGTACATTTTTCCGGTCTTATTCCAAGCTACATATCCTCCGGCCGCAGCATGGACCGTCGTACCCACATCGGCCCGCAGGTCTATTCCCGGATGTTCGAACAAATAGCGGAACGGATAAGTCGGATCGTGGAATGTGGTAGTTATTTTGCGAACCGGAACCGGCCAAAGCAAAAGATTCTCGCCCTTGGCCAACGCTTCGTCCACGGCATTCAGCTTGTCTTTCAGAGTCTTTTCAATATTTGAAATTTCATCGGCCGTGGATTCTTTTTGCTGGCGCAATTCGTCGAGCAAGCGGTTGAATTCGTCTTGTTTGTTGTTGGTTGCGCTAATCAGCGATTGTTTGGAGTTGCGTTCCATTTCCAAACGCACTTGATCCTTGGCCATGGTCTTGCGCTGGTTAAGCAGATCCGACCGCGTGGCCTCGCGGTTCTTTTTGTCGTTTTCGAGCGTAACCTTTTCATCCATGACCCGCTTCATGGTCTGCCCCAGGTCGCTTTCCAATTTTTTCATCTCTTCCAGCCTGTCTGCGTAAGACGAGATTGACGGGCGGCTTAGAAATACCTGCAATGTGCTCACGTCGTCCATTTGACGTATGCGCCTGACCAAATCCGCGACTAAAGCTTTTTGCGTGACCAGACGCTCCTCCTGTTTTTGGATATTAGCGTCCAAGGAACTCAATTCAAGAGTCAAAACATCGGTCTGCGCTTTAGCCTGTTCGATGCGCAATTCTTTTTCTCGTATGCGGTTGTCCAGAAGCAATACTTCATTCTCCAGAGTGACTTTTTGGGTTTCCTGGCCTTTAATGCGGTCAGCATAAGTGTTAATCAAGCCCTGGATTTCCTGTACGCGGTTCTTTTGTCGTTGCAGCGTTCCATTCAAACTGTCAGCCTCTTCTTTGAGTCCTGAGACGTCGGTTGCCGCCTGGACGGGTATGTTAAAAACTCCAGTCAACAGAAGACTGCTGAGCATCAAGACATTTATGGCTTTGATTCCTCCTTTGTACATGGTTTGATTCAAGAAGATTGTACCAGATATGCCAAGGCTTCGTCGATTCGTTTAAGTGCGCGATCTTTGCCTAAGGCGACTAAAAGCTCAAACGGGCTTGGCGATTTGTCCTGAGCTGACAGGGCTACGCGCAAAGGCCAGAGCGTGTCCCCGTTCCCCCATCCGTGCTCCTGGATCTTGGCTTTTACCAGAGTTTCGATCTTCGTGACTTTGTTCAATGTCGCTTCATCCGCGGCTTGCAGCCATTCTTTGACGGCTGACAGTCTGCCGATAGCCTCTTCTTTTGAGCGATCTTTCCATGTCAGCGTCGCGTTCGAATAATCCAAACCTGTTTGGAACATGAAGCTCGACAATGCGGTGATTTCGGAAGGAAGGTTCAAGCGTTCGCGATACAAAAAAGCGATTCGACTCTTAAAGTCTTCATCCTTCTCATCGGCGGGCAGATGCGGCAAGACCAATGCTAGAAAATCTTCGTCAGATTTTAAGCGCAGGTAATGGTTATTCATCCAGTTCAACTTTTCGATGTTAAAGATGGCGCCGGACCGGTTGACTTTGGAAAGATTGAACAGTTTGATCAGCTCGTCCAACGAGTATATTTCCTGGTCGTCTTTCGGGTTCCAGCCTAAAAGCGCTAAAAAGTTGATGAGCGCTTCCGGTAAATAGCCTTTGTCCAGATATTGCTCGGCAAACACGTCGCCTTGACGCTTGGAAAGTTTTGACTTGTCAGCGTTCAAAATCAGAGGCACGTGTGCAAAAGTCGGAGCTTCCCAGCCCAAAGATTCAAAGATGAAGACGTGTTTTGGCGCGGATGACAGCCATTCGTCGCCGCGCAGGATATGCGTAATTTCCATGTCGTGGTCATCCACCATGGCGGCAAGATGGTATGTGGCCATACCGTCTTTTTTGACGATTACCTGGTCGTCGATCAGTTTCCATTCAAACGAAACACGTCCGCGGATAATGTCGTTGACGATAGCCTGGCCTTCTTTGGGCAGCTTCAAACGTACGACATGCTCTTCGCCGGCAGCGACACGCTTCTCGGCTTCCAGTTTGCCGATATTGCGGCAATGACCGTCGTAACCGGTCGGCTGGTGCATGGCTTCCTGCAGTTTGCGCATCTCGTCCAGCCTCGCACTGGTACAAAAGCAGTAATAAGCTTTGTCCATGTCCAAAAGTTGTTTGGCGACTTCTTGGTGGCGCTTTTTCCTTTCGGATTGGATATACGGGCCATGCGTACCGCGCTGAATGATCGTCTTATCGTCTTCAGCCAGCCACGCGCCTTCGTTGGGTTCGATGCCGATGCGTTTAAGCGTCAAAATCAGTTTTTCGATAGCTCCGGGTACGAATCTTTCCTGGTCAGTATCCTCGATACGCAACACGAAATCGCCGCCTGACTGTTTTGCCAGCAGATAATCGTAAATAAACGTCCTCAAGTTTCCGATATGGATGAAACCCGTGGGACTAGGCGCGGCGCGGACACGCAAGCGTTTTTCGGTCATAATGTCAGTATGTTATGGCAAAAACCGGCAGTTAGCAAACAAACTCAGCCATACTAAGTTGAACAGTCTTCACTTTTTTGTCATCCTCGCCTTCGGCTGACTCAGGCCATGAGTTTATCGAATGGGGCGAAGTCCGATCCGCCTCAGGCGGAGGGATCCAGAATCGGAATGCATAACGACGTTATTTCTTAATTCTGGATTCCCGCATACGCGAGAATGACAGGGGGTTTAAGGTTTACGATCGCCCATAACCACGGCTAAAGGAAAAACCACCACCGCGTTCCAAATTCTGCGCCAGCGCCATGGTTCGCGAACCAGACGAAACAGCCATTCAAGTCCGATTGAGCGCATCCACTGCGGCGCGCGTTTCACGTCACCCACCCAAAAGTCAAAAGTTCCGCCCACGCCCATAAACACGTTTGTCCTAGGCAGCCTGGCTTTGGCGCGTTGGATCCAGAGTTCTTGTTTAGGGTGGCCATAAGCGACCAGGACGACGTCTGGTTCGATTTCGACAAGGTGCGTGAGCGAAGCTTCCGCAGCATCGTCCAATCCTCCGTCCATGCTGACGCGTCCACCTGGTTCCGAAAATACTTTCAATTCCGGATATTGACGGCGCAAATACCAGGCTGCCCGATCCGCCACGCCTTCTTTGCCGCCGATTAGCGCCATGGTAAGTCCGCGTTTGGCGCAAAGCTCGGCAAGCTGTTTAGCAAGTTCGACTCCGGTGACACGGGATGCTCGAGCTCCTTTGAACCAGCCGGCGATTTGCAAGCCTCTGCCGTCAACAAGTCTCAAGTCAGCCTGCCGCAAAGCTTCCCAGTAGTTCGGATTGTTTTTTGCGTATAGAAGAATTTCCGGATTCGCGGTCACGATCCAGCTCGTTTGACCCTGCGTGGGCCTGGTCATCACCTCGGTCAGCACGCGATTCAAATCATAGCCATGGATTACCAGGCCGAAGCATTCGAAGGTTTTGTTGGTAGATTTGGAGTCTGACATAGTATTACGGCTGCTCATTTTTTGTCATCCCGAGCGAAGTTGGACGCAGTCGAGGGATCTGGTTCGTTCCGTGATTACAAACCAGATCCTTCGATTCCGCTCGTCTAACTCGCTACACTCAGGATGACAAGGTGATATTGTTAGCCATTCAGCCTATACTCATGCAAAGGCGTGTAGTGCGGTCCGGTGGGGGTTAAATCGCTTTGGAAAAGTGTCGCGTGTTCGGGCACCCAGCCGATGTTGTGCAGCGGCACTTCAAAATGTTCCAAGTTTCCGTTGTGCCGCGTGCGCGCCAAAGTCACATGCGGAATCCAGGGCTTGCGGTCTGTCTGCGGCGCGATTAGCGACGTCATGTCCACGATCTGCGAAACGCATTGGCGCCAGGCTTCTTCCTGTTCCGGCTTGCACATGGCCGCGTACATTACAGGGCGCTTGAGCGGAAACGTCTGGATGACCGGCAGATGGACCGCGTCTTCGGGCGGAGTTTCCAGCGCGTGGCCGATCAGCTCGCCCAGCTTGATCAGATTCTGGTAATCCACTTCACCAAAAAAGGCCAAGGTTACATGCCATTGGCCCGGGTCTGTTAATCGTAAAAATTGACGCTCATGCTCGGGCACGTGCCACGCGTCACGCAAAGCCGCACGACAATCGGGCGGCAAAGGTATTCCAAGAAAGCACCGCATGTATATAATTACGAATTAATCGGCCCTCGAATTGCGCTGTTAAACGCGAAGCTCAGCCATTTTTGTAACTCGTAAACTGTACTTCTAGTTAGACAGGGCCGGCATCGTCCGTCAAATCGCCGTGCGTTGGCAAACCGGAAGTTTTTGCGTGTTGATGATATTTTACCGCCACTTTGTAGCGCGCCATCTCGCGTTCCATTTCTGCAGCCGCATGGGCGAATGCTTCATCGTCGCCGCGTGCCGCACTGCGCATAACGTCTTCGGCGCGTTGCTTGGCTTTTTCAATGTCTTCCAAATTCAAATTCATGCCGCGTTCGGCCGTGTCAGCCAGCACGCGCACATGCCCTTCTTTGTCGACTTCGATGAACCCGCCTGAAACGGCCACGTCTTCGTCGCGTCCTTTCTTCCTGAGGACGGCCACGCCGGGAACAAGCTGTGCGACCAGCGGGATATGCATGGGCAAAATCGTAATTTCGCCGTCCATGGTCGGCAAAGTAACCTGGTCGACTTCGTCCTGGCAGACAACGCGTTCGGGGGTGATGAGTTCGAATTTTAGTTTGTCGGTCATACGGTGACTATTTGTCATCCTGAGCGGAGTCCGACGTAGTCGAAGGATCTGGTTTGTCAGAGCGATCCGGATCTTTCGACTTCACTTCGTTGCGCTCAAGATGACAGGGATTGGTTATGCGGTTACTTCGGTTATATCTCCCTTCATGTAGAACGACTGTTCGGGTTTATCGTCATGCTGGCCCGCCAGGATTTCTTCAAAACCGGCGATGGTCTGTTCGAGCGAAACGTACTTGCCCGGATTTTGCGTAAACACTTCGGCCACGAAGAAAGGCTGTGACAGGAATTTTTGGACTTTGCGGGCGCGTGACACGGTCATCTTGTCTTCTTCCGACAGTTCGTCCATGCCCAAAATGGCGATGATATCCTGCAAGTCCTTATAGCGCTGCAATACTTTCTGCACGCCACGGGCGACTTTGTAATGGCGTTCGCCCACGATCTTGGGATCTAGAATTGTCGAAGACGAGTCGAGAGGATCCACGGCCGGATAAATGCCGAGTTCGGTCAAGGCGCGGGTCAGCACCACGGTCGAATCCAAATGGCCGAAAGTCGTTGCCGGAGCCGGGTCGGTCAAGTCGTCTGCCGGCACATACACGGCCTGGACCGAGGTGATGGAGCCTTTGGTTGTCGAAGTAATGCGTTCCTGCAAGTTGCCCATTTCCGTGGCCAATGTCGGCTGGTAACCCACGGCAGACGGAATGCGTCCCAGCAAAGCGGACACTTCGGAACCTGCTTGCGTGAAGCGGAAAATGTTGTCGATGAAAAGCAGCACGTCCTGATTCTGTTTGTCGCGAAAATGTTCGGCCATGGTCAAAGCGGTTAGGGCAACGCGTGCGCGGGCGCCAGGCGGTTCGTTCATCTGGCCGAAAACCAAAGCTGTTTTGTCGATAACGCCTGATTCTTTCATTTCGCGCCACAAGGCATTGCCCTCGCGAGTACGTTCGCCGACGCCGGCAAACACCGAATAACCTCCGTGTTCTGTCGCGATGTTGCGGATCAGTTCCATCACGATAACGGTTTTACCCACGCCTGCGCCGCCGAACAAGCCGATTTTGCCGCCTTTCAAAAACGGGCAGATGAGGTCGATGACTTTGATGCCGGTTTCCAAAATTTCCGTCTTGGTCGATTGCTCGGCAAATGACGGGGCTTTGCGGTGGATGGATGAGCGTTCTCCGCCTTTTGGGTTTTCGCCGCCGTCGATCGCCAGACCGGTCACGCCGAACATGCGTCCCAGTGTAATGTCGCCGACCGGTACTGAGATTGGCTTGCCCGTATCCTCTACCGGCATGCCGCGGCGCAAGCCGTCGGTGCTGCTCATGGCCACGGTGCGGACTTCGCCGCCGCCCAGGTGCTGTTCAATTTCCAGCGTCAAAACTCCCGTCGGCATGTCGATGGTGAGCGCGCTGTAGATGGCCGGAGGATCTCCCGGAAACAGGACGTCGACCACCGGACCGATGACTTGCGTGATTGTTCCTTGCATATTCATAGTTGGGTTAGTTTTCGAGTGCGGCTTTGCCGGCTGAAATTTCAGAGATTTCTCGCGTGATGCTGGCTTGGCGCGCTTGGTTGAAGGTAAAGGTCAGCGTATCCAGCATTTCCGTGGCCGAATCCGTGGCGCTGCGCATGGCCAGCATGCGTGCTGAATGTTCCGAGGCCGTTGATTCGAGCATAGCCTGGTACAAGCGCGTGTCGATCAGCCGCGGCAACAGATGGTCCAGAACGTAACGCGGCGTTGGTTCAAAGAGCATGTCGTAATCCAAAGGGTATTTTTCGGCATGTGCGCGGTCGTAAGAAATGCGCTGCGAGTCGCTCATTTCTTCCAACTCCTCATCCTCTTCATCTAAGCTCTGTTCGGCGACGGCAGAGAGTTCGTTTTCGGGGATAACGGGAAGGAGCTGAACGATTGTCGGGATTTGCGCGATTGCGCTTTTGAAATCCGAATAACACAGGAATATGCGATCCGCGCGCTGGCTGAGGAACTCTTCATAGACCAGTTGGCCCGTGCTGCGCGAACGTTCAAATGACGGTGCGTTGGAAATGGACGGAAACGAAGCCAGTATCTCGAATTCGCTGCGTCGAATTGCAGGTTCGATTTTTTTGCCAATCGTTATCACCTTGCACTTTTCCTTACGCGATTTGAGAAACTCAATGCTCTTTTTTGCCAACTGGGCATTAAAGCCCCCACAGAATCCCCTGTCCGACGCCACAATGATCAGGATGGTGTTGTTTGCCTTGGGCCTGCCATAAAGCAGCGGATGAGAGCGTTGATCTATGAGCGTGCGCACATCGTCCACTATGCCTTTGACGTTGTTGCTGTAGGGTCGGCTGTCCAACGTCAACTGAACCGCGCGCCGCATTTTGGCACTGGCTACAAGTTCTTGCGCTTTGGTTATCTTGCGCGTGTTTTTCACGGACTTGATGCGCGATTTTATGCGTATTGACGAGGGCATAACTTGATTCCTTATTTGTCATTTCGACCGAAGTGGAGAAATCTCGGAAACTAGTTGACTTTTGTCGTGTAGTCTCGAGATCCTTCGACTCCGTCGGACTTCACTCAGGCTGACAATGGTTGATTTGGCAATGGAGGTTATTGTTTACTTAAAAAAGTCGACGACCAGTCCTTAATGGTTTGCGTCATCGCTGTCTCGAGCTCAGGCGTGAGCACCGGCTTGTCCTCGATTTCCTTGATGAGCTGAGCCGCTTCGGTATCCAAATATTCGTGCAAACCCTTTTCCCAGTCCGCGACCTTGTCCGTAGGAATTTCGTCGCACAAACCGCGCGTGACGGCAAAAAGCGACAGGATCTGATGGCCGAGCGACATTGGCTGGTATTGTCCTTGTTTCAGGATTTCGACCGTTCTGCGTCCGCGTTCGATTTGTTTGCGCGTAGCTTCGTCCAAATCCGTGGCAAACTGCGCAAAAGCTTCAAGTTCGCGGAACTGCGCCAGGTCCAAACGCACTGGGCCCGCGATCTTTTTCATGACTTTGGTCTGGGCCGCGCCGCCCACGCGGGACACGGACAAGCCGACGTTCAAAGCCGGACGGATGCCGCGGTAAAACAAGTCGCTTTCCAAAAAGATTTGTCCGTCAGTGATGGAGATGACGTTGGTAGGAATGTAAGCTGACACGTCGCCGGCCTGGGTTTCGATGATGGGCAAGGCCGTCAACGAACCGCCGCCGTATTCTTTGGACAAACGCACGGCGCGTTCGAGCAAGCGCGAGTGGAGATAAAAAACGTCGCCCGGATAAGCTTCCCGTCCCGGCGGGCGGCGGAGCAAGAGTGAGACTTCGCGATAAGCCCAGGCATGTTTTGACAAATCGTCGTAAACAACCAAAACGTCTTTGCCCTGGTCCATAAAAAATTCTCCGATGGCACAACCGGCATAAGGCGCAATGTACTGCAAAGAGGCTGGGTCCGAAGCGCTGGCCGAAACCACGATCGTGTATTCCATTGCACCAGTCTCTTTGAACTTGGCCACTATCTTTGCGACTTTGGAATCCTTTTGCCCGATGGCAACGTAAATACAGATCACGTTCTTGCCTTTCTGGTTGATGATGGTATCAACCGCAATGGCCGTCTTGCCGACTTGGCGGTCACCGATGATGAGTTCGCGCTGTCCGCGGCCAATCGGGATCAACGAGTCGACGCATTTTACGCCGGTCATCAGCGGCGTATCTACCGGATGGCGCGTCATTACGCCCGGAGCGATTTTTTCGATCGGATAGTTGGTCTTGGCTTCGTAAGCTTCTTTACCGTCCAGTGGAACGCCAAGCGGGTTGACCACGCGGCCCATGACTCCTTCACCCACCGGGATGGACAAAATCTTGCCCGTTGCCTGGACGTTTTGGCCGGATTTGATGCCTGTGCAATCGCCCAAAACCATGGCGCCCACGCGGTCGTGTTCCAGGTTAAGCGCAACGCCCATGGAGCCGTCTTCGAAAGTCAGCATCTCCATGGACTGCGCATCCTTGAGTCCGCTGATCGAGGCGATGTTGTCGCCCACTTCGCGAACCGTGCCGACTTCTTCGGTCGTGCTCTTGGGTCTGAACGACTTGAGTTGTGCCGCCAGTTGTTCTGAAATTTTGGCCGCAGCCGTTGCGTTGATCATATTTAACGTGTCGATATTAAATGCCTGGTGAGTTGCTTGAGTTTATCCTGCACCGTGTTTTGATAGCGCCATTCGCCGCAAGTGACAGCCAGTCCGCCGACCACGCTCGGGTCGATCATGCAATCCAGGCTGACGGTGCCGCCGAATCTTTTGGAAAGCGCAGCGTGGATGCGTTTCGAGTCTTCATCGGACAGTGGAACGGCCGAGACCACGCGGCACACGTTGTGTTTTGCTTGTTCCTGCGCGGCTTTTTCCAAAGCGTCCAAAAAGTCTCTGACTGCCTCGGGATGAGCCTCGGTAAAATCCTCGGTGCTGCGCATCTCGTCCAGCAGCTCGGCCACGCTCTGCTCCTGCATGGCCGCCTGGATCGTGGTGTTGGCGATGTCCTGGATAAATCGTTTTTGTTTCTTGGACATATTTTATGCGGATTCCAGATCCTTGATCGCCTCCTGGATGAGCTGATTGTGTCCTTTGGAGTCCATCTGGTTCACGACTTTGCCCGTGGCCTCGGTCACCAGTTTGGCTACATCCTGTTTGAGAGCGTTGAACGACGCCGCGCGTTCACCCTTGATCATTTCCTTTGCCTCGGTGATTTGCTGTTCGATCTCCGTCTTGGCCAGTCGCAGTTTTTCGTCTTTGAGAGAACATGCACGTTCCTCCGCCTTCTCAACGATGCGCATGGCTTCGGCCCTGGTCTTGGACAAGGTTTCCTCGCGTTCGCGTTCGATGTCTTTGAGTTTCTGAGCTGCGGCATCGGCATCGGCAACGCCCTGTTTGACCTTGTTGCGTCGCTCTTCAAGCGAAGCTAACAAAGGTTTCCAGGCGAAGAAGCGCAATACCAGAAAGAGTACGAGAAAATTGACGAGTTGCGCCAGAAACAATCGCCAGTCAATTCCCAGTTTTGTGAGCATGTCGGACATAATCGAGTCTAAAGTTTAAAGTAGGATTCGCGACCTGTTGCTGGCCGCCATTGATGACGGCCAGACACTGATCGCAAAAGTTACTAGACGAATTTGATGATCAGGGCTACGACCAAGGCATAAATGGCGATGGCTTCGATGAAAGCCGCCGCGATCAACATCGCGGTCATGACCTTGGAGGTCGCTTCGGGATTGCGACCGATGGATTCCATGGCTTTTGCACCGACTTTGCCGATGCTCAAGGCCGGGAACATGCCGCCTACGGCGATGGCAAATGCCATGGCCACGAGTCTGACCGAGTCCAGGTTGGACGCGACCACGGGAAGAGTTTCCGCTGCCATAATAAAGAGATGATTAACGCCGCTTGACGTCGGACGTATTATTTAAGTTTAACGTCCCCGTTGCGCCGTATGGAATTGAGAGCTTAGCCTCGCCTGTCACGTCGGTCGAGACCGACTGTGAACAACGAAGCAAAGCAGGCCAATCCCCTACGAAATCAATTATCAATTAACAATATTCAATGGATTAGTGATGCTGGGTCGCCACGCCGCCGGGTTTGCCGCCAAAGGTAGATTTTGAATAATCCGCGCGCTTGACATGCTCCTCTTCGTGATGACTGGTGGTGGCCATGCTTAAAAACACGATAGTCAATGTCGAAAATACCAGTGCTTGCACAAAACCCACGAAAAGTTCCAGGAAAAGGAAAGGCAACGGAGCCATGAACGGTGACAAGAAGCCGATGACGGCCAGCAATACTTCACCGGCGAAAATGTTGCCGAACAAGCGGAAGGCAAAAGACAGTGTCTTGGAAATTTCCGAAACCAGTTCCAGAATACCCACGAAAGACCCGATGAATAACGGTTTATTCCAAGGCGGTACGAAAAACTTGCTCCAATAGCCTCCGATGCTCAAGAATCTCATGCCCATGACTTGCACGGAAACCATCGCGAAGATAGCAACCACGAAAGTAAAGTTGAGGTCAGCTGACATGGAACGGATGAATGGCACCAAAATCGTCTCTGTGCCTTCTTTTTCCCAAATGCCGATTGAACCCAGGCCGGGAACCAGTTCCACTAGATTGGACATCAGGACGATAAAAAAGATTGATGCCACTATCGGAAAAATCCTGAGCGACTTTTTGTGGTCATTGGTGATCGAATCGATGTAATCCAAAAAAATCTCGACAAAAGTGTCCATGACGCCGGCGATGCCTTTGGGCACCTGGTCCGGATGGGCGTTTCTTTTGACCGAGATTGCGATGATGATGAATACAACAAACAGTACGGCCGCGACCAACAGCGTATTGGTCACCGGGAAACCGGCGATGTGGAAGATGATTTCGGGTCCGATGGAGATGGCTAACATGTCGTTTATTCTTCTTCGTTGTTATCTTTTTTCGTGAACGGGTTCACGCCGCAGGTCCGATTGATGATTTGCGTGGCTTTTATGCCGAGCAAAATCGAACTCACGATGACCGATAGAAAAATACCAATCAACAGAAACGCCGGCGACGAATTCAGGTACTTGTCCAAAAATCTGCCTCCCAAAGCCAGTGCTACCAGCGGAATGGTCATGGTATAGCCCATTTCCCATGCAAATCCGAAAGCCTCACGCATGGATAATGAGTTGTCCACAGAATCTTGTTCCCCGTTTTGGGTCGTGCTTGGCTCTGTTGGCATGATTTTAAAAGACGCCAAGAGTATAAGCGTACTTTAGCTCTACGTCAACGGTTAAAATTTACGTTACCCTTGACAACTTTTGAGTTTTTTGCGCTTATCTGTCATTTCGACCGAAGCGAGTTCTATGAGCGGAGTGGAGAAAACCCGGAAACAAATTCACTAATCGATCCATGGTGTTAAAAGTTTCCGAGGTCTCTCGATTGCGCTACGCTTCACTCGAGATGACAAACTAAAATTCGCAGTTAAATGCCTCTTTGGCGTTGTTCGTCGTGATCTCGCAAAGCTTGTCGAACTCCAGTCCGCGCAAATTCGCTATATGTTGGGCGACGTGACGCACATGCGACGGTTCATTCCTGGTTCCGCGAACCGGTACGGGCGCCAGCCAGGGCGCGTCGGTTTCGACCAACAGGCGTTCAAGCGGTATGCGCGAAGCTATGGATCCCAATACGTCTTCTGCTGCAGTTCCTTTGCGAGGTTTAAACGTGACGATGCCTCCAATCCCCAGATAACATCCAAGATCCAAAAACGCAGCCGCCTCCTTCCATGAACTGCTGAAACCGTGGATTACGATTCTTAAAGTCGGATGTCGGTGACGTGTATCTTCGATCGCAACCAGCATATCGTTCGCTGCATCTCGAGAATGGACGATTAACGTCTTGTCCAACTTCGCCGCGATTTCCACGTGCGCTAAAAACACTTTCAACTGTTTCGATCCGCCCTCAACCCCGCCCTTCTCCCACGAAGCAGGAGAAAGGTTTTGATCACCTCCGTAATAGTGATAATCCAATCCTGTTTCGCCGATGGCAATGACGCGTGGCGATGATGTTGCGATGAGTTCGAGTCCATTAGCGTCGAACGGTTCGTCCAAAGCTCCGACTTCGTCCTCGTCGACGTGATTGCTTGTCACATGGTCAGGATGGTAGCCGACCGAGGCCCAGGTATCCGGATGCTGATCAGCGTAAGCGACAGCCGCTCTGCTCGTATTCATGGCCGTGCCCACCGTGATCGTCTTAACGTCAAACTCAGCCATTCGTACATGGACTTCGGCGCGATCCAGGTCATAACCAGAGAAATGAAGATGGGAATGCGTGTCGATCAACATAACCAACTTTCGTTTATAAAATTTGTAATGTTCTTAAGGTTAATAATGTTATTTTATTGCTTCTTTACAAACGTTACAAACCTTATGAACTTTATAAACGAGTTTAAAGCAGTAGTCCCAACATGAACGTAAACGCCTTATAGATCCAGTTGGCCATGCTTGAACCTGCGATGTAAACGTTCAAGAACGGCAATAGGCTGAAAGTCAGGTTGAACCAGAAGAAACCGCCTAGAATGACCAAGCTTTCTATAAAACCCAACAACGCGCCGAGCAGCGAATTAAAAGATTTCATGAACGGCAGCTTTGCGATGAATTTGTAGGTGGCATCCAGGGTCTTGAAGACCCAGCCCAGCAATCGCGTGATGAGTAAAAAGATAAACAGAAATACGATAACCTTGGTCCAGGCTGAGGGAGTTTTAGAAAATATTTGTGCAGCCGGAAAGTACCAGGCGCGAGCGGCCACGAAACCGATGATCGCGCCGACAATGCGGCCGAAAGAATAGATAAAACCGTCCTTTAATCCCAAGCCGATAAAGGCAAGGATTATCAGGACTAAGACGATGTTAAAGAGAAGCATATGCGGCTATTTTAACACGAATGATTTATATGTGCATTGTTTCTTCCGTTTGTCATTTCGACCGTAACGGAGTCGAGCTCAGCTCGACGTAGTGGAGCGGAGAAATCCCTTGTCCAATAAACAATCTGGAATTTAAGATTAGTTAAATTTCGGTTCGCAAGACAAGCGATTTCTCACATGCGTTCGAAATGACAATACAGATGGTTATGTTTCAATTTTCGGAAAAAGTATCGTCGGTTCTGGCAAATCCGAACCCGGTGTCAGTCCGCCCCAGGTTTTCAAAGTCTTGATATCTTTCTTGCTTTCAGCTTCCGGGTCCTGACCGAGCTGGCTGATGATGTTTTTAGCTATTTCCGGCATGACCGGCTGAACCATCCAGGCGAAGTGACGACAAGCTTCGAGTAACGTATAAAGCACGATTGCAGCCTGTGCCGGATCCTGTTTAATTAACCGGAAAGGCTGTGTTTCTTCCACGCATTTATTGGCGGCAACGATGGAAACTTCCGATCCGTTCCAGATTGTCTCAAGAGCCAAATCCAAACGCGCGGCCTGGATGTATTGATCAACCGTCTGCCACAAGGTTTCCATGCCGTCAGCTCCGCCCCATTTTGTACCGGCGACCGCCGTCGTCGTCGCAGACACTTCGACTGTCGGTACTTTATTGTCAAAATACTTGCGGCTCATGGAGATTGCGCGGTTCAGCAGATTGCCGAATGTATTACCTAAATCTGATCCGTAGCGGTCGGCCAGACGCGTTTTGGAAAAATCACCGTCTTCGCCAAACGGAATTTCGCGCAACAGGAAATAGCGGATCACGTCGAACGGATATGACTTGGCCAATTCGAGCGGATCGACCGCATTGCCTAGCGATTTACTGATCTTCTGTCCGTCGATAGTAAAGAAACCGTGAGCGTAGATTCGTTCCGGCAATTTCGGCGTCCCGTCCTCGTTCCTCAATAGCTCATCTGATTTTGCCGCACTCATGATCATAGCCGGCCACAATGCGCAGTGAAATTTGATGATGTCTTTGCCTACAAGATGCAAAGTCGCGGGCCACCATTTAGCGAACAGCTTGTCGTCGGTTCCATATCCGACCGCTGTCATGTAATTGATGAGCGCGTCAAACCAAACATAAATGCGCTGGCTCTCGTCCCCCGGCACGCTGATGCCGCAGGCCAGCTTCTTCGCTTCACGAGAAATAGAAAAATCTTCGTAAGCCGATTTTACGTAACTGCGGATTTCGTTGCGGCGGCTGGGCGGCTGAATGAAATCCTCGTGGTCGTGATAAAGGTTGAGAAGATCTTCCTTATAGTTTGATGCTTTGAAGAAATAATTCTCTTCTTGCAAGGTTTCGAGTTCGCGGTTGGGATGTAACGGACACTTGTTATCCTTGAGTTCGAATGGCGTCTTGAACGATTCACAGCCCACGCAGTAAGCTCGTTCGTATTTTGTCTTATAGATGTCGCCGGATTTTTCAACGGCTTTCCAAAAACGTTCGACCCCCTTGTGGTGACGCTCCTCGGTCGTGCGGATAAAATCGTCGAACGTAATGCCAAGTTCACGCCAGGTATTTGTCCAAATCAACGCCATACTGTCCAAATACGTCTGCAAATCCTTGGCTCCGGTTTTTTCCGCGGCTTCCAGATTTTTCTGGCTATTTTCGTCCGTACCGGTCAAAAAATGCGTTGGTATGCCGCGCAAACGGTAGGCGCGCGCCAAAGCATCCGCAGCCACGGTCGTATAAGTCGAGCCGATATGCGGCTTGTCATTCACGTAATATATTGGCGTGGTGACGTAAAACTTGTTTTCCATGCGGTTTAGATTACGCGAAATACGGATTTTTGTCCACGCTACTGCACGGTCAAATGACGACTAGATGCGGCCCGTTTCGGTTCTTCGTTCGCGCCTGTTCCAATGCCGTCTTATACTCCTCGTCTGCTTCGCTCAGGCGGACCGGTTTGCCGTCAGACAGGAATGTCGGATCCACGTAACGGAATTTTTTATGGATAATCTCGTCAGACAGTGGCAATGTCGAAAAAGAGTCGCTGCGCAAAACTTTGAGAATGTGTTGGATCCTCTCGTCCTGGCAAGCAAGAAGTTTGCTGGTGACAAACTCGTCGTCCCGGTCAAAGTCTTCATGAGCTACGGCACCGAGCTCGATCGCGCGTCTCAAGGCTTCGGCAAAATAGTGGTAGCTGTTGCAGTACTTAGAGCCGTTCCAATGGTTTTTTTGTCTGTCTAAAAAGTTAAACCCGAAAAGCCGTGCCGATTCGCGGTCGCTGAACATCATGCGATTATCTTGCGCGATGATGTGACTGATAAAGTCCGAGGTTGCTATTTCGGGAAATTCCCGCAAACCATAATCAACCCTGTCTGCGCAGAGTTCGGGTGCATCGCGTTCCAGTAAACCGAAACGGTGGTAATCGCAAACCTGTTCGAGAGTATAGTTGTATTTCTTCAAAATCGCAGGCAATTCGGTTTTTGACAATTTTTCAAAATGCACGCTGTCCTGATGGTCTTCTTTTCCGCGGCTTTGCAGCACCCAGTCGTAAAGATGTGAGAATGCGGCATGCGACGCGTCGTGCAGCAGGCCGGCGATCTGTTCTTCCTCCGACGCGCCGAGCATGCGTAAAAGCAGCATGACGCCCATGCAATGTTCGTAACGGCTGAAACCTTTCAAATGATAAAATTCCTCGGGCACGCCGAATTGAGAAATGCCTTTGAGTCTTTGCAGGGGTTTTGAGTTGATCAGTTCCTCGATAACCGGACCGTCGATTTCGAAAGTTCCGTAAATGCGATCTTGAATCAGCATAAGTTTAGATGTCATCTCGAGCAAAGTTTGACGGAGTCGAGAGATCTCGAGACCAAACAACTGAAGCGATAATAGTTTATAAGTTTAAGGGATTTCTCCACTTCGGTCGAAATGACAAAGAAAAGCGGTCGAAATGACAGGTGTTATAGCGGCGCCACGATGATCACGGCCTCACCTTTGTCGCTTGTATCTTTAACTGCTTGAAGGACATCGATTGAGATGCCGCGATAAATCGTTTCGTGCATTTTGGTCATCTCGCGGCCAACGCAAATCATCCTGTCGGGTTGCAAAGTGTCGCGCAAAGACTCGAGAGCTTTTATTAGGCGGTGGGTGGATTCGAAAAACACGCTCGCCTCTTCCCTTTCCATTATTTCCTTGAAAAATGTCTGGCGACCTTTCTTATGCGGTGCGAATCCCAAATAAGCATACCGTTCCATGGGGAAACCGCAGACCGAAATTGCGGCCGTAAGAGCTGACGCGCCGACGATTGGACAGACGGTTATTCCGTAAGCATTCGCCTCCTCGACGAGTTTGCCGCCAGGGTCGTTTACGCCCGGCGTGCCGGCATCGGAAACATAAGCGATATTCTCACCTTCCAAAAGACGAGAGACGACAGACGACAGACGGCTTGCGGTCGTATGGTGATGCACGGCGTACAGCGGTTTTTTGATTCCGTAAGCGTTCAAAAGCTTAGCCGTGACTCGCGTGTCTTCGCAGGCGATGGCGTTGACTGCTTCCAGCGTTTCCTTGGCTCTGAAGGTCAAGTCTTTCAAATTGCCAATGGGCGTGGCGACCATGTAAAGCGTTCCGTGCATAGTTCGACGTTGCCCTGAGTTAATCGAAGGGCATATGCCAGCAGTATAGCCAGCTACTAACTGCACGTCCAGCATATTTGTGCTATACTTACTCCATATGAGCAGTGCATCACGATCGGCGATTTTTTTAGGCTTTGCGCTATTAACTACGCTTGGTGCGGGCTGCTGGAACAAGGCTCCTTCCAACCTTCCGGCCACGCAAAAACAATTATCTCTCCCCAAACTCGACATCACTTCGCCGGGACTTTCTGCGGCCACACCGGAATCGAATATCACGATTAGTGGCACTACGGATCAGGGTTTGGTTTGGTTCGGTGACAAATATTACGCGGTCAAAGAAGGAAAATTCGAACAGATCGTGGATTTGACTCCTGGCGCCAACCGCATTCCTGTTTCCGTCGGCAACACCATGGCGACCACGACTATCAATGTCACTATCGAAAGAATGGTCTCGGCAACGACAACGTCCGATACCGTAAAACCGGCTGAGACTGCACCTGCTGCGACAATTGTGGCGCCCGCTCAAAACAAAACCACGGCCGTTGCTCCGGCTGCAAAAAAGACAGCGACTAAAATCGCGGCTCCTGCAACCGTCCCGACTCCGGCTGCGACAGCGCCGGCCGTGCAGTTCGTGTCCGGGGAACTGGGTCTGACCGTTTCGCTCATGGACGGTAACGCATATCTTTCATGGGGCCGCGCAGCCGAACCCTTCCAAACATACGTGATCGTCAAATCAACTACTGACATGAGCCCGTATTTTCCGAAAATATTCTGGACCACGGCCATCAACAATATTGACGTTCGACAATGGATTGACCGCAATGTCGCGGCAAAATCAACCACTGCTTACCGCGTCTGCAAATTAAGGCCCGACCAGTCCATTGCATGCGGCAATGCCGCGAAAGTAACCAAACCGTAAACAATATGCGTCACAAATACTTTTATCTGCTGCTGATTCCAATGGCGGCTTTCGTCATAGTCGTGGGCTACGGTTATTGGAAACAGCGCCATCCGGTATCTGTAAAAAAATCTTCCCCTCCCCGCACCACAGTCACCGGCGAGATGCCTTACTTGCCGCCGGATGATGAATTGTCAGCAGATTCCGAACAGGTAAAGCGTCAAAATTTGGACATTGCCATTAGTAACTTCCGTCAGGCCACGGCTTTTCGTGCCAATGTGACAAAGAATGCCTCTACGGGCGCCATTACGGGCAAAGTGGAATATATGCGGCCGTTGAGGCTTCATGCGCAGCTCTCCATGTCCAACCAACAGGTGGATATGATTGCCATTGGACAGACGGTTTATCTCAAAAAAGACAACGTCGTCTGGGGAATGGTTTTCGATCCGTCGGCTAAACTCTTTGCTGCGGATTTTTTCGCTTCAGTGTTAAAAAGCGAACCCACGCTTGCTTCTTTCGA
>Ga0315281_10002489_pt1 | contig 27345 bp, 22 predicted proteins | sample YL17G07_0_MG_FD_204540 | JGI IMG/M metagenome (GOLD analysis project Ga0315281, IMG submission 204540) | Sediment microbial communities from Yellowstone Lake, YNP, Wyoming, USA - YL17G07_0 | ecosystem: Environmental > Aquatic > Freshwater > Lake > Sediment | place: USA: Wyoming | collected...
CCGTCGCCACCAGCTTCGAGCCGGGCACGCTCGAATTCGAGAAGACCTATTACTGGCGGGTCGATGAGTTCGACGGCAAGGAGACGTACAAGGGCAGCATCTGGAGCTTCACGGTCACTCCGCCTGGATTGGGCCACGCTCTTCTGGAGATTTATGAGAATGTCCAGGGCGGTCTGGCCGAGCTCAAGAGTAACGGCAACTTCCCCGACAACCCCACATCCCGCGAGCTGGTGACCACGTTTGAAGCGGGGGGCTACGGCGACGCGAAAGACAATTACGGCGGTCGGCTGCAGGCTTGGCTCCATGTGCCCGTGGCGGGCGAGTACACCTTCTGGTTCGCCAGTGACGATCAGGGCGAACTGTGGCTGAGCACGGACGATGACCCCAGCAACGCCCGGCTCATCGCCAGCGTGCCCGGGTATACGGGCGCCCATGAGTGGGAAAAGTATCCGTCGCAGGCGTCCCAGCCCATCATGCTGGAAGCCGGCCGATACTACATCATGGGTCTCTGGCAAGACGGCATAAGTGGTGACAACGGCGCCGCCGCCTGGCAGGGCCCGGGCATCCCGGACCGCGCCGTGATTGCGGGCATGTATCTGAAGCCCTTCGAGGCCCTGTCCGCGTTCGGCGCCCGGCCGTACAACGGAGCGGTCGATGTGCCGCAGACGCAGATTCTGAGTTGGAAGCCGGGTAAGAAGGCGGCCCAGCACGAGGTCTATTTCGGCGAGGACGAGCAGGCCATCGCGGATGCCACCCCCGATAGCTCCGGCGTCTATAAGGGACGCCAGGCACTGGATAAGACCACCTTCGATCCGGGCACTCTGGAGTGGAATACGACCTACTTCTGGAGGGTGGACGAGGTCAATGATGCCGTGGAGGGCAGCCCGTGGAAGGGCAACGTCTGGAAATTCACGGCGGCGGATTTCGTCGTGGTCGATGACTTCGAGAGCTACACGGACGAAGAAGGCAATCGCATCTTCGATATCTGGGTCGATGGCTGGACCAACACGAACGGGTCGACCGTCGGACACGTTCAGCCCCCGTACGCCGAGCAGCAGATTGTCCACGGCGGCAAGCAGTCGATGCCTCTGGACTATAACAACATCGACTCGCCGTTCTACAGCGAGGCCGAGACAGAATGGCCGACCGCGCAGAACTGGACGGTCAACGGTGTGAAGGACCTGACGCTGTACTTCCGTGGCAGTCCGCCGGCCTATCTCGAGACGGCCGATGGGATCACCATGAGCGGCTCCGGCCACGATATCTGGGATGAGGCCGATGATTTCCGCTTCGCCTGGAAGCGGCTGAGCGGCAACGGGTCGATCATCGCGAAGGTCGAGAGCATCGGCAACACGAACACCTGGGCCAAGGGCGGCGTCATGATCCGCGAGAGCCTCGATGCGGGTGCGAAGTTCGCCTACATGGTGGCCACGCCGGGCCAGGGCGTGTCCTTCGGCTGGCGTAAGTTCGCCAACGATGTGTGCGGCAGTGCCAATCAGGCGGGCATCAGCACCCCGCAGTGGGTCAAGCTGACCCGCACGGGCGATGCCTTCACGGCCCAGTACTCCGCCGACGGCGAGACGTGGACCGATGTCAAGAACGCGGACGGCACCGTCACCTCCACAACGTTGACGATGACCGGCAGCATCTACATCGGTCTGTGCGTGACCAGCCACGATTCCGCTCTGACCACTACGGCTGTGTTCTCCGGTGCGGCAACCACCGGCGGTGTGAGCGGTCAGTGGCAGGTGGCGGCAATCGGTGACGATCCGCAGGGCGGCAACAGCGTGCAGAGCCTGTACGTGACGCTGCAGGATAGCGCCGGCAAGTCCTTCACGGTCGTGAATCCCGATGCGGAGGCCGTACTGAAGACCGACTGGACGGAGTGGAAGATTCCGCTCAGCGAGTTCACCGGCGTCAGTGCGACCAAGATCAAGAAGATGTACATCGGTGTGGGCGACAAGAACAACCCGGTGCAGGACGGCCGGGGTCTGCTCTACATCGATGACATTCGCGTGACCAAGCCGTAACCGGCAGTCGTCAGGAATCAGTCGTTAGCGGCTGACCACGGACGACAGCACGCGTACTCGAATTAAGGCCAGAGGCCCCGGCAGTCATTCGCCGGGGCCTCTGTATGTCTATTTATCCCACCCAGAGCACCGAGGACCTGGAGAAGACAAGCGCGCACCGAATTCCATTCAACCCCAGGAAATACAGAGACACGCAGGGGGAAACCATTAGACATGGGTCCACTTTGGGCACATCCCCATCCCAATCGGATGCAGGAATGGGCCTTTCCGTCTTCCCTGGTGCCAAGCCGATGCGGTCCCATACCTAAGGGACGCGGGGCCACCCATACAGCCTCCTGTCCGGCACAGCAGGACTTCTCCCGATGAAAAAGTCCCGTCTTTTTTGGCGCCAAGTTCGACTTATACGTGCATGTGCTCGCGTTCGCGCGCCGTCGCGCGGGCGGGAGCGCCCCATCGCCGCAACATGCCCGACAGTGCCAGAATCTGGTATATCGCGGCCACCCCGACCAAGGCATATATGATCCGGCTGACGATCGTCATATCCCCGAACAGAGCGGCCACCAAGTCGAATTCAAAGAACCCGACCAGGCCCCAGTTGATCGCTCCGATGAGTATCAGAACGTACGACACCACATCGATCGTTTTCCAAATCGAGGTATTCATTGGCTTTTCCTTTCGCTGTTTCTATCCGACACCCGAATTCTTTGACTGTACTTTCCTAAGGTACATACGACAGGCTTCCCGACGCGTTTTTTTGCGGCATTGAGCAAAGCCCTGAAAGCTCTTGAGCGTTTGCCCCATCCCTGGATTGATTGATGTGTCAGGTACTTTTTTGCCAGACTCATTCGCGAATGGGGGCCTGCGGCACGTCCGCCGGCGGGTCAGTTCAGATGGCAGGGTCCGTGCGGGCGGGTGGCTTGCCCCTCGTGGCGGGCAAGGTAGTGGATCGCACAGTCGGCGACCTCCTGCAGCCAAGCGGTGTCCAGGCCCGCCGCGAAGTCCGCCAGCAAGGCTCGCACGTTCGCCTGGCCTGCCTTGTCGCCGCTGGCATGGAGGCCGGCCAGGCACTCAGCCAGAAGGCCCTCGGCACGGTTGATCTTCGCCGCGATCTCGGCGGGCGGGCAGTACAGGAGTTTCGCCAGGTCGCTGGCCTCCATTGCTGTGACATGGAGAAGCTTTTTACGGACGTCTTCCAGGGAAACAGCTTTGGCGGAAAGGATTCCTGTTCGGGACCAGGATCGGACTTACATCAGACCAGGATCATTGTCAAAGAATTGCTCAACGAAGCGTCCCCGTTGACGCGGCAGGCAAACCTCTCGCCGGCGATGCAACGGTTGGGCATCTCTCCCAGTTCGTAGCACGGCCAGCGGCACCGCCGCGGTGGGCATTTGCCTCAGTGCCATCGGTCGCCCGGTTCGCGTGGCTTGGCTCACAGCCGGAAAACACCGGCCTCGTTCATCTCCTGGACGTCCGCCCGTCGGCAATAAGGGCACCGGTAGTGGCCCTCGGCGACGAGAATCTCGTGCTCGCGCGAACCCACCATTTGGAATCCTTGTGAGGGCACGTGACCGAGGGGGCTCGCCTCGCGCCGGCGCCCTTCGCGTGCTTTCAGATACATCTGCCGCTCGTTCATGATCGGTCCTCCCTGTCCAGTCATGGTTGACAGGGAAGATTATAGCCGGTGGTATCCGGCAAGTCAAGCCTCAGCGCGGCATGGTCAACCTTCTTTTCCGACGAAGTCGTTGTACCGGCTATGCTGCAGGAAATGGCATATGCGGATCTGGTGAAACCAGGGCTCGACCACGGTTCGGGAGAGCAAATGATAGGCGCTGTCGATCTTGATGTCCCGGTGAGTCTCGTTGAATTCCCGGATGGCCAGCCTCTCGCCCGTGAAGTCGCTGTGCAGCTCGATTTCACCGCCGATGATGTCGTCGAAGTAACAGAAGACGCGCGGAAGGTAATACTGTTCGCCGGCATTCAGCATGCGCAACGCCGCCGCCGTCGAGGAATAAAAGTCCAGATCATAAGCGATGGCCCCAATCGGAGCGGGATGATATCGCGCGAAGAAATCGCCCGTCGTGTCTTTGACGTCACCCAGGATAAGTTCCGCCTGCTGCAACTTGGCGCGGACCTCCGCGGCGTTCATGGGGAAAGATCCCTTTTTCCACGCGAACGGGAGGTCCCTGTAATCCACCGGCTCCGGCAAGCCCTCGCCCGTATCAAAGGCGTACACGCGAACCGCCACATCGAATAGCCTGGATACCTGGCGGGCGTGCTCCTCCAGATTCACAAGTCCTGCTCCTTCCGCCACGCCGAACTCCAGGACGCTGACCTCGCGATGTCCCAGTCTCCGGGCCAGATCGGCGGCATGGTAGACAATATACCCGTAGTGCGGCCGCTCCACCGCTCCGAGCTGCAGCCGATGCTCAAAGGTCCCGAGCCCGGATCGTTTCAGGATTTCCCGGGCGATCCGGCGGATGGGGTGGGGATGGAGAACCAGTTTTGCCAGCCTGTTCATCAATATCGCCCCATTTTATCCACATATTGCACGACAGGAGCGAACCACACGGCGTCCGGGACGTTTTCTCTCCGCCGCCAGAGCCGCTGCGTTCCATGTTGGAAGCAGGATCATAACTCGAACGCATGGAAAACGCAACCTTCGGGCCGTGATTGCCTCGATGCGGGTGCACGAGAAGATCGTGGCGGGCCAAGTACGCCGTCGGCTGGACTGCCGGTCCACATGACTCCTGGCCTTTCGTTGTCATTTCGACGGAGGCCGAACGCCCCCTTTGTCATTTTGACCAAGGCCGAAGGCCTTGGGGATGGCTTCTCCGTGCCCGGGAAAGACCATCGGCAAGCCGGGCGCTCTTCGATTCGCCACCTGGGACTCAATAGGCACCCGTCACGAACCGCTCGCCGTTCGCGGGCGGCAGGGGCCTGATCCGCGAGTTGAAATCTCCCGCCATCGCACGAGCTCCGGCCTTTCGATTATCGGTCTGCGCGTGAATTCGGTTGACCGGGACGCCGGAATCTGCGATGATAAATTGCCCCTGCGCATGTCAAAACGTAAAAGGCAGCGTGCAAAATGACGAAGCAAAGTGTAAAGGGGGTAAGCAGCGCCGCCGAGCGGCGGTTCTGCCGGCTTGATATTGGCTGTTTGATTTCAAAGGTCCCCATCCTGTGAGAGGGAAACGGTGTACTTGAGAGCGGCAAGCATCAATATCGACGATTCCGTGCTGGTCCAGCAGGCGCAGACCGGGGATACCGTGGCCATGGAACGGCTGATTCTCAAGTATCAAAACCGCATCTACAACGTCATCCTGAAAATGTGCGGAAATCCGGACGATGCGGCGGAACTAACCCAGGAGACATTTGTCAAAGTGATTGAGAGCATTGATAAGTTTAAGGGAAGGAGTAGCTTTTATACTTGGCTTTTCCGCATTGCCGTCAATCTGACGCTGAACCATTGCCAGCGAAACGCCAGGACGGCTACTCGTTCTCTGGATGCTGAAGAACCGGAGCAGGACGGTAATCCACAGCAACTGCTGAAGGAGTTCCTGAGCGATGACCGTGCGACCGATCCGGCCGTGCTGGTCCAGAGCCGGGAGCTCTGCGAGTTGGCGCGGAAACTGTTGCTGGAGCTCGAGGAGCCCCAGCGAATGGTCGTCGTGCTTCGGGATATCGAAGGAATGAACTATGCTCAGATTGCCGAAGTCCTCAATATTGAACTGGGGACCGTGCGCAGCCGATTGAGCCGCGCCCGGAGCAGTCTGAGAGATACTCTGGAGGCCATGCTGAAATGAAGCCGAATCCGAGTCTCGATGAACTGCTTTGCAGTTTCATGGATGGCGAGCTGTCGCCCCGTCAGCGGACGGAGGTGCAGCGCATGGCGGCCCGTGATCCGCAGGTGGCCCGGCGCCTGAGGCAGTTGCAGAACTGCCGGGCGTTGTTCAGTTCCCTGCCGCAGGCCCAGGCCCCGGCCGATTTGCTTGACCAGATCAGGGTTTCGCTCGAACGGCGGACGCTCCTGCAGGAGCAGCCGGTCTTTGCGCGACGGTCGCTCGGGGCGTGGCATCTGGTGTTCCGTGAATTCGTGGCAGCAGCGGCAATGATTGCCCTGCTGGCGGTCCTGGGACTGGTCGTATATCAGATCGTGGCTCCGGTTCCGAATACCGGGTCGCCGTCGCCGGTGGCCGGTACGGCATACCCACCGGCGATGCCGGCGGGTGGGGTCGCGGCGCCGCCCATCGTGGTAGCGGACGCAGGCTTCTCCGGCCGGCTGGAGCTGCAAACGGCTACCCCGGTGCAGGCGGATGCTTTCATCAGGAGAGCCATCGAAGATAATGGGCTTTCCGAGCTCGTAGAAATCGACACGAGGGGCGGAACACGTATCTATCGGCTGGCCAGCACCCGCGAGGGCGTCAACCGCCTGGTCACCTCGCTCGGCGGCATCTGGCAGAACTTCGACGCCGCTACGTTGCAGGTGGACCGGCCCGGAAAGGATTTCATGCCGGTAGTGGTGAAGGCGATCACGCCCGTGCAGGCGGTCAGCATTATCGCCCGCAACAGCGCGGAGGCGTCTGTGGCGGCGGCGGAAGACTACGCCGTCATGAACGATGTGGTGCAGGGCATGCCGGGCAGTCTGGTCTTGGCCGTCATCGATGATGACGCAGGCCCCGCGTCGGTCCTGTGGACCGTTCCGCAGCCCATCGAGGCCTCCAACGACAAAAGCTCGAAGACAACCCTCGCCCCGCCTCAAGGCGAAGTGGAGGCGAGTTTGACAATCATCCTCCTCGGTACAAAGTGATTGCGGATTGACGATGCGGATTGCGGATCGGCACAAGGAGCCGGGTCCGCAATCCGAAATCCGCAACCGGCAAGGGGCAAGGGAATGCTCGAAATTCGCGACTGTTGCCTGGTGGTTGTTGACGTGCAGGGCAAGCTCGCCCAGCTCATGGTCGACAAGAAAGCCCTCTTCAAGAACATCGGGATTCTCATTCAAGCCGCCCGGATTCTCGAAATCCCCATTCTGTGGTGCCAGCAGGTGCCGGAAGCCCTCGGGCCGACCCTCCCGGAAATCGCCGCGCTTCTGACGGGCGCCGAGCCAATCAACAAGGCGAGTTTCAGTTGCGGCGGCGAGGAACGGTTCAACATGGAGCTGGGCAGGCTGGGCAGGAAACAGGTACTGCTGTGCGGCATCGAAACCCACGTCTGTATCTATCAGACGGCTGTGGATCTCGTGAAAACGGGGTTCGAGGTCGCCGTGATCGCCGACGCCGTCTCGTCGAGAACCGAGCAGAACAAGCAAATCGCTCTGACGCTTCTGGCCGCCGAGGGTGCTCGCATCAGCAGCACGGAAATGGCCCTGTTCGAGCTGCTCAAGACCGCCAGGCACGCGCAATTCAAACCGATCGCGCGACTGGTGAAATGAAAGGCATGTCCGACGATATGCCTTGCGGCGGGGTTCCCCGCGGCGGGCGGCGTCGCGGCTCCAGAGCCGTCCGATCCTCACGCCTCTCCTGCCCGTCCACATTTTTCTTGCATATCCGCGAGACGGCCTTAGAATACATGAGGTAACAACGTCTTTGAGGCTGGAGCACCATTGATCGACTGCCGCGAGAAGGCCATATTCGCAGACGTTCTGTCTGTGCCGGTGGATGTTCTCCCCTGACACAGGGCAAATGAGGCCTGCAAATGGTTAATGAGGCAAGAGCGATGGAATCTGTCCGGTTTCATACAGTGCTCGCGGTGCGTTATCTGGTCCTGCTGTGGCTGATTGCTCTGGGTGGTGGATGCGGGGCGCCCGAAGCGATAGTAGCAGGTGTAGCCGGCGTGACCATGATCGGCTCGGGTATTCCCGCCCAGGAGATCGAACAGATCTATTATCTGGGCGTCTTCGACCCGCGCGAGCAGATCCCCTCGGCGATTTTTCGTCTCACCGTCCGCGGCCAGGCCAGTGCGATCAGCGGCATGCGCTTTGCCTGTGGCTGGGTGCCCGCCAATGTCGTGGATTCTTTGAGCACCGACCTGAGTTTCCAGAACGATAAGGTGGTCCTGCCGAGCGCGGAGGAAAGGAAAGCTCTGGAAAGCATCAAGACGGGGCGACGCCTGATCCTCTTCGGGCCGGAAGGGTTTCGGGAGGCCCCGCGCTCGCACCGCCTCGTTCTGGTCATGGGCAGCAGTCCGGAGAAGTTCTTCCAGGCCGTCGGGCAGACCCTGGAGTCGGTTGCCAAAATGGAGGCCGAGGAACTGGACACCCAGGCCGGACGGAAAATCCTGGCGAAGCTGGAGGAGCTTCGCCGAAATCGGATGGAGCTGGAAGTCTTACGCGAGGATGTGTTCCGGGACATGGTGACTGCTCAAGGAGATCTGTGATGCTGCGGGTTCTTAACACCGTCAGGCGTATGGGAACGCTGCTGCTGGGCGCCGTCCTGGTGGTTGGCAGCGGTTGTGCGGCTCTGACCGTGGATGTCGACATGTATAAGGGGCCGCTATCCAACAATGAGATTCTCCAAGCCAGGCAGATCAACGCCACGGTCATTGGTGCCAAGCCCGTCCTGCTGGGCCTGCGCAATCACCTTGAGCAGGGGGAAGACCCGGTGCAACACGAGCGCGACTGGCTGGCAACGCAGACGAAGCGCGAGAGATGGCGTCACGACGAGCGGTCGCGCCGTATGAAGGACGCGTCAGGTAGTGGGGCTCAGAACGAGGAGTCGCGCCGTGTGGAGGGCGTATCAGGTGGTGGGGCCGCCGCCGAACGGTCGCGCCGTATGATGGCTGTGTCAGGCGCCGAGAAGGAGGCATGGCAGGCGTACGACCGGCGTCAGCGGATGTTCGCGCGCTATGCATCCCGTTTCTGGCCGCCGCCCCCGCCCGATGAGCCAAACGGACCATGGCTCGGAGACGGGCGGGCGATTCGCGTCAATGCGGTCCTGGGTCTGTACCTCGATGACGCCAGCGAGGAACCGTGCCCGTATGTGTCACAAATTCAGACGTACATGGATCGCGTAAAGCGCGCACAGAGCGTTTTGGAGCCGAGTCGGCAGCATGCTGCCCTGTGGCAGCAGGTAAATGCGCGTTTCTTCCCGGACCCCAACGCGCTCTGCCGGCACCCGGCCGTAGCTTATCTGGAGGGACAGATCAAGTCTCTTTCAGAAAAGGTCCATGCAGCCCAGGCAAGACAAGCGGCTCTAGGAGAGGACAAGAGGGACGAGATTGCTGAACTGGGCCGGCAGATTGAGGATCTGAATCACCAAAAACAGCAATGGCAGAGAAAAGATGAGGACCTTCGCGACGCCTATGATACACTCAGGCGAGGCTATCAGGGGTTGCTCGATCCGCTCACGATGAATCGGACCGAGAGGTGGATTGGTGGGATTGAGCAGGGACACGCCAAGGTCTATGCCGTCTATGCGCGAGATCCGAGCCTCTCTAAGACCATTCCCTTCCTTAAGGAGGATATGCCGCGAGATGCGAATGCACAGTTCCAAAAGCTCCGGGATCCGAACTTTGTCCGGGCGCACTTCCAATTTCTTTCCGGAAACAAGCCTGCCGACGCGAATGAACGGAAGGCGATTGAGGCGGTTAATGAAATCCCGACCTGCTTTCTGGATGCGCAACGGGCTCTGGAGCAGACACTCCGCCTCACGCTGGACCTGATCGAGTACCTCAACGTCAACCGAGACAAGTCTGTGAGTGGGCGGTGGTACCTGGAGGTGACGGTGCGGTTCGCCCTTTCTCTCGTGAAGTGTACGGCGCTGGCGGCCGCTATGGCGAATGAGAAGGTTCCTCCTGCGGTCAATGAGCTTCAGCGGAGAATGGTGGCGGCCTCGGGCGGGGATTTCACCCTCGCGTTAGAGAAATGGGAGGACCCGACTATCCGACGGTGGAAAGACGTGCTCTACCTTCTGTTCGAGGAAGACCCTCATGCCACAAGCAGCCAGATGCGGGCCGCGCATTTGTCCCTGATGAGCGGCGACTACCACGTGCCGGAGAAAGACATCTATAGCAGGTACAATGAACCTTCTAAGCGGATGTTCGGCCTCACCCTCGCCTCGACGGAGCGACGAATGGGGGCCGACTGGGTGGAAGAGACGCGTCGTGACATAGAAGATGCCCCTCGTTCCTGGGCGAGGTGGAACGAGTACACGACCGGGGCGGGATTGGAACACGGTCGCCTCGCGCAAGGCCTGGAGACGTTGATAGACAAGTATCTGGAGTTAGCGGCGAGTCTCCCTTCCTCGGGGCCGCAGGGGGACGAGCAGCAGAAGCAATTGATGGATGCCCGGTCGAAACTCATGGACGCTTTGGTCGACTTCGCCGAGAAAATCCTCGTGATTGCCAACTACGACACGCTTCTGCGCGGCCCGACGAAAAACGGCGATCGGGAGAAAGCCCAGAAAATTCGCCGTTACACCGACGTGCTCCAGTCCGTCGGCAATTCCATCATTGTCCAGGCCAACGAGCTGAGAACGAAGGCGGCACACGACGACAGTCTGCTTATGGCCGGAAAGCGGGAGAAGCTGGCTGTGGAACATGCTTTCTCTGTTGCCGGAGACGACAGTTCGGATTCCGACGAGGAACCGTGTGCCCTGCCCGAGGGGCTGTTTGACACGTGCGGCAATTGTAAACAGGTTCTGGACAACCTTATCACCGCGCTGCGATACGAACACGCGGCGCTGCTGAGGAAGCCCGCCGGGCAGAACTCGAACGATGCGAACAACGTGGCGCGGGCCCTGGCGGTGCTCTATGAGCAGCGCGCGGACATGGTTTACCTTCGCCCCTCCTCCGCCTATCTGCGCAGCAGCTATCCGGCGGCCTCTCTCCAAAGCGACCCGAGCAGCACGGTCAGTCGAAACATGCTCCTCGACCATCTGACGCAACCCCGGCCCCGGGATGAGGAACTGCAGACACTGTGGGACATCGATAAGCAGTTCTGGCAGAACGTCAACCGGATCCGTGTCGTGGGCACCGGAAAAACCAATTACGTCGTGGTCAAGGATGATATCGGGAACTGGTACGTCAAAGGGTACGGCAACGATCCGAATTGCATCATCCAAGGCGCGCGGAGTGCGGCCCTGTTCGCCGGTATGAACGCCGGGGCGCTGAGCGCCGTCGAAAAAGTCGCCGGGACCAGCAATAAAACCGGGCCACAGCCGGCTCAGCAAGAGCCGGCGAAGTCAGCACAGATCAAGCAACTCGACGGGCTGGAGCGCGCGTACGACCAAAGGCTCAAGAGCGATTTCCAGCAGATCAAAGCTGGTGTGAAGAACCTGAGTGGATCGATCAAGAGCCGATGGGACGCGGATGCTCTGACCCGCCAGGATGCAAACGACCTTCGGGACAAGGCCCTGAATGGACCCACCGCCACCCTGACGAAAGCGTGTGCCGATTTGGCTGGTGGGGGCGATCCGAACAGGAGTGAGGCCGATCGGCTCGTGGAAGCGATGAAGGCGGTCAAGAAATTCGGTGCTGACGTGGACGCAGGTATAGCAGGCATCACGCTGAAGAGACGCAGCGCCGGTACGGAAACGACCCTTACGGAGGAGCAGGCAGCCGGAGTCAAAAAGGCGGCGCGGAAGCACGTGAGGACGGTGGTGGGGAATTTTCTGCTTCCCTGGGTGGAACGTCGGTCCACGGCGGTCCGGGATTACGAGATGGTGCTGCTAGTCCTTGGGAACAGCGGACCCGAGCCCGGGCGGTAGGAGACGCTCGCACATCGGAACCGGCAACGTACACTCCGGCGCGCCGGCCGACGTGCGCCCGCATCAGGGTGATTGTTTTGCCTCAAGATCATCCGCATGGGCTGAAAGTCCGTCCTGAGAAACTGACCCGTCGGGTGCCAGGTCTGCGCTGGCGTAGACATGTCCCATGCGATGGCCCAGACATGCTTACGCCAGCGTAAGCATGGCGCCGAAAGCATATGGCCAGGTTTCTTCTGCCTACCCGCCGCGCGGGCGCTTGGCGACTCGAAACGACAGACCCCCATAGCGTTCCTCCGGGCGGAGGGCCGCCTACGAAAAATCCAATTGTAATCGGTAAACACAACATTACGGCAAAGCGGCTGCGCAGCGTTTTCCCGGGGGGAAGGCAGCAAAAAGCTTACCCCTTCTCGCTAACACTCCCTGTATGCTGCGAAGGAACGATTCTGAATTGGCGAAAGGGAAGCAAGTAAGATGGCTAATCGCGATATCATAACCATCGGGGCTTCGGCCGGGGGAGTCGAGACGCTGATGAATCTGGTGGCCGGTCTGCCGGCGGATTTGCCCGCCTCAATCTTTATTGTGCAGCATCTGTCTCCTGAGACGCCAAGCGCTCTGGCGGAGATTCTGGTCAACCGTGGCCCGCTACCCGTCGAGACCGCTACGGACCGCAAGGAGTTCTAGCGAAGCACAATCTACGTGGCGCCGCCGGACCACCATCTGATGGTCGACCGCAGTTACATGTATCTTACACGCGGTCCCCACGAGAACCACACGCGTCCGGCCGTGGACCCGCTGTTTCGCAGCGCCGCCGTGGTCCACGGACCGCACGTGGTCGGCGTCGTCCTCAATTCTTCAAGCCCCTTTTCTCCAGCAATGGCTCGACGGAAGGCTCCCGGCCTCGGAAGGCTTTGAACATCGCCATGGCGTCGGCGGTGCCTCCCTTTTCGAGAATGTTCGTTCGGAAAGACCGGGCGGTCGCCGCGTCGAAAATCCCTTTGTTTTTGAAGGCCTGGAAGGCGTCGGTGTCAAGTACCTCGCTCCAGATATAGCTGTAATAGCCGGCCGAATAGCCGCCGGCGAAGATGTGCTGGAAATAGGGACTGCGGTAGCGCGAGACGATCTGCGGAATCAGCCCGATCTTCGTGAGAGCCGCCCGCTCGAAGCTCGTCGCGTCCGGCTCTTTTACCTTGGTGAGAGTGTGCCAATCCATGTCGAGAAAAGAGGCGGCCAAATACTCGACCGTGGCGAATCCCTGGTTGAAGCGTTCCGCCGCCTTGATTCGGGCGATCAGGTCGTCGGGGATGGGTTCGCCCGTTTGCCAGTGCTTGGCATACGTTTTCAAAACTTCCGGCTCCAGGGCCCAGTGCTCCATGATTTGCGAGGGAAGCTCGACAAAGTCGCGCGGCACATCGCCCAGGCTCTTGTAGTGAATCCGCGAGAGCAAGGCGTGCAGGCCGTGGCCGAACTCGTGGAAGAGCGTCTCCACCTCTTCGAGGCGCAACAGGGCGGGGGCCTCGCCGACCGGACGGGTGAAGTTGCAGACATTCACGATAATAGGGCGGATGTCCCGGCCCTGCTTAAAGTATTGATGCCGGTATCCGCCGGCCCAGGCGCCGCCCCGTTTGCCGGGTCGCGGATGGTAATCCACCATGAAGATACCGAGGTGCGAGCCGTCGGCGTCCTTCACTTCGAAGGTGTGCACCTCCGAGTGGTACTTGGGCAGATCGGTTCGCTCGATGAAGCTCAGGCCATAGAGCCGATTGGCCACGTAGAAGGCGCCTTGGCGCACGTTTTCCAGCGTGAAGTAAGGCTGAATCTGATTCTCGTCCAGGTTGTAGCGAGCCTTCCTGATTTTCTCCGTATAGTACCACCAGTCCCAGGGTTCGAGTGCGAAGTCATGCCCCTCCTGATGGATCATGGCCTGGAGATCGGCGGCTTCCGTTTTCGCCGCGGCCAGAGCGGGCGGCCAAAGCTGGTTTAGCAAGCCGTACACCTGCTCCGGCGTCTTGGCCATCTGCTTTTCGAGAACGAAGTGAGCGTGATCCGGATAGCCCATGAGCCTGGCCCGCTCCGCCCGCAGTGCGGCAATCCGGACAAGAACGGGCTTGTTATCCTGCCCGTTGCCGTTATCGCCGCGCTTTGTATAGGCGGTGAAGATCTGGCGGCGCAGGTCCCGGTTGTCGGCATAGGATAGAAACGGCCAGATCCTCCTTTTTCTCAATGACCAGCCGGTAGGCATTCGTCTCCTTCAGGAGGTTATCGCCGAATTGCAGGCCCAGCAGGGCCAGCTCCTCGTTGATGGCTCGCAGCCGGGTCTTCTGGTCCGCCGATAGATTCGCGCCGCCCCGGACGAAGTCTTTGTACGTCTCTTCGATGAGCTTGCGCTGCTCGGTGTCGAGCGGCAGCGTCTCGTGCTGCTGCCAGACGACTTTGACTCGGGCGAAGAGCGGCTCGTTCAGCAGGATATCGTCCCTCAGTGCCGAGGTCAGCGGGGCCACCTGCCGGGCGATCTCCTGGAGCCGGTCGTTGGTCTCGGCCGACCGCAGGTTGTGGAAAACCGCGTCAATCCTGTCGAGTAACTCGCCGGAGGCGTCCAGCGCCTCGATCGTGTTGGCAAAGGTGGGCAGCTCGGCACTCTTGGCGATGGCCTCTGCTTCCTGCCGCGTGCGGGCGATCGCTTCCTGGAAAGCGGGGAAGTAATGGTCCTCCTTGATCCGGTCGAAAGGAGGCATGCCGAAGGGTGTCTCCCACTCGGTCAGCAGCGGGTTCGCCTCCTTGGTCGATGAGCTTGCCTGGTTCTGGGCCATGGAAGGACTGTCCTTATTCGTGACAGAATCGGGGCGGGCTTCGATGCGGGCGGCAGCGTGCAGGCTCAAGGTGAGGAATCCTGCCATGACCGCCCCCAAAAGCCTGGTGGGTTCTGAACTGCGTTTCATTAAGCATCTCCTGTAAACGCACGTGGCCAACAGCTTAGAGCCTTCGCGGCTGTTTATCAACAGGAGCGTGGCGGAAAAGGTCGTGCGCAAGGCCCCGTGTGCCATGTTGACCGTCCGGCATCTGGAGCACAGACTCGAGGCGCCTTGAGTGTGCCCGGCCGGCATCGCAACGTCACAATATCGCGGGACTACTCGTGTGTCCGGTCGTTGACTTGCGCGGGTCAAAACGCCACAATGGATTTGCCTGTTCAGGGGATGGCATTCTCATGGGGTGACGCCTCCGCAGTAAGGACCATCCCGTTTGACCTCGGATGAAAGGGTGATGATCGTGAGCTGTACGCGATGGTGTGTGGCGGTTGTGCTGGCAGTCGGCTTGTGGGCCGGCGTGGCGGCGGGGATGTTCAGACGACCGGAGTATCTCCCGGTGGAGCGGCTCATTGAGAATGCGGCGGCTTATGTCCGGGAGCATCCGGATGACGCCGGTGGCTACTATACTCTCGCCCGGGTATCGGGCACTGGATATGCTGGACGATGACCGCGATGGCTTTCTGGCGGCCGGAGAGCTGAAGGGAATCTCGGTCTGGTTCGACCGCAATTCCAACGGTCGGTCCGACAGCGGGGAAGTGGTCTCCCTCGAGAGCCTCGGCATCATGGCTGTCGGGACGAGGTTCACGGGCTGCGACGGCAAATCCCCCATGCACGCCTCCGGGACGGCCGCACGCTGCCCAGCTACGACTGGATTGCCCCCTCGGTCAACAGCAAATAAGCCCTCTGGGCTCATCGGGCCCACGGTGGGCGCGCGACAAGGAGCCAAGCCGCAGAGATCGCCTTCCTACGCGGATTTCTTCTTTTCGACGGGGCCGCTCTTGCTCTTGCTCATGGCCGGTGTTGCCTTGGTATCCGTCTTGACGTCCTTCTTGTCGCCGGCTTTGTCTTTGGTGCCGCCCGTCTCGGTCTTGGCGGCCTGCTTGTAGCCGTCGCTGCGATAATCGGTGCAATAGAATCCGGACCCTTTGAAGATGATTCCGGCCCCGGTCCCGATCAGACGCTTCAGGGTGGTCTTGCCGCACGCCGGGCACTTTCGCAGCGACTTGGCCGTGATGCTCTGAAACGCATCGAACTGGTGGCCGCACTCTTCACAGGTATAGGCGTAGGTAGGCATACGAATTACTCCGAGTCACTTTCTTGCTCCGAAGCCGGCTCCACTGCATCCGTGCCCTGTTCGGAGGCTGCTTCGGTTGATTCCTGAGGTTGCTGTGCGGCCCGTCGCTCGCTCGATGCGGCCGGTCCGGTCGTCGTCTCGACCTTGTTGACCGCCACGCGACTGGGCCGCAGGATGTGGTGGTTCAGCACGTACCCTTTCTGGAACTCTTCCAGGACGAGGTCATTCTCCTTGTCCGGCTCTGCCCGGCGCACGATGGCCTCGTGCCGCTCCGGATCGAACTTCTCGCCCACCGCCTGGATCGGCTCGACACCCTGCAATTTGAGCACATTGAGCATCTGGCCGTGGATCATCTCCACGGCCTTAACCACGGCATCCACACTTTCCGCCGCATGCGCCTTCTGCAGGGTCAGCGCAAAGTTGTCCAGAACGGGCAGGAACGACCGGATGAGCTTCTCCTTCTCATACGTCACCGCATCCGCGATATTCTTGGGAACGCGCTTCTGAAAATTCGAAAAATCCGCGTAGACGCGCTGCAACCGCGAGAACAGCTCATCCTTTTCTTCCTGGACGCTGTCCAATTCCTGTCGCAGCTTATTCAACTCCTCTTCGACGGCGCCGACACCCTCACCTTCTTTCTTCTCTTCCTCGTTGGGTTTTGTCTCTTTCTCATTCATAGGTGATCACCCAAATGCCGTTTTAGTCTCTCGAAGAAGCTCTTGGACTTCGGAGAGACGCTTTTATTTTCGGTTTGTGCGAACTCCCGGAGCAACTCCTCCTGGCGGGCGTTGAGGTTCGTCGGGGTCTCGATGGTGACCTGGATCAGCTCATCGCCGGTTCGGCCGGTTCGCACGTCGGGCAGGCCCTGTCCGCGGATGCGAAAGAGGCTGCCATACTGCGTTCCAGGCGGGATCTTGAGCTGCCGCGTCCCGTCGAGGGTGGGCACGTCGATGGTAGCGCCCAGCGCCGCCTGGGTGAAACTGATGGGGACGACGGCGACCAGATCGTTGCCGTCGCGTTCGAGGAACTCGTGCGGCTGGATGCGCACGTAGCAGTACAGGTCGCCGTTGGGTCCGCCGTCGCGGCCCGGCTCGCCTTCGCCGGCCACGCGGATGCCCTGGCCCTCGTGCACGCCCGCTGGAATCCGGATGGTGACGGTCCGCTTCTTCGGCACGCGTCCGCTGCCCCCGCAGTTCGGGCAGGGGTTCTTGACGACCTGGCCGGTCCCCTGGCACTGCGGGCAGGTCGAGACCATTTGGAAGAACCCGCCGCCCTTGGCCACCTGGCCGCTCCCGCCGCACAGGGGGCAGCGCGTGGGCTGTGAGCCCGGCGCCGCGCCGCTGCCGCCGCATTCCGGACAGCGGTCCTGGCGGGTGAACTCGATAGTCTTCTCCGTGCCGTGCGCCACCTCGTCCAGCGTCAGCTCGACGCTCGTTTCCAGGTCGTAGCCTCGGAGCGGACCGGCCCGTCGGCCGCCGCGTCGGCCGCCGCCCCCGCCCGCGCCCCCGAAAATACTGCCGAAGAAATCGTCGAAGCCGAACATGCTGAAGATGTCTTCGACGTTCATGCGCGAGAAGTCGTGCATGCCGGTTCCGCGCAGCCCCTCATGGCCGTACTGGTCGTACTGCTTGCGCTTCTCCGGATCGCTGAGCACTTCGTACGCCTCGGCGCACTTCTTGAACTTGGCCTCGGCCTCTTTGTTGCCGGGGTTCTTGTCCGGATGGTACTTGATCGCCATGCGGCGGTAGGCGCGCTTGATCTCATCGGGCGAGGCATTCTTGTCCACGCCCAGAACCTGGTAGTAGTCCGCCTTGGCCATAAACTCGTATCTCGGCGCGGTGACTCATTCCCCGGGAGGGGGAAGGAGCCACGCACCAAGACCTCGACTATCTGACGGAGCCGGGTATCGGCTCTTCCTCTTCGTCCTTCAGCTCGGTGACCAGCACGTTGGTCGTCAGCATCAATCCGGCCACCGACGAGGCCATCTCCAATGCCGTGCGCGCCACCTTGGCCGGATCGATGATGCCGGCCTTAAACATATCGACGTACTCGCCTGTATTGGCATTGTATCCAATGTTCTTGTCTTTTTCCAGCTTCTCGAGCAGCTCGGCCACGACGACTTCACCTTGCAGACCGGAGTTGTCCGCAATCTGGGTGGTCGGCGCCCGCAGCGCCTGCAGAACGATATCGAAGCCGACCTTCTCGTCGCCCTTGGCCTTGCCGCGAGCCTTCTCGACCTCCTTGATCGCCCGCAGAAAGATGACGCCGCCGCCGGGGACGACACCTTCGGCCGTGGCGGCCCGGGTCGCATGCAGGGCGTCTTCGAGCAGGTCCTTGCGCTCCTTCATCTCCGTCTCGGTCGGCGCGCCGGCCTTGATGACGGCCACTCCGCCGGTCATCTTCGCCAGCCGCTCCTGGAGCTTCTCGCGGTCGTAGTCGCTGGTCGTCTTCTCGATCTGCGCGCGAATCTGGTCGCAGCGGGCCTGGATATCCTTCTTCCGTCCGGCACCCTCGATGATGGTCGTGTTATCCTTGGTCACGAGCACCTTCTTGGCCTGGCCCAGTTGAGACAGATCGACGTTCTCGAGCTTGATGCCGAGGTCTTCGGTCAGAACGCGGCCGCCGGTCAGGATCGCGATGTCCTGCAGCATGGCCTTGCGTCGGTCGCCAAAGCCGGGGGCCTTCACCGCGCAGACCTTCAACACGCCCTGGAGGCGATTGATGACCAGTGCCGCCAGCGCCTCGCCCTCGACGTCCTCCGCGATGACCAGCAGCGACCGGCCCGTGTGCACGATCTTCTCCAGCAGCGGGATGAATTCCCGCACGCTCGAGATTTTCTTCTCGTTCAGCAGGATGTAGGCGTCCTCGAAGAGCACCTCCAGCGTCTCGGTATTGGTGATAAAGTAGGGCGAGATGTACCCGCGGTCGAACTGCATACCCTCGACGACCTCGAGCTCGTTGTCGATCCCTTTGCCTTCTTCTATTTCGATGACGCCTTCCTTGCCGACCCTGTCCATGGCATCGGCGAGAATCTCGCCGACCGCCGGGTCGTTGTTGGCGCTGATGCTCGCCACCTTGGCGATATCGCTGTGGCCTTTGACCGGAACGCTGGCGCCCTTGATGAAGTCGGCGGCCACCTCGGCCGCCTTTGCGATCCCGCGATAGATGGCCATCGCATTGACCCCGGCCGCCACATGTCTCATGCCTTCCAGGTAGATGGCCTCGGCGAGCACGATCGAAGTCGTCGTCCCGTCGCCGACGATGTCGGAGGTCTTGCTGGCGACCTCGTTGACCATCTTGGCGCCCATATTCTGGAACGGCTCGGGCAGCTCGATCTCCTTGCTGACCGAGACGCCGTCCTTGGTGACCTTCGGGGAGCCCCAGCTCTTATGCAGCACGACATTTCGGCCGGTGGGCCCGAGGGTGACTTTGACCGCGGCGGCCAGTTGCTTGAGACCGTCCCGCAGCTCGGCCCGTGCCGTATCATCGAACATCAGTTGTTTTGCCATTTTCCATATCCTCTAAAAAAGGCCTCTCTCCGGTTGGTCCGGATCTATACCGTTTGCGCGAGCGTTACCTCTCCACGATCCCCAGGAGATCGGCTTCCCGGACGATGACATATTTCTCGCCGTCGATTTCGATCTCGTTGCCGGTGTACTTGCCGTAGATGACCTCGTCGTTCTTCCGGACGGACATGGGGGCCCGTTTGCCGTCGTCCTGCATCTTGCCCGGGCCGACCCAGAGAATCTTGCCAATCATCGGCTTTTCCTTGGCTGTATCCGGCAGGAAGATCCCCCCGGCGGTCTTGTCCTCGGCTTGCGACGGTCTAATCACCACTCTGTCATCCAATGGTCTGAGTTCCATATTCCGTTACTCCTTCTCCAACAAATAACCCTTCTAACGGTCACTTTGAGTCTTTCAGGACGAGCACGAGAACGCTATCGATTGCGTCCGGCGCCTTTTCGGGCAGGTAGATGGTCACCTTGTCCCCGACCGACTGCACCGGCAGCTCATTTCGCTGCTTATCGGCCAGCGGATAGGCCTTGCCGACGTTCGCTTTGGCCAGCGGCAGTTCGAGTTTGCCGCTCGCCGGCCAGTTGAAGACGTGCAGATAGAGCTTGTTGCCTTTGGCGGTGCATCGGCCCCACTCCGGCCGGCCGATCGGGCTGGCCGTGGTGCCGTAAATGCTTTCGCTGTTGACGGCCATCCATTTGCCCATGGCCTCCAGCCGCTGTTCGCTCGGCCGCGGAATGAGGCCTTCGGCCGTCGGACCGACGTTCAGCAGGAAGTTGCCGCCTTTGCTGGCCACGTCCACGAGCGTGCGAATCAGCTCTTCGGCCGATTTCCAGTTCTCATCGTAGGACTTGTAGCCCCACGTATCGTTCATGGTCATGCAGGTTTCCCAATCGACGCCGGGCAGGCCCGTCGGGGGCACCTGCTGCTCGGGCGTGCCGAAGTCGCCGGCATATTCATCGCTCTTGCTCAGGCCCTCCATGCCCTTGCGGCCTTTACCCACGCGGTTGTTGATGAGGATCGACGGCTGCAGGCTGCGGACGTACTCATACATGGCCTTGCCCTTCGGCTCGGTCCAGTCCTTGATCCATTCCCCGTCGAACCAGAGCACGCCGAGGGGGCCGTAGTTGGTCAGCAGCTCCGCAATCTGCGGCTTGAGGTAGTTCTCGACGTAGCGGTCGAAGTTCGGATTGGACTGGTTCGTATCGTTGTAGTTCGGATAGAAGGGGGCCTGGGCGTCCGGGTGATGCCAGTCCATGATGGAATGGTAGAAGCAGAGCTTGATGCCGTTCTTCTTGCAAGCCACCGCCAACTCTTTCAGGACGTCCCGCTTGAAGGGCGTGGCATCCATGATGTCCCAGTTCGTGACCTTCGAATCCCACAGGCAAAAGCCATCGTGATGCTTGCTCGTAATGACGATGTACTTCATGCCCGCGCTCTTGGCCAGCCGGACCCACTCATCCGCGTTGAACCCGATGGGATTGAACTGGGCGGCGAACTTCTCGTACTCCGCGACGGGAATCCGGCCGTGATGCATGATCCACTCCCCGATGCCGTCCACCCGCTCGCCCTTGTATGTGCCGGCGGGAACCGAGTACAGGCCCCAGTGAATGAACATGCCGAACCGTGCATCCCGCCACCACGCCATTCGCTCGTCCTGCGTCATGGCCTTGGCCTCCTTGGCCTGGGGCGGATCGACTTTCGTGTCCTGGTTGCAGCTCGCGAGGATCAACAGAGCGACCAACAGGCTCAGTATCAAAGCCCCGGCCACAATCCATTGCTTGCCTTCCTTCTTACTCATAATTGACTCCACAGGGTGTAATAACCTCTTCATCGCACCGGGCTCAGTTGGACGGCCTTGAGATTCATGACCGCACCGTGCGGCGTGCTCTGCGGCTTGACGCTCAACCTGTACTTGCCCGGCGCGGCCAGCTCAACCGCCCCCAGTTGCTCTTCTGTGAAATTCGTCCAGCCGCCGGTCGGCCGGACTTCGCCGCTGACCGTATTCTCCGCGAGCCTGACCGTGTACTTGCTGCCCGCGGCGCCCGGCGCACAGGCGTAGTTCAGTTTAATGAGGAACACGCCGGGCTTGGCGATCTTAAACTCCCACGAGACGTAATCGGCCGCGTTCGTCCAGAAACCGATATTGTCCTTGCCGTTGCCGGCCTCGTACTGTGCCGTGTCCCCGTGAACGGTCGCGTCGACGGCTTTCAGGGTGATAGAGCCGTCCTTCGCCGGCTCGATGTAAACGGGCGCCACGTTCGGCGCGCCCTCGATCTCCAGGACGACGATCGTATCGATCGGGTCCGGCCTCTGCGCGGGCACCGCGACCGTGACCTGCTCATCGGCCTGCGTGACCTGGCAGGGCTGCTCTTTGGCGGTCAGCAGGTAGGCTTTGGTGACCTGATTCCGCAAGCCGGGGACGAGCAGCCGGCCGCCCGCCGGCCAGTCGAACACGTGCAGATAGAGCTTGCCGGGCTTCGCGGTGCAGCGGCCCCACGGCGTCTTGCGGAACGGACTGGCCATGGTCCCATAGATGCTCTCGCCATTGACGCTCATCCACTTGCCGACCTCGCGGAGCGTTTGGACCGAGCCGTCAGGAATTGTTCCCTCGGCGGTCGGACCGACGTTGAGCAGGTAGTTGCCGCCTTTGCCCGCGATGTCCGCGAGGTTGCGAATGACGGTTTCGGGCGATTTCCAGTGGTTGTCGTATTTGTTGTAACCCCAGTGGTCGTTCAGGGTCATGCACACTTCGAACATGTTCTTCGGGGCCTGCCCGGGGATGTGCTGCTCCGGCGTGCCATAGTCGGCGGGCAGCCCAAGGCGGTCGTTCACGATGCACATCGGCTGCAGCGCGCGGATCATGTCGATGATTTCCTGGGCGTGGACCAATTGGGCCATCGGCTGGCCGTTGAATGAGCCGCCGCCGTCGAACCACAGAATCCCGATAGGCCCGTAGTTACTCAGCAGCTCACGGACCTGGCCCTTCATGTACGCCACATACTGGTCCAAGTCGGCGTTGGGATTCGGGGCACCGTGGAAGCCGCTCTGCGAATACCGGGCCGGAAATTCCGGGTGATGCCAGTCCACAACCGAATGATAGAAGCAGAACTTCAGGCCCGCTTCGCTGCAGGCCGCCGCCAGCTCCTTCATCGGGTCCCGCCCAAACGGGGTCGCCTGCATGATATCGTAGTCCGTCAGCTTGCTGTCGTACATGCAGAAGCCGTCGTGGTGCTTGCTCGTGATGACGACGTACTTCATGCCGGCATCCCTGGCGAGCTGCACCCACTGCTTGGCGTCGAACTTCACCGGGTTGAACTGTGTCGCGAACTTTTCATACTCGGCCGATGGGATCTTGCCGGTCAGCATGATCCACTCGGCGTGGTCCTTGCCGCCTTTCCACTCGCCCGCGGGCACCGAGTAGATGCCCCAGTGAATGAACATGCCGAACCTGTCGTGGCGGAACCATTCCGTCCGCTTCTCGTAGCTCGGCACGTCTTTCGCCTGGGCGAATACGGCCGGCACGGCCAGACCCAAAGCCATTACGCTCCAGACCAGGCCTGCCGCTCCCAGCCGGCGGAGTGTTCCGCGCTGGATATCCCGCTGTTGCACACACATCATAGGCTCAACCCTCGAGCAAAGCCTCATTGGTCGACGACGTCCTTCAAGCGGCCGACGGCCTTACATCATGTCCATGTCTTCTTCGCCCATGCCGTGGCCGTGCGGACCACCCGGACCCATCTCTTCCCTCTTCTTGGGCTTCTCCGTCACCAGGCAATCGGTTGTCAGCAGCAGACTCGCAATGCTGACCGCGTTCTGCAGGGCGATGCGCGTCACCTTCGCCGGGTCAATCACGCCGGCCGCGACCAAATCCTCATACGTGTCCGTATCCGCGTTATAACCAAAGCCGCCTTCACCTTCGGAAACCTTGTTGACGACGAGGTTCGCCACGGCGCCGGCGTTATGGGCGATGTAGTAGCAGGGCGTCCTCAAGGACCGGGCCAGAATCTCGGCGCCCGTCTTCTCGTCGCCTTTGAGGTCATCCGCCACCGATTGGGCGGCCTTGATGCACCGGATCAGGGCGACACCGCCGCCCGGCACGATGCCTTCCTCGATGGCGGCACGGGTCGCGTGCAGGGCGTCCTCGATGCGGGCCTTCTTCTCTTTCATCTCGGCCTCGCTGGCGGCGCCGACGTTGATCTGCGCCACGCCGCCGGTCAACTTAGCCAGCCGCTCCTGGAGTTTCTCACGGTCGTAATCGCTCGTGGTGGTTTCGATCTCGTCCTTGATCTGTTTGATCCGGCCGTTGATCGCCTCCTGGCTGCCCGCGCCTTCCACGATCGTGGTATTGTCGTTGTCAATCGTCACCTTGCGGGCCTGGCCGAGCTGCGACAGGCTGACCTTGTCCAACTCGATCCCAAGGTCCTTGACGATGGCCTCGGCGCCGGTCAGGATGGCGATATCCTGGAGCATGGCCTTGCGCCGGTCGCCATAGCCGGGGGCCTTGACCGCCGCCACCTTCAGAATGCCCTTGAGCTTGTTCACGACGAGCATCGCCAGGGCTTCGCTCTCCACATCTTCCGCAATAATCAGCAGGGCACGCTTGGTCTGGGCAACCTTCTCCAGCAGGGGAATCAGCTTGGTCACGCTGCTGATCTTCTCCTCATACACCAGGATCAGGGGCTTGTCCAGCTCGCAGACCATCTTGTCGGGATCGGTCACGAAGTGCGGCGACAGGTACCCGCGGTCGAACTGCATACCCTCGACAAACTCGACGCTGGTCTCGAAGCTCTTGCCTTCCTCCACCGTGATCACGCCGTCTTTTCCGACCCGCTGGAACGCTTCGGCCATGATTTTGCCGATCTCGCGGTCGTTGTTGGCGGAGATAGAAGCGATATTGATAATGTCATTAGTCTTGCTGATATCCACCGGCTTGGCCAACGAGGCGAGCTTGTCCACGACGGCCTTGGCTGCCGTCTCCATGCCGCGTTTGAGAGCCATGGCATCGGCGCCGGCCGTCAGGTTCTTGTAAGCCTCCTTGAACATGGCCTCTGTCAAGACCGTTGCGGTGGTCGTGCCATCGCCGGCGATTTTGGAAGTCTTGTTGGCCGCTTGCTTTACGAGCTTTGCCCCGAGGTTCTCGGCCTTGTTCGAAAGCTCGATCTCATCGGCCACGGTCACGCCGTCTTTCGTCACCGTCGGGCCGCCCCAGCTCTTGTCGATGACGGCATTGCGGCCGCGCGGGCCTAAGGTTGCTCTGACCGCCGCCGCCAGCTTCTCCACCCCGGCTAACAGGCTGGCTCGGGCCTCAGCCTCAAACGCCAATTCTTTCGCTGCCATAATTGCGTGCCTCCTTATTCTGCATGCGCTATAAACAGTTTTCTATCGATAGTTTACGCATAAGAGGAGTTAGTCTGCAAAAGATATACCAGAGGCCCGACCCCCGCCAGTCCAATTTGGGCCGAAAACACATAAATCCCCATTCTTGCCGCATTTACGCCGATTTCAAATTCCACCGTTCGTCTGTGCATTCCCCCTGCAGACCCCGCCCGGGTGCCAATTCCGGCACCCGCACCCCTCCCATACGCCAACTTGACAGCCATTTCTAAACGCGACACGACTTGCGCACCCATCTGGCTGAGGAATGTCCGGGGCCTGTGAAGGCTCATTCCGCAAACAATCCGCCGGATAGCTCAGATCTGCACAAGAGATCATTCAGTTCCATCGCGCAATTTTGCTTGAGTTCGCAGGACCGGTTCGTTAGCATAGGACTGCCGGGACCTATGAATGGCCGGTCTGCGCGATCAGGCTGTTCCGGCTTTCTGCCACAGGAGGCATGGTCTATGTACTGCATCGTGGCAAGAATTCTCCATCGCTGCCGCGGCCCGGGCACCAACGGCCGGCGGATTCCCATGTGATGCATGCTGTTGAAGGAGGACCACTATGTGCGCGAGAAAAATCTGTCTGAATTTATGTTCTTCTGTGCCTGGGCTCGGTTGCCAAAGGTGCCACGGTCCACTGGACCGCCGGCGGCAACGACCGGCTGTGGAGCAATCCGAACAACTGGGAGGGCAAGGCCGTCCCCGGCAGCGTCGATGAGGTCTACATCGATGTGCCGGCCGCCGCCGCCCCCAACGGCCCTATCATCCAGGACGGGATCGAGGCGAAGATTCTCGGCCTGGCGTGTGAGGTGGCCGGTGAGCCCACGATGAAAATGACCGGCGGGACTCTGGAGATTGGCGATTGGATCTGGTGGGGTGACGGGGCCGCGTGCCACGGGACGTTCGAGATGAGCGGCGGCACGATCACGGTTGTGAACGAGCACGAGCTGGGATGGGGTGGCGGCTCGGGGACCTGGATCATGACCGACGGCACGGTCAGCGCCGGGAAACTGGTTATCCCTACGGCCACCGGAGCGGCAGGGCAACTCTACCTGCGCGGCGGCACCTACAACGTCGGCAGCGGCGGACTGAGCATGACGGCCACCGGCCTGATCGATATCACGGAGGGTACGCTGGTACTGAAAGATGACAGGACGGTGGACGTCCAGGGGTTCATCAACAACGCTCGGATCACCGCTTACGGCGGCGCGGGATACTTCGAGCTCGACTACGACAACCGGAATCCGGGCATGACGACTTTGACGGCGGTTCCTATCGGGCCCAAGGCCAACAGACCCGACCCTTCCGACGGCGCCAGGAGGGTGACCTTTCCGCTGCTCAAGTGGGGGGCCGGGCGCAACGCCGCCCTCCATGACGTGTACCTGGGCACATCCCCGGATAGTCTCACCCTGATGGGTCGCCAGCCCCTTCCCATGTACTGGCACGGACCCGGTCTTACGCCGGGTACCACCTATTACTGGCGGATCGACGAGGTGGAAGCGGATGGCACGACCATCCACACGGGCGACATCTGGAGCTTCACCGCGCAGGCTTTGACTGCCTATTATCCCGACCCGGCGGATGGCGCCAATGACGCCGCGCCGAAACCGGTGCTGAACTGGCTGCCGGGGCAGGTAGCCCTGAAGCATCATGTCTATTTCAGTGACAGTTTCGATGCGGTCAGCCAGGCAGCCGCGGAGGCGGACAAGGGCGTGATCGAAGTGACGACCTTTGCTCCGGGCGACCTCGAGAGCGCCGCGGTCTACTACTGGCGCGTGGACGAGATCGTGGCCGGCGGCGAGATTCGGACCGGCCCGGTCTGGCGTTTCGCCACCTTCCTGCCCGTTGATGATTTCGAGAGCTACAACGATGAGGAGAACAAAGGCACGCGTATCTACGAGACCTGGAGCGACGGCTGGGCCAACAACAATGGCTCCCGGGTCGGCTACACGGAGCCTCCGTTTGCCGAGCGGAAAATTGTGCACGGCGGCGCGCAGTCCATGCCGCTGGACTACAACAATGTCGATTCGCCCTTCTACAGCGAGGCCGAGCGGACGTTCGACGTCGCCCAGGACTGGACGGTGAACGACGTCAACACGCTGGTGCTCTATGTTCGAGGTAGAGCGGCCAACAGCCCCGCCCGGATATACATCAGGCTCGAAGATGCCTCCCGACGTGCTGCGGTTGTCGCCTATCCTGAACCGGCCATCGTGACGGCCGTCAAATGGACCGAGTGGAAGCTCCCGCTGAGTGAGTTCACCGATGTGAATCCGGCCCGGGTCAAGAAGATGTGCCTCGGGGTGGGCGACCGGGAGAACCCGACCCAGGGTGGAAAGGGGACACTCTACATCGACGACATCCGGCTCGTCAAGCCGGCTCCTATCCCGTGACCCGGCGAGACCGCTGGGACGCCGAGGGTCAGTGGAGACAGGTAATCATACCGGACAGTCACGGCTTTGCGGACCCGCGTGCACCGTTAATAAGCGGCTGTCTCCTGCTCTGTCTCGATCCTCATGCGGCTGTCAGAATCATGAGATTGTGAGTGATGACCCTCAGGAGCAGTTCCCTCGATCTTCGCCGGGCGGTGCAAGCTCGCAACGCCGATCCGAGGTTGCGTTT
>Ga0315281_10002490_pt1 | contig 27327 bp, 25 predicted proteins | sample YL17G07_0_MG_FD_204540 | JGI IMG/M metagenome (GOLD analysis project Ga0315281, IMG submission 204540) | Sediment microbial communities from Yellowstone Lake, YNP, Wyoming, USA - YL17G07_0 | ecosystem: Environmental > Aquatic > Freshwater > Lake > Sediment | place: USA: Wyoming | collected...
TACTTGGCAACCGCATCCTGACCGGACAGCAGATAAAATATGCACCGCGATACCGGCGCGACTGCATTGAAGGCCGAGCCACTGGCCTTGCGGCACTTCGAGCAATGGCAGAGAAATATCGGGCCGAGCTCGCCGGTGATCTCGTAGCGTACGGCGCCACAAAGACAGCTTCCTTGATGCATGCGGTGTCCTCTCCTGCCGGGTCGGCCCGTGGGTCTAGTGTGTCTTTCGGATCCAGAAGCGCAGCAGTCCGCCCTGCTCTTCGTGCTGAAGCAAGACGTGCCGGGTCTGGTTGCAGTAGGCCGGCACATCCTTGCGCATGGAATCCTTGTCCGCTTCGGCGAGCAGCACTTCGCCGATCTGCATACCTTTGATTTCAGCCGAGAGCTTGATGACCGGAGCCGAGCAACACAGGCCGCGAAGATCGACGAGACGGTGATGGTCCATGGTGCGCGTCCTTCTCATTGAGGAATTTGTATCGACAGAATTTCAGATTGACACGTGAGGATCGACTGAATCAAGGCATTCCGAATGCTTCAAGGCGCCGCGGGCAGCAGGCCGACGATTTTCTCCATCGCCTCGGGGCTGTCCCACTCCACTTCACCGAACACACCGAGGCGGATGTTCCCATCTCCGTCCACCACGAAGCTCGTCGGGAAGACGAACACCTTCCAGTTCTTGAGCACGGCGCCGTCCCGGTCCATGGGCACCGCAAAGTCCACGCGCATTTTTGACAGGAAGGCGCGCACATCCTTGTCCGGTTCGGCCATGTTGACGGCCAGGATGGTAAATGGCCGGCCGGCCAGTTGTTCCTTCAGGCGTTGCATGGACGGCATTTCGCGCACGCACGGCGGACACCAGGATGCCCAGAAGTTCACCAGCACCACACGCCCGCGCAACTGCGCAAGATCCTGCGGGTGGCCGTTGAGATCGACCAGTTGCAATGGCGGCGGCAACGGATTGCCTTTGTACGGGTGCAGGCCGCGTACAACCATGCGCGTCGTTGCGGGCTTGTCAGCCGGCACCTTGATAGCCGGATTGATGGCCGGCACCTGACGCAACGTGTTGATGGCCGCACGCAGGTGCGCCGGTAATCGCGCAGTCTCGGCATCTTCCTCAGGCGTGGCGTCGGCACGGAAATAATAGCGATCGCGTACGCCCTGCAGAAACTGCACCGTCACGTGCGCGCCGCCGCGCTCTAGCGCTGGCTTCAGCGCATCGAGACGAAAACGCCACGGCGATTTTTCCGGCTGGATCACGTGCACCGGCAGGCGCGTGCGCGCGACCACCGGGTGGAACTCGGCCTCGCGCCCAGGCTCAGGTGGACCGAGATAAAGATTGGGGTGCAACAGGATCACCCCGTCCAGGCCAGCCGCTCCGGGATGTGCGCTCTGCCAGGCGTGCGCGCCGCGCAGGGCGAGCAGGCCGGCACGCGCCGTTGCCAGCAGCGTGACCCGCTTGCCGCCGGCGCGCGCGGCATCGATCAGCGCGACGATGTCGCTGTCCGGCACCTGCTCCAGGCTGCTTTCGAGCGCCGGCAGAAAGCGCGCCTCCAGCACGTCGGCGCGCCAGACTTCAATATTGTGCGCAGTCATTTTCTCGGCCAGTGCCGCATCCGAGGTGGCACCTGGAATTCCGGACGGCAGCCACAGCACGAGCGTGTCGCCAGTCGCTGCGTGCACAGCGACCGGCACATCGATGCCATCGGTCAGCCGCACATCGCGCGCAGGCACGGCGACAGACGCGGCCAACAACACGCCGCCGAGAATCGTGCTCAGATAATGATGAGGTTGTTTCATGTGTATCCGAATCTTTGTGTATTCACGCTGGACGGCACGACCGAACCTGTTATTCCGTGTGACGTGCGCGCTTTACAGCCTCAGCGACTGCCGCTACGCTGAAGCCATGCAAATTTCACGCTTTCTCTGCGTCCTGATACTCACCGCGTCGGCCGCATCCACCGGCTTCGCAGCCCGGGCAGACGACGCGCCGGTGCTGGCGGTGCTGGAGTATAGCGGCGGCCTGCTGCCGAAGCGTGCCGATATCCGGGCGAAGATGGGCGCGGTCAGATCGCCTTTTGCCAACAAACCCCGTGCCGTCTGGATACTGCGTGAAGGGGACACACTCAAACAAGTGAATCCGCCACCGGAACGACTCATCCAGCTTTACCAGGTTTCAGGCAACGATACCCAGGTCCTGTGCACCATTAACGTGAAATACGCGCGCGGTCCCAGGGGCTGGCGGCCGGCCTTCTTCATTAATTCGCAGCCAAACATCATTTGGGACGGAAAAGAGTTTATTCCGCTCGAAACCAGCCAAACAGCGCAGGCTTTCGTCGACATCCCCAAAGCATCCCCTGCCAACGCAGATGGTTTTTACCATAGCCTTGCATTCGGCTTGGCTTCCGGCACCAGCCATATTGATATCTGGGACGTGCAGTAGCGCGTCGGGCTCCTGTGCGGGGGTTCTGCTTGAGGCACGGCAAGCTGACCTTAAAAGCATCAGCGCGAACGTGCCGTACAACTTAGAATAAATTCCAGACATTCAAAGCGGTTGTAGGCTTCCTGCACATCGCGCCCCCATACCGTAGCGCCATGACTGCGAATCATGAGCGCGCTGAGTGCCGGCGGGGTTTTTTTCAATCGCTTGCCGATCTCGGTGGCGATCTTCGCGACATCGAGCGTGTTCTCGAACAACGGCAGATCCACTTTCGGATTCTGCTGCCAGATGTCGAAACCTTTGAGCATCTCGATCGCCGGCAGGCGCAACGCTTTGGCACCGCGTTTCGCGCGCCCGGAAGCCAGGCAACCGTCCACGCTGTGGCCGTGCAGGCAGGCGCGTGCATCCGGGAACGTTGCATAAATCGCGCGATGAATGGCGGTTTCGGCCGAAGGCCTGTTGCCGGGCGCAGCGCACTCGACCACCTCACCGTTCTGGATGCGCACCAGCAGAAAATCGCTTTCGTCCAAACGCCCCTTCGACCGGCCGCTCGCCGTGATCCAGAAGTTGTCGTCATCCGCGCGCACGGAAAGATTTCCGGCGGTACCGTTCATCCAGCCGCGCTGGTGAAAATCGCGCGCCACTTCCACCAGCGCGGCGCGCGGCGGCAGATCGTTCAGCGTTTTTGCCATGCCTTTTTTCCTGTCTTGACTGCGTACCATCGAGCCATGAAACGTAGTATACAGAATGCTTGAAGGGCCGCGACGCATCGGGTCTATACTGGGATGGGCAATGCCCGGCACTGAGGACGAACGCAAACATCGCATGGAAAGAAAGGAACCGAACCCCCGCTCCGCGACGCCGGCCAGCCGGCGAATTGAGCTGCCAGAGATTGTGTCCTGGCTGGCAGCTGACCGGCTGATCTCCGCACAGGAAGCCGCAGACCTTACCGCCGTGAAAAGCCGGGCAACCCCGGTGGACGTGCACCCGCTTGTCGTGCTGGCGGAGAAAAACCTGAAAGACCCGCGCCGCCCGCACAAGCTGCTGACGCTCGAAGCACTCACCCTGTGGCTGGCGGGCCGCTGCGAACTGCCGTACGAGCGCATCGATCCGCTCAAGATCGACGTCGCCCAAGTCACCACTGCCGTTTCGTACGCCTACTGCGCGCGCCGCAAGATTCTGCCAATCGCAGTGAATGCGGAAACCATCACCTTCGCCACCAGTGAACCATTTATTACCGACTGGGTGGAAGAGCTGGCGCGCGTGCTGCGCAAGCGCATCAACCGCGTGCTCGCCAATCCGGTCGACATCGGCCGTTATCTCGACCAGTTCTATTCCCTGAGCCGCTCGGTGCGGCGCGCGCTCGACGACGCCACCGAATCCTCGTCGAGCGTCATCACCAACCTTGAGCAACTGGTAGAACTCGGCCGCAGCGGCAAACTCGATTCCAACGACCACCACGTGGTGCAGGTGGTCGATTGGTTGTTGCAATACGCCTTCGACCAGCGCGCCAGCGACATCCACCTGGAACCGCGCCGCGAGCAGAGCGACATCCGCTTTCGCATCGATGGCGTGTTGCACCAGGTCTACGAGGTACCAACCCCGGTGATGGGCGCTATCATCGCGCGCATCAAGACGCTGGGGCGCATGGACGTGGCCGAGAAGCGCCGGCCGCTGGACGGCCGGCTCAAGACCCGTACGCCGGACGGCGACGAAGTGGAGCTGCGCCTGTCGAGCATCCCGACCGCGCTTGGCGAAAAAATGGTGATGCGCATTTTCGATCCGAGCGTGCTGCTGCGCAACTTCACGGAGCTGGGATTGAACGCGCAGGAGATCAACATCTGGCAGTCGCTGGTGACGCAGCCGCATGGCATCGTGCTGGTCACGGGCCCGACCGGTTCCGGAAAAACCACCACTCTGTATTCAACCCTCAAACAGTTGGCGCGGCCCGAGGTCAATCTGTGCACCATTGAAGATCCGATCGAAATGGTCGAGCCGAGCTTCAACCAGATGCAGGTGCAACACAACATCGACCTGACGTTCGCGAGCGGGGTGCGCGCGTTGCTGCGCCAGGACCCGGACATCATCATGATCGGCGAAATCCGCGATCTCGAGACCGCGGAAATGGCCGTGCAGGCGTCACTCACCGGCCACTTGGTGTTCTCGACCCTGCACACCAACGACGCCCCGTCCGCCATCACCCGGCTGCTGGAACTCGGCACCCCGGCCTACCTGATCAATGCGACTCTGCTGGGGGTGCTGGCGCAACGCCTGGTGCGCATGCTCTGTCCGCACTGCAAGCAACCCGGCGCACTGGATGACGAGGTCTGGCGCCGGCTGACGTATCCCTGGAATGTCGCCAAGCCCAACACGGCATTTGCTCCCAAGGGCTGTCTCGAATGCCGCAACACCGGCTATTACGGGCGCATCGGCATCTACGAGATGCTGACCGTCACGCCCGCCCTGCGCAAGCAGATCCATCCGGAGAGCGACGTGGCGGCGCTGCGCGCGCAATCTATCAAGGACGGCATGCAACCACTGCGCCTGAGCGGCGCGCGCAAGGTTGCCGCGGGGCTGACAACCGTCGAGGAAATATTGAAGGTCGCGCCGCCGCCGGAAGAATCCTGAACGCGTCAAAAAATCCGCGTCCAGGATACATCGACCGCTTCGAAAGATTTAACCGAATGCCATGGCGCGCTGGGTATACACCGGCGTCCAGCCCTTGGTGTCGATGAAATAGCGCACCGCCTTGATACGCTTGCTGTCCTTCATCTCGAACCAGTGTTCGGCGTTGGCCGGCACATTGATGTAGTCGCCGGCGCTCACTTCCAGCAGGAATTGCTTCCCGTCCGGCTCAACGAAACCGAAATAACCCTTGCCGGCGAGGATGTAGCGCACTTCATCGTCGGTGTGCAGGTGGATTTTGTCGAACTTGGCGAGCATGTCGGGTAAGCCTGGTATCGCTTCGTGGATCACGATCATGTCGCGCGTGGCATAACCTTTGTCGCGCTTCAACTCCTCGAAGCGGTTGTCGACACCCTTCAGCAGTTCTTCCTTCTCTGTGTCGTTCAGCGCCTGCTGATCGAGCAGCGCGCGGGCGCGACTGTCTTCCGGAGCGGGCCAGCGCTTGAGGGTGATGCCGATCTTGCCGAGACGCGCCTGAATGAAGCTGAGATCGGTATTTTCTTTTCCGTCCGGGAAAATCATGCGGGCCATGCGGTGTCCTCCGATATTTAGGATGTACAAGTGCCGCGCATCACAGGACATGCGAGTACGGCCGATGTGTAGGATACACAAGTGTTGCGGAAACGGAAAAGCGCGAGGAACTACGTGCAAGAAGCGGGCAGCGCGTGCCCGCGCGCGTCAACCGATAACCGGGGTTTCCGTTTTGCGCCGGCGGACATTGGCATGCGGCCGCCCGGTCTTGGGCCGTTCCGCCGCTGGTTGTGTGCGCACGGGCGTTGGCAACGGTGTCGGCGCGGCTACGGCGGCTGTTACCGGTGCGGCTGGTTTGACGTTATGTGGCGCCGGAGCGGCTGAGCGTGATTCGTGCCGGCCACGCTGCGGCGGACGTGCCCCGCGATTCCCGTGACCGCCGCGCTCATCACGCCGGCCACGGCCGCCGGTGCGCGCCTGCTCGTGCTCGCGCGCGCGTTCACGAATCTCGCCGCGCGGCGGCGGCGTCAGTTCGGGCAGCAGTTCCTGGGTGATGCGCGCCACCGGGATCTTGAAGCCGATGTACTTCTCGATATCGAGCAGCGAGAACGAATACTCCTCGCAGGCGAAACCCACGGCGTCGCCGGAGGCGCCGGCGCGCGCGGTGCGGCCGATGCGGTGCACGTAATCTTCGGCATCCTGCGGCAGGTCGTAGTTGAACACATGCGACACATCCGGGATGTGCAGGCCACGCGCCGCAACATCGGTCGCAACCATAATCGGCAGCTCGCCGGACTGGAAATCCTGCAACAGGCGCTCGCGCTTGTTCTGCGGCACATCGCCCGAGATCACCTCGGCGTTGAAGCCGTTGGACCGCAGCCAGGCGCGCACACGTTCGGCCGCGCCCTTGGTGTTGGTGAACACCAGCGAACGATGCGGGTCCATGTGGCGCAGCAAGCCGACCAGCAACGGCAGCTTCTCTTCGTTGGCGGTGTGGTACAGAACCTGGGTGACACGATCGGCGGTGACCTTTTCGGATTCGATTTTGACGAGCTCCGGGGTGTTCATGTGCTCATAGGCAAGCTCGATCACGCGGTAGGAGAGCGTCGCGGAGAACAGCATGCCGAGGCGTTCGGCCGGGGGCGGCATGCGGTTGAGCAGGAAGCGGATGTCCTTGATGAAACCGAGGTCGAACATGCGATCGGCTTCATCCATGACCATGACCTGCACACTTTTGAGGTCGAACACGTGCTGCTTGAAGTAATCGATGATGCGGCCGGGGGTGCCGATCAGGATATCCACCCCGTCTTCCAGCATTTTGCGCTGGGTGTCGTAGCCGGTACCGCCGTAGACCAGGCCAAGCTTGAAACCGGTTTGCTTGCCGAGCACCACGGCGTCCTTGTGGATCTGGATGGCCAGTTCACGGGTCGGTGCCAGCATGATGGCGCGCGGACTGTTGACCTTGCGGTCGGGTCGCGCCGGGTGTTTCAGTAGATGGGCGAAGGCAGCCAGCAGAAAGGCGGCAGTTTTGCCGGTACCGGTCTGCGCCTGACCGGCCACATCGCGCCCGCTCAGGGCGATCGGCAGGGTTCCGGCCTGAATGGGTGTACAGCGGTCGAATCCGGCCTCGCGCACACCGGCCAAGAGAGCCTCGGGCAGGTCCAGGTCGGCGAAGACCTTATCGGAGAGATGAGTGTCTGTCATTGCGTTGCTGGCAGAATAACAGAAATTAACCGGAATTGGCATGGAAATCCGCATAGACTCACGGTTTTCGGGATGCTGCCCTTGCATTACCCCGACGATTCCGCTCAAATAACCGGCATCAGTCCGCCCCAATGGCGACCCAAGCCCACCCGACCACGCGGAGATACGCGATCATGAGCAGTGGTATTAATCACGTTACCGATTCATCCTTCGAGCAGGAAGTGCTCAAATCATCGGGTCCGGTGCTGGTGGATTTCTGGGCCGAGTGGTGTGGGCCCTGCAAAATGATCGGTCCGGTGCTTGAGGAGATTTCTGGGGAATACGGCGCCAAACTCAAGATCGCCAAGCTCAATATTGACGAGAACCCCCAGACCCCGCCCAAGTACGGCATCCGCGGCATCCCGACCCTGATGCTGTTCAAGAACGGCCAGGTCGAGGCCACCAAGGTCGGCGCGGTTTCCAAGTCGCAGCTGGCCGCATTTATCGACGGTAACCTGTAACCAAAGATCACCGCCGCCCGGTGTTTGCCGGCTGGACGCCGGGCGGAAGCAGTGCTATGTTTATTTGCAAGCAGTAACAACAATCCTGTCGTAGCAAACCAACCATCCTTTCGCAGCATCCGTCCCGGCCCCCGGGGCAGGCACGTGTTCCCGCACGGCGCCGTACTCTCACTCACTTACCGCCATGAACCTCACCGAACTTAAACGCAAGACACCCACAGAACTCGTAGAAATGGCCGCCACCATGGAACTGGAAGGCGGCAGCCGCATGCGCAAGCAGGACCTGATTTTCGCCCTGCTCAAGGCCCAGGCCCGCAAGGGCGAAGACATCATGGGCGAGGGCGTGGTCGAAATTCTGCAGGACGGATTCGGCTTCCTGCGCTCCGCCGATGCCTCCTACCTGGCCGGACCGGACGACATCTACGTGTCGCCCTCGCAGATCCGGCGCTTCAACCTGCGCACCGGCGACACCGTGGTCGGCACCATTCGCCCGCCGAAAGAATCGGAACGCTATTTCGCCCTGCTCAAGGTCGACGCCATCAATTTCGGCGCGCCCGAAGAAGCCAAGAACAAGGTCCTGTTCGAAAACCTGACGCCGCTCCACCCGAACAAGCGGCTGCGCCTCGAACGCGACAACGCCTCCAGTGAAAACCTCACTTCGCGCGTCATCGACCTGATTTCGCCCATCGGCCTCGGCCAGCGCGGTCTGATCGTGTCGCCGCCGAAGGCCGGTAAAACCGTGATGCTGCAGAATGTCGCGCACGCGATCACCAGCAATTACCCGGAAGTGTCGCTGATCGTGCTGCTGATCGACGAGCGCCCGGAAGAAGTAACCGAAATGCAGCGCTCGGTGCGCGGCGAAGTCGTGTCCTCGACCTTCGACGAACCGGCCACCCGCCATGTGCAGGTCGCGGAAATGGTGATCGAGAAGGCCAAGCGCCTGGTCGAGCACAAGAAGGATGTCGTGATCCTGCTCGACTCCATCACCCGCCTGGCGCGCGCCTACAACACCGTGGTGCCGGCCTCCGGCAAGGTGCTCACCGGCGGCGTGGACGCCAATGCCCTGCAACGCCCGAAGCGCTTTTTCGGCGCGGCGCGCAACATCGAAGAAGGCGGCAGCCTCACCATTCTGGCCACCGCGCTCATCGACACCGGCTCGAAAATGGATGATGTGATCTACGAGGAATTCAAGGGCACCGGCAACGCCGAAATCCACCTCGACCGCCGCCTGGCCGAGAAGCGCAGTTACCCGTCGATCAACATCAACCGTTCCGGCACGCGCCGCGAAGAACTGCTGCTCAACGCGGAAGACATGCAGAAGATCTGGATCCTGCGCAAGCTTCTGCACCAGATGGACGAAATGGAAGCCTCCGAGTTCCTGCTCGACAAGATTCGCGCTACCAAGAGCAACGCCGAGTTCTTCGACTCGATGCGACGCTGAGTCCCGGATATAACCGAAAAACACGGCCGGTTTGCTGCCAACAACCCTGTTTTCCGGCCAAAACTTGCGTCCAGGCGGGGTTTTCCGTAACATCCCCGGCCTTTCCGCTCCCGGTCGGCAATCGGGGCATGATTTGAGGATAGAGACATGAAAGAAGGCATTCACCCCGAGTACAAAGAAGTCAAAGTGACCTGCGCCTGCGGCAACAGCTTTGTCACCCGCTCCACCCTGGGCAAGGATCTGGGCATCGAAGTCTGCTCGCTCTGCCACCCGTTTTTCACCGGCAAGCAGAAGGTCGTGGACAGCGGCGGCCGTGTCGACAAGTTCCGCCAGAAGTACGGCATGGGTGTGAAAAAGTAACGGTGCAGCCGTTCGCCCGATTCCCGCAAAAGGCGCCGCAACCCGGCGCCTTTTTGCTGTCCCGGTTTCGTCTTCGGTACTTTTCTGTACCGTCCCTGCTTGTTTTTGCGCTGCTCTTCCCGCCGCTCACCGCTGCCGCCCACGCGGAAGGCGCAACGGTCCGGCACGTCGTGGATGGCGACAGCGTCATCCTGGCCGACCAGCGCCAAGTACGGCTCATCGGCATCAACGCCCCGGAATTTGGCAAAGACGGCAAGCCGGACGAGCCGCTGGCCGCCGCCGCGCGCGACCGGCTGCGTGAACTGGTCCAGGGCAAGAACGTGCGGCTGGTGCTGGAGGAAGAGCCGCGTGATCACTACGGCCGCTGGCTCGCGCACCTGCAGCTGCCCGACGGCAACAGCGTGGAGGAAACCCTTCTTAAGGAAGGGCTGGCTTCCGCCATCGCCATTCCGCCCAATGTCAGCCAGTGGCGCCGCCTGTTCGACGCCGAGGCAGTGGCGCGCGCGGCGCGGCGCGGCATCTGGGGACTGGCCTACTCCACACCGGTTCCGGCCGAATCGCTGGCCAGTACACACACCGGTTTCCACTTTGTGCGCGGACAAGTGACCCATGTCGGGCACAGCCAGAAATATGTGTATCTGGACATAGGCCCGCAATTCGCATTGCGCATTCGTCACGCCGACTGGAAGCAGTATTTCCGCGGCCGCCCCGAGGATTGGCGTGGCGCGCGCATCGAAGCGCGCGGCTGGGTCAGCGCGCAGAAGGGGCGGCTGCACATGAGCACCGGCCACCCGGCGATGCTGCAGCGGCTGCCGTGAAGCAAGAATATGTACGACAATAACCCCATGCCTATGCACCCACGGCGTTACCTAATACTTCTGTTGCCCGGCCTGGCCGCGGCGCTGATTGCGGCGTGCGCGGTCAACCCGGTGAGCGGCGGCCGCGAGCTCGCACTGCTGAGCGAAGCGGACGAACTGCGGCTCGGGCACGAGAACGACGCCGCGGTGCGCAAACAATACGGTGTGTATGCGAATGCGCGCCTGCAGGCCTATGTGCAGCAGGTGGGCGAACGCCTCGCGGCGAAGAGCCACCGCCCGCAACTCCAGTACCGCTTCACCGTGCTCGATTCGCCGGACGTAAACGCCTTCGCGCTGCCCGGCGGCTATATCTACATCACGCGCGGCATCATGGCGCATCTCAATTCCGAGGCCGAACTGGCCGCGGTGCTCGGCCACGAGATCGGTCATGTCACCGCGCGCCATGCCGTGCGTCAGTACTCGGCGGCGATGGCGGCGAATGTCGGCTTTACCCTCGGCTCGATCCTGGTACCGGAACTTGGCTCGCGTGCCGGTCAGTCGCTGCTCAACACCCTTGGCAACGCGTTACTGTCCGGCTATGGACGCGATCATGAACTGGAGGCCGACCGGCTCGGCGCTGAATATATCGCGCGCAGCGATTACGACCCGAAGGCGATGATCGAGGTCATCGCACTGCTCAAGAATCAGGAAGTGTTCGAGAAGGCACTCGCCGCCAAGGAAGGGCGGGCACCGCGCGTCTACCACGGCGTGTTCGCCAGCCACCCGAGCGCGGATGAACGCCTGCAACAGGTCGTGGGCGAGGCGGAAAAACACCGCAGCGTGACCAACGGACGCGTGGAGCGCACGGCCTACCTGAAGCTGCTCGACGGTCTGGCCTGGAACGACAGCGAGGCGCAGGGCATCCGGCGCGGCGCCGATTTCTATCACAAGGGCCTCGACTTCGGCGTGCAATTCCCGGCTGGCTGGCGCGTCGACAACAATCCGGAACGCCTGCTCGCGATCAGCCCCGGGCAGGACGCGCTGGTGGAGATGCAGACCACCAGCCAGGGCAGCGTGCGCACGCCGCAGGAATATCTGGTGGTCGGCATGAAACTGCGCGACCTGCATGACACGCAGGCGCTCAAGGTGAACGGGTTGCCGGCCTACGCCGGCGTCACCCGCATGCAGACACCGTTCGGGCCGCGCGATACGCGCGTCGCCGTGGTGTTTCTGCATGGGCAGGCATTTCGTTTCTTCGGCGTGGCGCGCGACGCTAACGGTGCAGTCGAACGCGCCTTCCTCGACACCGCGCAAAGTCTGCATGCACTGCGTCCGGATGAACGCGCGCTCGCCCGTGGCCAGCACATTACGCTGATGACGGCGCGCGCCAGCGACAAGTTTGCCGCGCTCGCGCGGCGGTCTCCCCTCAAGAACGAGCCGGAAGCGATCCTGCGCCTGCTCAATGGCAAATATCCGCAGGGCGAGCCCGCGCCCGGCGAACTCGTGAAGCTCATCAACTAAGGACACATCCGTCATGTCCACCGATCTGAAAAAAGCCGCGCTCGACTATCACGCCTTGCCAAAACCCGGCAAGATCCGTGTCGAGTCCACCAAGCCCTGCGCCACCCAGCTGGATCTCGCGCTCGCCTACACGCCGGGCGTGGCCGAACCGGTGCGCGCCATCGCCGCCGACCCGGAGGCCGCCTATCGCTACACCACCAAGGGCAACCTGGTGGCGGTCATCACCGATGGCACCGCGGTGCTCGGCCTCGGCAATGTCGGCGCACTCGCCAGCAAGCCGGTGATGGAAGGCAAGGCAGTACTGTTCAAGCGCTTCGCCGATATCGATGTGTTCGATATCGAAGTGGACGCGAAGACGCCGCAGGACTTTATCAACGCGGTGATCGCCATCGCGCCGACCTTCGGCGGCATCAATCTCGAAGACATCGCCGCCCCGGCGTGTTTCGAGATCGAAGCGGCATTGCGCGAGAAACTCGATATCCCGGTGTTCCATGACGACCAGCACGGCACCGCGGTCATCATCGGCGCGGCGCTGCTCAATGCGCTCGAACTGCAAGCCAAGAACATCGCCGACGCGCGCATTGTCTGCCTCGGCGCCGGCGCGGCCGGCATCGCCTCGCTCAACCTGCTCATCGAACTCGGCGTGCGCCGCGCCAACATCCTGCTCGTCGATCGCAAGGGCGTGATCCACAGCGGACGCGGCGACCTCAACCCGCAGAAACAGGCATTCGCGGCGGAAACAACGAAGCGCTCGCTCGCCGAAGCCATGCAGGGCGCCGACGTGTTCCTGGGCGTGTCCGGGCCGAACCTGGTCACCCAAGACATGCTGCGCAGCATGGCGGCGAAGCCGGTGGTGTTCGCACTCTCCACTCCGGATCCGGAGATCAGTCCGGAACTGGCGCACGCCGCGCGCGCCGACCTCATCATGGCCTGCGGGCGCTCCGACTACCCGAACCAGGTGAACAACGTGCTGGGCTTTCCGTTCATTTTCCGCGGCGCGCTCGATGTGCGCGCGCGCACGATCAACCAGAAAATGCAGATCGCCGCGGTACACGCCATCGCCGCCCTGGCGCGCCAGCCGGTACCGAAGGAAGTGCTGGCCGCCTACAAACTCACGCAGCTCGCTTTCGGGCGCGACTACATCATTCCCAAGCCGCTCGATCCGCGCCTGCTCGCCACCGTGCCACCAGCCGTGGCGCGTGCCGCCATTGAGACGGGGGTGGCGCGCGCGCCCTACCCGGCGCATTATCCGGCCTGAGTAACCCAGCCATCCGGTGACAAATGGCGCTCGTCCGGCGGGAATGGGCGCCACCCGGACCGGGCTGCATGTTTTTTGGGCAGAACCGCGAGAAACGTCCTAAGATTGTGACATGACGAGCGAGGCAGGGCTTCCTTCACCATGACCGGTCCCACGATAGCCGCCAACAATCCGCTGCTGACCAACGTCCAGACGATACTGGATGGTTTGAGGAAAACCGCCGACGGCGCGGTGTTGCACGGTTTCATCGAACGCGGACTGCGTAAATTCGGTGCCACCGGATTCGAAGCAGCCTTCCTGGCGTTTGTAGACAAATTGCTGGTGCGTTACCTGGACAGCCCGGACAGCGATCCGGGCACGCGCATCAAAATCAAAGTTATCCAGCAGCGTCTGCGCCCCTACCTGGCGGATATTCCGGCGCGGCCAGCGCCCGCCGCCGTATCAGACCCAATTACTCCGCCCGCGCCGGTACAGGTACCCGAAGTACGCATAACCGCAGCACCTGTTCACCAGCCAGCAGCGGAGCTGGTGAGCAAACCCGCTCCGGCGGAACGCGCCGCGCGCCATGATGGCGAAACCCTGCCCGAGCAGCTCGCCCACCAGATGGCCGATGCCCTCACGCGCAGCCAGGATTTCGATGCGCTGCTGCGCACCAACCTGCTGACACTTGATCAGAGCAGCGATACGCCGGACGTGGCCGAGCTCAAGCGCCTGCTCAAGAGCGGCATCGAGGAGCTCATTTCCGAACACCGCACGCTGGAAAAGAATCTCACCGACACGCGCCGCGGCCTGCAAGTCATGGCCGAAGACCGGCGGCAAATGGAGAAGGCGCTCGACCACGCGCGCAAGAACAGCCTCACCGACGAACTCACCGGGCTGCCCAACCGCAGCGCCTTCCTGCGCCAGCTGAACGCCGAAATCGGGCGCGCGCGGCGCTATGGCTTTTCGCTGGCACTGGCACTGATCGATCTGGACGATCTCAAGATCATCAATGAACGCCATGGCTACGCGGCCGGCGACGCCATCCTGCACACTTATGCGCGCGAGATCATGTCGCAGTTTCGCGGCTACGACATGGTGGCGCGGTATGGTGATGACGAATTTGCGGTGCTGCTGCCGAATACCCAGAAGGATGGCGCCGTGCGCGCCATCGACAAGGCGCAGAAACACGCGGCCGGCACCTTCATCCAGTTCAACGGCCAGAATCTTCCACTGCCGTCGTTCTCGAGCGTGCTCACGCTCTATTCGCATGGCGAGCAACCGGAAGCGTTGCTCAAGCGCGCCGACGAGGCGCTGAGCCATGCCAAGACACGCGGACGCGCCCAATCCGTGGTAGCCCTGGCAGCCAACTAGCACTGCCGTGAAAAAGAAACTGCGCCTGCTGGTCTACTTCGTGTTCATCGCAATCCTGTACTATCTCAGCCTCAATTACCTGCCGAACGCCACCGGCTCCTGATACCGGCGCACGGCACGACGACGACGACAAAGGCACGATCATGAAAAGCCTGTGGAATGAAGACGAAGCGAGCCTCTATCAGGGAGAACTGGCCCAACGCGTGTACAGCTCGCGCCTGCTTGGCCGCGAATCCACCCTGGTGCTGCATGGCGGCGGGAATACCTCGGTCAAGATCACCGAGAAGAACCTGCTGGGCGAGGAGGAAGCGCTGCTCTACGTCAAAGGCAGCGGCGCGGACCTGGAGCACATCGAGGCCAGCGGCTTCGCGCCGGTGCGGCTGAACCCGCTGCTCAAGCTGGCGAAGCTGCCGGCCCTCTCCGACCCGGAAATGGTGAACGCGCTGCGTACGCAAATGACGCGCGCCGATGCGCCCACGCCTTCGGTCGAGGCAATCCTGCACGCCATCCTTCCGTATCGATTTGTCGACCATACTCACGCCGACGCGGTGCTCGCTGTCATGAACAGCCGCGACGGCGCAGCGCGCATCCGCGAGATCTACGGCGACAGCGTTGTCGTGATTCCCTATGTCATGCCGGGCTTCGACCTGGCACGCGCCGTCGCCGAACGCTTCCCGTCGGCAACCGGACCAAAAACCATCGGCATGATCCTGCTGCACCACGGCGTGTTTGCCTTCGGCAACAATGCACGCGAGTCTTACCAGCGCATGATCGACCTCGTCACGCGCGCCGAGGACTATCTGGCCAAGCACAACGCCTGGAACATTTCGGCCCCGGCACTGACCCCGGGACCGGTACCGTTGCGGCGCGAGCTGGCGGCACTGCGCTATCAGGTCTCAAAGACTGCCGGTTTCCCGCTGATACTTTGTGCGCACACCGATTCGCGCAGCCTCGCCTTCACGCGCCGTGAGGATCTGGCCCGACTCACGCAACAGGGGCCGGCCACGCCCGATCACGCCATCCGCACCAAGCACCTGCCGCTGCTCGGGCGCGATGTCGCCGCCTATGCCGATACCTACCGGAAATATTTCAGTGCTTACAGCGCGCAATCCGGGGAACCGAAGACCATGCTCGACCCGGCGCCGCGCGTGCTGCTCGATCCGCAACTCGGTGTGTGCACCCTGGGGCGCAACGCCAAAGACGCAGCGATCGTGCACGACATCTATTCGCACACCATGGACATCCAGTTACGCGCCGCGCGCCTTGGTGGTTATCAGGCGCTCTCGCCGAAAGATATTTTCGATGTCGAGTATTGGGACCTGGAACAGGCCAAACTCAAGAAAGGCGGCAAGCCGCCGCTGTTCGCCGGAGAAGTCGCGCTGGTCACCGGTGCCGCCTCCGGCATCGGCAAGGCGTGCGTGGATTCACTGCTGGCGCGCGGCGCGGCGGTTATCGGCCTCGACATCGATCCGACCGTTGCCAAACTTCACAACCGCCCGGACTTCGCCGGCTTTGTGTGCGACGTGACCGACGAGCCGCGCCTGGTGCAGGCCATCGAGCACGGCGTGCGCGCCTTCGGCGGTCTCGACATGCTGATTCTGAACGCCGGCCTGTTCCCGCCCGGCACGCGCATCGAATCGCTCGCGATGGCCGAATGGCACAAGGTGATGCGCGTCAACCTCGACGCCAACCTCGCGCTGCTGCGCGAGGCGCATGCTCTGCTCAAGCTCGCGCCGCACGGCGGGCGCGTGGTGGTCATCGGTTCGAAGAACGTGCCGGCACCCGGCCCGGGCGCGGCCGCCTACTCGGCCTCGAAGGCCGCACTGCAACAGCTCGCGCGCGTCGCGGCGCTCGAATGGGCCAGCGACGGCATCCGCCTCAATACCCTGCACCCGGATGCCGTGTTCGACACCGGCATCTGGACGGAAGAAGTGCTCACCACCCGCGCCGCGCACTACGGCTTGAGCATTGAGCAATACAAACGCAAGAACCTGCTCAAGACCGAAATCACCAGCAAGGACGTCGCTGAACTCGCCGCCGAACTGTGCGGCCCGCTGTTCGCCAAAACCACCGGCGCGCAGATTCCGGTGGATGGCGGGAATGATCGGGTGATCTGATTCTCCATCGCCGCCCTCTCAAGCGTTTCGTATTTCAGCGGATACTGGTGTCTGCCTTTAATATATAGCTATATACGAGCAGAAAACGTTGCTGCGAACCATCGATACTTTTTCGCCGAAGGCGTAGAATTCCAGAACTTAAACGAGGTGCCCCATGGCCACCCCCAAGCAAGCCGCTAAAGAGTTGATCGAGCATCTGCCCGACCAAGCCTCCTGGAACGACATCATGTACGAGCTGTACGTGAAGCAGAAGATCGAGGCAGGCTTGAAGGCCGTGGCCGAGGGCCGCACCGTCCCGCACGATGAAGTGAAGCGCCGGCTGCTGGATAAAAAGCAACGCGCATGAGAATTGTCTGGTCGGGCGTCGCCGAAGCCGATCTCGATGATCTCTACGACTACATCGCCCGCGACGTCCCTTACTACGCCGAGCAGTTTGTCGATCGGTTGATTGAGGCTGTCGGCGTGTTAAAGGATCACCCGCGCCGCGCACTACGGCCTGAGCATCGAACAATACAAGCGCAAGAACCTGCTCAAGACCGAAGTCACCAGCCGCGACGTCGCCGAGCTCGCCGCCGAACTGTGCGGCCCGCTGTTCGCCAAGACCGCTGGCGCGCAGATTCCGGTGGATGGCGGGAATGATCGGGTGATCTGACGCGCCATCGTCACGCTCTCGAGTACTTCGTATTTCAGCGGACGCTAATTTAGCGCTAGGCACTGGTGTCCTGCTTTGAGATGTGGCTATATCTCGGGCAAGAATGTTACTGCCCGTCTTTGTGACACCATAATATTTTGGAACCTGTTGAATTCACAGGAATTAAAAATTAATTCCCCCCAATAGTCCCGTTGCAACGGGACTATTGGGGGGCCGAAATGTAGTTAGGAGTCTCAGGGTAAGCCCAGTGCGTAGGATTAATTCCTGTCTCGCACTCATACCCTCCACATCCGAGAATGTCCCAGCCGTATTTATCTTTACTGCCTCCGGTAACAATGAATTTGCCGGTATAGTGCTCCCCGTAAATCAACAGGTCAGTTTCTTCCGGTGCAGTCTCAATCGGTTCCCACTTCATGCAATGCCTCCTAACAATTCACTCGTGCCGACGCCGGTTACGCCGCGCCGCCCCGGTCGGTTCGGTGGCGGCGCGGCACATCTCAGTCGTTAAATGCCAATGAGACATAAGAGACGGCTTATTGCATCGGTAGTCATTGCGGCGGTCATCGCGATCGTCATTTCATTCTTTTTCTCATCGACGTATCAAGAAAGACAATTTGAACTATGTCAGTGCTATGCGAAATATGGCTGCAATTGGTCGTCTTGGATTTCTAGCGCTCTAGGGGGCACAAAGGTATGTAACCGGTGTAACAGCAACTTTCTTGGGTTAGGCCGTGAAGATGGCATTTAACAAAAACCGAAACCGGGACAGATTTATTTAAAAGAGCGAATAATGGGGGAAATGAATCTTCCCGGTTTTATCTTCAGGCTCCGCGTCTCTTCCACAAGAAGACGGCTACAAACCGGTGGTCTCGGTGGAGATTCTCTTGTGGCAAACGATAAGGAAAAACAGAAATGAAGGAACCAAAATTGAAAGCCCTGTTTGTCGCTGGAGCGGCTTTGCTGCTACTCGCCGGCTGTGCGACGACGGCCAAGGTCACCCAGGGCGGTGCATTCGACACCAACACCGGCATTGTCACCAAGCCCAGCAAATACCCGGTCACTGAAACCATGGATCGAATGGAAGCCGCCGCCAAATCTGTCGGCGCGAATGTTTTCAGCCGGATTGACTGGCAGGAACTGTCGAAGAAGGTGAACGTGGAGATACCGCCCAACCAGCTGCTCATCTTTGGACGCGGCAAAGGTGGGCCGTACATTATCAAGGAGGCGCCGCTGGCCTCTCTCGACATCCCTTTCAAGGCCGTCGCGTGGCAGGACTCCATGGGCAAGGTCTGGTTGAGTTACACGAACGGAACCTACATCAACCAGCGCTATGCAATTGGTGGCGCAGCAGCCTCTGCCAAGGACATCGATGCAACGATCGAAAAGATCACCACTGAGGCACTTAAATAAGCGGGGGAGTCCCGTAGGGTGGGTAAGCAATACTTTGCCCACGCGGGTTCTTAAACGCGTGGGCACAAACTACGTGCCCACCCTACGAAACTGTGTATACCATGCAGCTCGGTAGGTTGGGCTGAACGTCTTTCGTGAAGCCCAACACCACGGAGGACAACGAAGCCATGCGATACCGGCGGACCAATACCAAACCAGGGCAGATTGTCCCGGTTTGGTGTTTGATGCGGATTTCTCCTCCATCAAGGGCACCGCTCAACTCGCGCGCCGTTATGTGCTTTTTTGTGTCGGCGGGCTAAACTAACCTAAATGGATGCCGCCGAGGCTTAACGATGAATACAAAACCACAACAACTTCCGGTAGAAGAGCGAATCAAGCTCGTCGAGGACTTATGGGACAGCATCGCCGCAGATCAACAGGCACTCCAACTCACCGCGGAACAGAAGGCTGAACTTGACCAGCGTCTTGATGCCTACGAGATCGATAAGAACCGAGGCCGCCTGTCGGCCGATGCTATAGCCGACATTCGCCGCAAACTATGACCCTTGAGGTTCGGCTCCGCCCGGAGGCAGAACAAGACTTATCGGATGCGGCGGTTTGGTATGAGGAGCAACTACCCAAGCTCGGACACCAATTCCTCGATGAGGTGCTGGTTGCATTCTTCTCGATCGCGGAAGCTCCGCTCAGATACCCAATTGTTCACAGAACCACGCGGCGGGCACTGATTCAGCGATTCCCGTTCGGTGTCTATTTCCACGTAGAGAACGCCACCATCGTTGTGATTGCGGTAATGCATGGCAGCCGGAACCCACATCGATGGAAGACTCGCACCTAACATGGGTGTTGGGGCTGAAGATTTAGTAACGGGCGAACGTGGAGCCTGAACATACGGCGGAATACGCTGCGCTATTCCGCCCTACGCACTGTGTGTACCATGCAGGCCGCTTGCCACGGACCGGCTGCGGAGTAATATGAGGAAAAAATAATAACCACCGCAGGGAGGCGGAACATGGCCCGCAAACTCGCCGTTCTGTTCGATGGCACCTGGAACACCACCAAGGATCGCACCAACGTCGTACGGCTTTGTGAGCTCTTCGCCACCACCGGCAGTGACGGCGGCGAGCAGCTGCCGCCGTTTTACGACAAGGGTGTCGGCACCCATGCGCTCGATCGGGTAATCGGCGGCACGTTCGGCTACGGACTCTCGGAAAACATCCGCGATGGTTACCACTGGCTGGCCGAGAACTTCCGGCCCGGAGACGAGCTGTTTCTGTTCGGCTTCAGCCGCGGCGCGTACACGGCGCGCAGTCTCGCCGGCCTGATTCGCAAGTGCGGCATCCTAAGCAACGCGAACGAAAGCCTGGTACACCAGGCATACGATCTGTACCGCGACAAGAATATCCATCCCGATAGTCCCGAAGCCACGGCGTTCCGCACCAGCTTCGCGCAAGAAACGCGCATCAAGTTCATCGGCGTGTGGGACACGGTCGGCAGCCTCGGCATTCCGGCCACCGGCGTGCCATTCAGCCGCGACTTCTACCAGTGGCACGATACCGAGCTCAGCAAGATCGTGGACTACGCCTATCACGCGCTCGCCATCGACGAGCATCGCAAGGACTTCGTGCCAGCGGTGTGGACAGTGCGCAAGCCGGAGAACCTCGATGTCGAACAGCGCTGGTTCGTCGGCGCGCACTCCAACGTTGGCGGTGGCTATCCGGACGACCCCCTGCCCAACCTGGCGCTCGCCTGGTTGCAGCAGAAGGCCAAGTCCGCGGGGCTCGGCTTCAAGGCCGATGTTGCGGTCAACGATCATGATGCGCTCGCGAACATCAACGACTCCTACAGCGAGTTCATGTCCGGTCTGTACAAATACTTCAAGGGTGGCAAGCGCCACTTTCGCGCCTTCGGTCTCGGCGTAAACGAAACCGTGGACGACTCGGTGTGGAAACGCTGGGACGCCAGACCCGATTACCGCCCGCCGACCGTGGCCGCGCGGCGGCGCTGACGCGCTGTGCACAACCAGAGTTCATGATCGCAAAAGGACATATCCATGACGAACGATACCAAACCCAGCTCGCTGCTCACCAGGTTCGCCCGACTCACCGCACCGCTTGTCCGCTTCTGGGATGGTGCACGGGAGTTCGGGCGGGCCATTAAGCCCTGCCGTTTCAGCCTGATCATGGTGCTGGCGGGCATCCTGTTTCTGTTGTGTGCCGACCAGGGGCTGGACACGCTGCGCGACTTTGCCGAACGCAAGGCTGGAAGCTCACGCGACGCCAGCCAGACCCTGTTCTTCCACCTCGGCGCCATTCTCTGGGTGTACGGCAGCTGGTACTGGGCGCGCGCCATGTGCTACCTGAAACTTGATGGTGTGCAAACGCCCTCGAAGTGGGATCGGCGCGCGCAGAAGTGGATGCCACGCCTGATTGGTGGTGCGGCGATTCTGAGCCTGGTGCTGGCCTTTTATCTTGCCGCGCTTCCCTACCCCGATGCACCCGGTGGTCCCGGCGGCATGTTGAAGCGCTACGCCCTATACAGCCTGCTCGGTGCCGTGGCGTTCTTCGTGTTCGTGGTCAAACGGCGTGACTGGATGAATCGCGCATCAGCCATGATCGGCCGCAGGGGGCGCGCGCGTCTGGCCGGTTACCTGCGCATTGCCAGGGCCGACGAAGAGACCTATGGCAACCGCGAAATCGGTGAATTTCTGTCCGGCGCCTGGATACTGTGGTTAACCCTGCTGATCGCGTGCGCGCTGTTCCTGGTGTTTGCTGTTGCGCCGTCCGCCACGGCGCCGGCGGTCGGCTCAGCCGCCATCTTGCTGCTCGCCGCCGGTGGCTGGATCGCGTTCGGCAGCGCCATGGATATTCTGTCCCTGCGCTCGCGGCTGCCAGTGTTCACGAGCCTGCTGTTGTTCGCCATCCTGTTCAGCCTGTGGAACGACAATCACGCGCCGCGTGACGTCAGCCGCAGGGAACCACCGCAGGCCAGCACGCAGCGCGATGATGTGCGCACGGCGCTCGGCCTGTGGCTCGCCAGTCAATTACCGACGCGCGAGCCGGAAATTCCGCTGGTCATCGTCGCCGCGGAAGGCGGCGGCATACGCGCCGCTTACTGGACCGGCACGGTGCTCGGCACGATTCAGGACCGGCATCCGCAGTTCGCGCAGCGCTTGTTCGGGTTGAGCGGCGTATCGGGCGGCAGCCTCGGTTCCAGCGTATTCGCCGCGTTACTGGCAGAGGGCGATGCGCTGGCACAGACGCCGTGCGCGCGTGAAGCCAGGGCAAAGCCCTACACGCGCTGCGCGCAGCGCGTGCTGTCCGAGGATTTTCTGTCGCCGGCCATCGCCGGCATGCTCTATCCGGATCTTCTGCAGCGCGTCCTGCCGTTCCCGGTACCGGCTTTCGACCGTGCCAGGGCACTGGAAGGCGCATGGGAAAACGCCTGGCGCCTGCACATCGGCAATGATCGTTTCCGGTCGGCGTTCGACACACTCTGGCCGGAGAACGCCGGTCGCGGCGCGCCGGCCCTGTTCCTCAACGCCAGCTGGGTGGAAACCGGAAAACGTTTTGTCGTGAGCAACCTGCGCATTGAAGAGCCGGTGTTTCACGACGCCGTGGACGCCCGCCAGACCCTGACTCACCGCATCCCGCTCAGCACCGCCGCGCATCTGAGCGCGCGTTTCACCTATGTGAGTCCGGCCGCCACGATCAGCGACGCGCGCGGCCCCTGGGGTCATGTGGTGGATGGCGGCTACTTTGAGAACTCCGGCACGGTCACTGCCGAGGAAATTGTGCAGGAAGTCCTGCGGCTCAAACGCGCCGGCGCGCCCAGCTGGAAAAAGGTGCGGCCCCTGGTCGTCCTCATCAGCAACGAGCCACTCAATCCGAAACTGCGCGACGGCAAGAAGTCACCGCCATCAAACCCTGTCCTGAACGAAGTCCTTTCGCCGATTGATGCCCTGATCAACGCGCGCGAGGCGCGCGCCGCGCAGGCCATTGGCGTTATTCGTTCCGTCGTTGAAGCAAAAAACTTCTTTCACTTCGGCCTGTGTCAGGAGCATGTCGACATTCCGCTTGGCTGGACGCTCTCAAGCCTGACAGAAAAGGAAATGGAACGGCAATTGAACGAACCTGGCTGTCTGAAGTACGACAACCGCGACAGCCTGAAACGGCTGGCGCAGGCACTCGGCGCCGGGCGCTGACGCGCTATAAATCGCGCAGCGTCGCGAGCGGCGGCACGTTGAGCACGCGGCGCGTGCCGAGGAATCCGAACAGGCCGATGCCCAGCGCGCCGGCGGCCGGGCCCATCAACCAGAGCAGCGGGTTGACCGTGTAATCCAGGTGAAATACTTCGCGTGCCAGCATCAGACCGGCGGCGCTGGCGGCAAAGGCCGCGAGCAATCCAGCCAGCAAGCCGAGCAATCCAAACTCGGCGAGCAGCCCGGCCACCAGCCGCGCGCGGCTGGCGCCGAGCGTGCGCAGGATGGCGGTTTCGTGCAGGCGCTCGTCCTGGGTGGCCTGGATGGCGGCGTACAGCACCATGAGTCCGGCGAACAGCGTAAACAGAAACACCACTTCGACTGACAGGTCGACACGCTGCATGATGCCGCGCACGCGCGACATGATTGTCTCAAGGTCGATCACCGTGACGCTCGGGAAGGCGCGCACCAGATCGCCGGCGACGCGTTTGCGCTCGGCCGGCAAATAGAAGCTCGTGATCCAAGTGGCGGGAAAATCATCGAACACGCCGGGCGGCGCGAGCACGAAGAAATTGGCGCGGAACGAATCCCACTCCACCTTGCGCAGGCTCGTTACCTGCGCGCGCACCTCACGGTCCTGGATGCGATAAGTCAGTTCGTCGCCCAGCTTGATGCCGAGTGTCTCGGCCAGACCCTTTTCCACCGACAACTCACGTAGGCCACGTGCCTGTGCGTCCCAGAAACTACCGGCCACCACGCGATTGTCCTCTTGCAGGTGCGGGCTCCAGGACAAATTGAACTCGCGCTCGACAAGATTGCGCGCGCGGTCATCAGCATAGTCGGTGCCCGATACCGGCCGGCCGTTGATGTGGGTGAGCCGACCGCGCACCATCGGGAACACCTTTGGCCCATCGCTGCCGCCCACGCCGGCGTGCACCAGAAAATCCTTGAGACGCTGCACATCGTTCGGCTGAACATTGATCAGAAAATGATTGGGCGCGTCCGGCGGCAGGCGCTTCTGCCACGCAACGAGCAGGTCGTCGCGCACCAGCAACAGCATGAGCAGCACCATGAGGCCGAGCCCGAAGGCGAGAATCTGGGCGATGCTCGCATTCGGCCGGCGCGAAATGTTGGCGAGCCCGAATCGCCAGGCAAGACTGGCGCGCGCGCGCAACCTCGCCAAGCCTTTTACCAACAGCCAGGCCACGATACCAAGCGCCGCAAGCGTGGCGAGCGCGCCGCCCAGCACGATCAGGGTCAATGTCAGGTCGCGTACCTGCCAGAACATGAGCAGGCCCATCGCCAGCAGGGCCGCGCCATACACACTGTAGGTTCGCACCGGCAATGGCCCGAGGTCACGGCGGATGACGCGCAGCGGTGGCACGCTTTTCAACCGCAGCAACGGCGGCAACGCGAAGCCAAGCAAGGTGACAACACCCACGAGCAGGCCGATCACCAGCGGCCAGAGCGACGGCGCCGGCAACGTCGTATTGAACATGCCGGCAAGCAACTCCGCCAATACCGCCTGCGCTGCCAAACCGAGAAACGAACCGAGCAGACTGGCGAGAATCCCGAGCGCCAGCATCTGCACACCGTAGAGCGTCACGATGCGCGCCTGCGTGGCGCCGAAACAGCGCATGAGCGCGCTGCCATCCAGATGGCGCTCGACATAGCGGCGCGTGGCCATCGCGACCGCGACCCCGGCGAGCAGCACGCTCACCAGCGCCGCCAGCCCGAGGAATTTTTCGGCGCGTTCGAGCGCAACCTTGAGTTCGGGGCGCGCATCGCGCACCTCCATGATCCGCTCGCCGGGCCTGAGGTGTGGCTCGGCCCAGGCACGGAACACGGCGATCTCCCCGGGATTACCGGACAACAACAACCGGTAGCTCACGCGGCTGCCTGGCAGAACGAGCCGGGTGCGCGCGACATCCACGCTGTTGAGCAGCACCCGCGGCCCGAGGCTGAACATGTCGCCGCCACGGTCCGGCTCGTAAGTGAGCACGCGGCCGATGCGAAATTGCCCGGCGCCAAGGTTGATCCGGCCACCGGGCGTGAGTGACAGCATCTCAATCAAACGCGGCTCCACCCACACCTCACCGGACGCGGGGATATCGCGTGTCGTCTGTTCCGGTGCATCGGCGGCAAGCGCGGTGCGCAGCGTACCGCGCAACGGATAACCGGCACCCACGGCCTTCACGTCCACCAGTTGCGGCCGGTCGCCGGCCAGTACCACGCTGGGGAAGGTCAGGGTCGCGACCGTGGCAAGGCGCAGGCGGCGCGCTTCGTCCATCAGCTCGGCGCGCGCCGGCGCGCTCGACACCAGCACGAGGTCGGCGCCCAGCAGTTCCACGCCCTGCTGGACCATCGCGCGTTGCATGCGGTCGGTGAAGAAGCCGACCGCCGTCATGCCGCCCACCGCGACCAGAATCGCGAGCGCCAAAATGCGCAGCTCACCAGCACGGAAATCGCGCCGCAGCAATCGCAGGGCAAGAAGCAGAGTTTTCACAATGCCCTAGTCGGTTCCTGAATAACTCATAAACAAGCCCTCATCTCGTCTGACACGCGAACACAGACTTCCACAAGTCTTCGATTCTTAATATGTAGGGTGCGCTATGCGCACCGACTATGGTGCGTGGAACGCACCCTACAACTAATTTTTCGGAAACCTGTTAGGCGCGCAGGCGCCCGGCATCGAGCCGCACGCGGCGCGTGCAGTAATCGGCCAGCGCCTCGTCGTGCGTGACCAGTACCAGCGTCGTGGCCTGCTCGTGGTTGAGCGCGAACAGCAGTTCGATCACGCGCGCGCCGGTGGCCTGATCGAGGCTGCCGGTCGGTTCGTCGGCGAACAGGATTTTCGGACGCGCGCCGAAGGCGCGCGCAATGGCGACCCGCTGCTGCTCCCCGCCGGACAACTGGCTCGGATAGTGCGTGAGCCGGTCGGCGAGTCCCACATGGCCGAGCACATCGCGCGCCGTGGCGCGCGCATCGCTTTTGCCGGCGAGTTCCAGCGGCAACATCACGTTCTCCAGCGCACTGAGGCCGGCGAGCAGCTGGAACGACTGAAAGATAAAACCGACCCGGCCGGCGCGCAGGCGCGCGCGGCCGTCTTCATCGAGTGCGCCAAGGTCGATGCCATCGAGCAATACGCGTCCGCGCGTCGGCACATCGAGCCCGGCGAGCAGACCGAGCAGCGTGGATTTGCCGGAGCCGGAGGCACCGACAATCGCGCAGGCTTCGCCGGCATCGAGCGCGAAACTCACGTCATCGAGAATGGTGAGCGGGCCTTCCGGGCTGACGACCTGTTTGGTGAGATTTTGCGCCTCGATGATGGGCATGCTGTAATGACGGTGAATGAAAATATTCTGGTTAATGTTTGCGTTGCTGGCGCTCGATGCGCGCTCGGCGCCTGTACCTTCCGTCCTGGTCGTTGGCGACAGCCTGAGTGCCGGCTATGGCATCGAGCTGCGCGACGGCTGGGTCGCGCTTCTGCAACAGCGCCTGACCAAGCTAGGCTACCCGCACGCGGTCGTGAACGCCAGCATCAGCGGCGATACCACCGCCGGCGGACGCGCGCGCCTGCCGGATGCGCTCAAACGTCATCGTCCACGGATTGTGATTCTCGAACTCGGCGGCAATGACGGCCTGCGTGGCCTGTCACTGCGCGAGACGCGCGCCAACCTCGACGCCATGATCAAGGACGCAAAATCCGCCAGCGCGCAGGTGTTATTAATCGGCATTCATCTGCCTCCCAACTATGGCCCGGAATACACCGGCAAGTTCCATGCGATCTATCACGAACTGGCGCACACCCAGAATATCGCCTTGGTGCCCTTTCTGCTTGAAGGTGTTGCACTCACCCCCGGACTCATGCAACCCGACGGAATCCACCCGCGTGCCGCCGCCCAGCCGCGTTTGCTCGACAATGTCTGGCCCTATCTCGAACCGCTGCTAAAGCCGGAGACCACGCCGCTCGCGCAGAAACCCATCAAGTAGGGTGGGGCCTGCCCCACCAACTCATACACATACTGCTCAAGCCGGAGATTGCACCGGTTGCGGACCGGCGACGGAGCGGCGGATAAGAGCGCAAATACATCCGGCGCAATTCGCCTGGCACATTGTGCCCGACGCTTTTTGCAGGAATAAACCGCGCGGGTGCGCGTTGCCGCGCAAGCCGTTATCATGCGCCGGTTCCTTCTCGTTGCACCTGCGCCATGTCCAAGAGCAAGCCAGCAGAACCACACACTGTCCGGGACTTCATTCTCTGGGCCGAGCGGCGCTTTGCCGAGGCAAAGCTCTACTACGGTCATGGCACTGACAATGCGCGCGACGAAGCGGTGTGGCTGGTCATCGCCACCCTGCACATACTCTACGACGACCTCGACGCGCAGGCCGAAAGGCGGCTGAACGCAGCCGAACAACGG
>Ga0315281_10002491_pt1 | contig 27326 bp, 37 predicted proteins | sample YL17G07_0_MG_FD_204540 | JGI IMG/M metagenome (GOLD analysis project Ga0315281, IMG submission 204540) | Sediment microbial communities from Yellowstone Lake, YNP, Wyoming, USA - YL17G07_0 | ecosystem: Environmental > Aquatic > Freshwater > Lake > Sediment | place: USA: Wyoming | collected...
GCCCGCCGGCCGATCTGCGCCAGGGCGAAAGCGGTCGTGCGCTGCATCTCCTCGGCGATTGCCGCCACCGCCTCCTGGTGAACCTGCGCGAAGAGGGCCCGCTGGGGCTTGCCGGCCTTGAAACCGGCCAGCCTCACTCCTCTCGCGCCTTGGTCTCCGAAGGCCATACCACGCTGATAGGCGCCAGGGACATTGGCCGCGATCCACGCTGCCGACTCATCTCCGAGCCGCACCAGGACTTCTTCGTACTGGCGGAGCAGAGCCATCGCCCGCTGGCGCGAGGCGAGGGTTGCTGCAGCCTGGGAAAGGATGTCGAGCGCCTCGGCCGCCGCCCGCCGATAGATCGCGACCAGCGAATCTATCTCACCGCCGAAGGCCGCCCTGAACTGTGCAACCTGGCGGCGCGTGACGTAACGGGGCATGGGCTATGCCTGCTGGTTCGGGTTGGCGGCCGGCCGCTTCGGGTTGCCGCCCGTGAGTGCGACGGCCTGACCAGTCTCCTCGGCGATCCGGTTCATCTCGCCTTCGACCGCGTCCGGACTATCCAGCCGCCGGATCGAGGATTCGACCGAGGTGTTGCCGGCCATCAGTCGTTCGCTCTCCATCCGGACCATCTCCACCATGTCCTCAGGCAGGCCATCCGCCCAGGCGATGTTGACCGGGCAGGGTTCATAGCCAGCGCCACCGTGCTCCTTCTCGAGCAGTTGCGCGGCGAATAGCGCGCTCTTCAGCGCCTGATCGAAATAGAGCCGCTTGCGGTTGATCTTCGCGATGGTGCGGATGAGCCGCAGCCGCAGCGCCGTGCCAGACTGGGCGACCCCGAACTTGTCCAACCCGAAGATGCTCGGCCCGGTCTCGCTGAGGATGAAAAGCAGTTCGAGGAGGCGGTCAATCTGCGAATAGGCGGCTTGGAGCGACGCGTCCCATGTGACGTAGACCGGGATCTGCTCACCCGCTTCCAATGGGACCAGGTCGAGCTTGTACCGATCAATCTTATCGTCTTCCGTCATCATGCTTGGCGGGACTGCCAGCTTCGGAGAGACGTGTTTGTCCAGCACCATGTCAATGGCGCTGTGCCGGTTGTTGAGCGCTTCGATCAGCGACTCCAGCCCGACGAAGTCGCTGATGCCCCAGAACCGCGAGCCATAGCGGAAGTTCGGGATGTGGAAGAGCGGGATGAAGGGCAGGCCGGTCTCGACCTCGGGTGCCAGGTCCTTGTACTCCTCCAGCGTGTCGATCGCCACCTCTTCGACCTTGCCCGCCCCCGGGCCGGTGGCCGTGCGCCGAAAGAGCCGGTTGCGGATGATGCCTGGCTCGTGCTCCTCGACCCGGACATAGGAGATGGTGCGCTTCGTCGGATCCGGATCGGCCTTCAGCCAGGCGAGCGAGGCGCGCTTGACCTGCCGCACGTTGTCCTCGCTCAGCTCCGGGAAGTAGATGGAGGCCGGCACCTCCTCGATGATCGCCTCCGGCTCGGCTTCGGCCTGCTCGGGGTTGCGCACTCCCCACCGTGCCTTCAGTACCGCATCGCCCCGGAAGCTGGCCGCCAAGGCCGCCTCGTAGCCGAGGAGGTGCAGGCCGTTGCGCTCCACCAGGCCGCCCACCGCCTCCTGCGCCTCCGCGTTCCCCTCGTCGGTCACCAGGTAATCCGCCGGCTCGCCGAAAAGCATGTCCGCGCTCAGGGTCGAAAGGACGGCCGCGAAGTTGGCCGTGATGTAGCGTGTCAGCTGGTAGGGCCCGCCGGTCTTCACGTTGAACACGGTGCGGTGCTGAGCCAGGAACAGGTTCTCGAAGCGGCCATAGTCCTTGATCCGGAGATCGTGCCCGGCCGGTGGGTACTGCGCCCAGTTGATCATCTCGACTCCTCTCAGAGCGAAAGGCGAGCCGTCCGCACCTGGCGGATCGCGGCTCGCCTCGTCATCTCACGCTGGCGACCTATTCGGTTGGCTGAAGTCTAGCCAGTGGCCCAGCCCCTGTCAACGGCGGCTGGGTCTGGTCGAGCAGGTAGAATGCTTCGCGCTTGAGCACATGCACTGACTTCGGAGCGCCATCGCGGACTGCCACCTCAATGGTAAGCCGGCCGGACCCCCCGCCCATCGCGTCGATCTCCCGCGCGACGGCCTCACATAGGTTCCGCCAACAGGTCTCTCGCCCCGCCTCCGGCCTGCGCGGCATTCCCCCGTCCCTGGCCACTCATCTCACCCGATCGAACTGGCACTCCGGTCCATGCACAGCACTTCCTTGCACTCGCACTCCGGGCACTTGGACTCGCGGACGCTGACGCCTTTCTTGAAGACGCCGTCGCCCTCGTATCCACAGTTGCCGCACCTGACCTTCACCGTATAGACGCTTCCTGCTGGGGCCGTCATGAGATCTCCTTTCGATCTACCATCCCGGCGGTTTGTTCGCCCGCGCCTCGAACTGCCCGCGCTTGCGAACCTGCCAGGCGATCCCCGCCGCCATCACCCGATCGTCCCGGGCGCCCGACTGCGCCTCCTGCGCCCCATTGTCCTTGGTCACGAAGCTGAAGCACTCATCCACCAGCCCGGTCGAGTTCAGGATGATGTGGCCATTGGCGATCGCCGCCGCCAGTTCATCCACCAGAATCGGCTTCGTCTGCGCATCGGTCGGCCAGCCGAGGATCGGCGTCGCCGCCCTGGAGTGCGCATCATACCGCACATGTTGGTAAAGTCGGGGGTAATGATAGGTGTGCCGGAGTGTGTTGAGGGTCGAGTGCCCGTGATTGTTCCGCTCGATCCCGACCAGGGCGGTGTTGTACCAACGGCCCAGGGCATCTACCAGATGAGCGAACCGCTCCGGCGTGACCCAACCATGCAACTCCGCTACTTGCTCGCAGGTCTTCCGCTCCATCACGAACGCGCAGCTCGCATCCCGCCCCTCGATTCCCTCTCCAATGTCGGCGCCGATCACATAGCGCTCGCCGGCCTCTGGGGGCCGCCAGACCAGCAACTGCGCCGGCGCCATGCTGACCGCCTCTTTGCGGCCGTTCGCTAAGCTCGGCCGGACCTCGGCTCGCCGCGCCGCCGCCCGGGCCTGCTGTGCCTTCAGCGCCTCGGTGTCGAAGCAGCACCGCCCGCTCGCCAGGAAGCAGGTCACGTCCGATTCTGGATATTGCTCATCGAACCGGCCCCGCAAGTCAGCTTTCTTCTGGCGGCGCCACTTGATCTGCCCCAGCCTCAGGCCATAGTCACGAATCAGGCCGATCTCATCCTGGGTCAGTGGGCTGACTTCACCCATATGTGTGCGTTCCTTTGCAGTGAGCGTGTGCCGCCAGATGATCGCGTTGGCTTGCCATCACCTCGAGGTTCTCAGGGCGGTTATCGTCTTTGCGCCCATTGCGGTGATGAACGACCTCCTCCGCGGTGAGGGGACGAGCCAGATGGCGCTCCATAACGAGGCGGTGCTCAAGCATGTATCCCTTGTGATCCGCACGGGGGTGGCTGGGCATGTATATGAGTACATAACCGTCGCTTTGTCGAATCCGTCCACCCTTGTAATTCGGACTGCGGCGACCCTTCAGCTTCCGCGAGATGCGTGCGCCCGTGAGCTTCACGGCTTCCTGTCTGGGCCTACATCGGATTCCCATGCATTTCAGTTGATACCAGACCGCGCCGCCACTCATGCCAAGGGCATCCCCTATCTCGTGGCAGGATTGTCCGTCCCTGTACATCTCTGCGAAGACTGGTCTCAGGGCCGTGCCACGAGGCCCAACTGCCGCAACTGCTTTCCCCATGCCTGTTCCTCTTCTGGCGTAACTCGGAGTGTGTATCCAGGATCCTCCCACCACAGGTAGAAATGCGTGGAGAATCGCGTCGCCCCTTCTTTTGCCTGTGTCCAGAGTTCGTGGAAAGCATTTCCCATCCCATTGGCGGTGGATTCCAGCACCACCCGGCCGCCGGCCGGCACCGCCTCGAGCAGACCGGCCAGGGATTCATCCGGATGGGTCCACCGACTGACCTCGGAGCAGTGCAGGTTGTTGATCGTCAGGCCGTGGCCGAACCGGGTCGAACCGGCGGTCCCGACGTAGTAGGTCGAGCCGATCTTCGGCCAGAAGAGCTCGCCCTTGCGGTCATACTTGGGCTGGCCCACCTCTGCCCTCTCCCGTGCCGGCAGCCGCTCCCAGAAGAGACGCACGATGCGGAAGATCAACTCGCTGGAGTCGTAGTCATGCGCCACCAGTACGCTCGTCGTGTTGGGGCGCAGGATCGTGTCCGCGAAGAAGAGACCGCTGACGAGGGTGGTGAAGCCCAGCTGGCGGGGCTTCAGGATGATGTCCCAGGGCGTGCGATAGCCGTAATAGTCAGCCTGTGCCCAATTCAGCAGGAACGGAACGACCTGCCGCGCCTTGGTGCGAATCCAGAGGTTCGCCTCGATCCAGGGCCGCGGGTCACTGACGCGGGCCGTTCGGCTTTCGAGCCTTTCGCCCATTCGTTCCAGCGGGCCGGTTTCGGCCGCCCGTAGCAGGGCCGCCGTTTCGGCTTCGGAGTTCGGCTTTGACCATCCCGAGGAGTTTGTCCGCCTCCTCATCGCTGAGGTCCCTGACGCTGCCGTCACTGAGAATCACCTCCTCCGCCGCCCGGTCCAGCAGGCCCAGGGATTGCCGGATCTCGATCTCCCTGGCGATCGCCTGCAAGAGCACCGACATCAGCCGGGCCCTGACCGTCGTTCCCCGCGGCTCAGATAGGAGATCGGACCAGGCCTGACGCTGGACCGCGCGGCACTGTTCGATCACCTCGATACTCGCGTCCAAGGCCGCATTCTGCTCGGCCGCGGCCTGCTTCATATGCTCGCGGCGATGGGTGCGCATCTCGGCGAGGTCCGATTCGATCGTGCTACGCGCAAAGCCAAGCTGACCTACGATCTCGGAGATGTCGAGCTGATGGACGACGCGCAGGCGCCACGCCTTCCAGCGTCGCTCCTGGATCGCCTGTTTCTTCTCCTCGGACGTCTCGCGTGCCATGTCTCTGGATGTCCGGTTATGTCCGACGCCGCGGCGGCCGCGCAAGACGGCCCGACTCCCCCTGCTGGCTCGCCGGAAGCCCTGCGAATGATTCCCACCGCTGAAGGATCACATCGCAGTAGCGCGCATCCAGGTCGAAGCCGTAACAGCGCCGGCCGGTCCGTTCCGCCGCCATGATGGTCGTGCCGGAGCCAAGGAATGCATCGACCACCAGTTGCCCCGGCTGGGTGGCATTCTGGATAGTACGCTCGATCAGCAGCAGGGGCTTCATGGTCGGGTGCAGATCGTTCACCGCCGGCTTGTCGTGCTCCCACACCGTGCGCTCATTGGTGGGCCCATGCCACCGTGGCGCCTTGCCCTGCTTGAAGGCATAGAAGCACGGTTCGTACCAGTGCTTGTACTGCGCGAAGAGCGCGCCCGCGCCATTGTTCTTCACCCACACGATCAGGTTTCGCTCTTCCCAGCCGGTGCCGGCCATGCACTCGAGGACGCTGCGGAGATGACTGCTCGCAAACCAGAGGTAGAGAGGGGCCTTGTCATCGGAGTGCTGGTGAGCAAGCTTGAGGCTGCTCGTGAGTAGAGTCCGGTACTGCTCCGGACTCAAGTCATCCCAGTAGGCATCGCCGGCTTCGACGCGGGTTCCGCGGCGGCGCTTCCAGATCCGCTTCTGCTGGGCCGCGCGCCCGCCCACGTAGTTGATCCCATAGGGCGGGTCGGTGATTACCGCCTGCGCCTTCTCCCCCGCCATCAACTTCTGCCAGGTCTCCGGGTCGGTCGCGTCACCACAAAGCAACCGGTGCTTGCCCAGCTCCCAGATCTCGCCAAGGTGGACACGGGTCGGGCCCCGCCGGCGTTCCGCCTCCGCCATAGCCTGCTCGGCATCGAAGGTCTCTTCCCGGTCACGCTTCCCTTCGGTCTCCAGTTTGGCCAGCAGTTGCCCGAGGTCATCATCGCTGAACGCCGAGGCCAACAAGCAGGCCTGGGCATCGAGCGCCTTGAGCTGCTCGGCCAGCAGCGCTTCATCCCGGACCGCGAACTCGTGCGTGCGGTTGTCGGCGATGGCAAAGGCCATCGCCTCGGCCTCCGCATCGTCCACCCAGATCACCGGGATCCGGGCCAACCCGAGTTGCTTCGCCGCCCGCCAGCGCGTATTGCCCGCCTCGATGTATTTCGTCCGGCGGTTTACCACGATGGGCTGCCGGAAGCCGAAGCGGCGGATCGAATCGGCCACCGGCCCGATCGCCGCCTCGTTCACTCTCGGGTTCTTCGGATTCAGATGCACCTGGTCTATGGCCACCATCTCGATCTTCGGCCCCGTTGCCATCTCAGAGACTCCCCTGAAGTGCGGAAAGAGTTTCCTGCGGGCTATGCCCGCCGGTCACTCCCCTGCCAGTTTCAGGGGTGTGTCTGGGGAGGCCGTGCATCAACACGGCCTCCCGCTCCCTACCTCATGCGACTGCGGCTCTGTGTTCCACCTCGACCGTCGGCCGCAGGTACGGCCTCAGCGATTCCTTGATCAGGTACTCACGCCCGCTGGTCTGGAGTACCCGCAGCATCTCCAGCGTCCAGTAGCCCCAGTCAATCTCATGGGCGAGCGGGTGGTGGTTCAGCTTGCCCACCCGCCATTCGTCCACCCAAGGCGATAGGTCTACGATCAGCGCGATCGCCTGCTCTGGCACGATCACCGGCTCGACGCTCACCCAGGTCGGGATCCCCAGGGCGTGCGCCATCCTGATCGCCTCGATCCGATCAGCGACAGAGGCGGCTCCCGGCTCCCAGTGCAGGCGGTCCGCGTCGTCCGTCCAGCAGAGCGTGGTGCCGAAGGCGCAGCCGGGTCCTGTCAGCAACGGGAAGTCGCGGCTCGCCCTCATCCCGCCCTTGGTCAGCACGTGGACCGGGATGTCATGCTCGCGCAGGATGGCGATCGCCTCCCGCGTCGTCTCGTGGTCGGCTTCACCCGGCTGATAGGGATCGCACGTGAAGCAGAGGAGTACCGGATCCCTGCTGCCGGCACGGCGCTTCGCATCGCGCTGCAGCGCCTCGAGGATCCCCGGCCGCGGCCGGCCACTGGCGTGGAAGTCCTCCGGCGTCAGGCGCAGACACCCGGGAGCATAGCAGTAGAGGCACCCGTGGGTGCAGCCGCGGTAGAGGTTCACAGCGAGTGGCGCGTACTCCCTGGCGGCCCCGGTAGGTTCGTAGACCGCCCTCATGCCCCGATGATCTCCCTGATCTCGACCATCCTGGATTCTCGGCGCGCCAACGCCATGCACTCGCGCAGGTTCCTCCAGTGGATCGCGATGGCTCCGTCTCTCAGGGCCGCCTCCGGCCTCGAGCCGAAGACATCGTAGTGCGGGTGGAATCGGTCCCGCTGGAACCAGAAGCGTTGCAGACCGATGCGACGGGCGAAGTCGTGGAGCTCCGGCGTATCCGCCGAGACGATCTGGCCACGCTCGTTCGCCCCGAGTTCGGCCATCAGATGGATTCCATCGTGGAGATAGATCATGCCACCCCCTCCGCCACGCGCTTGCCCCTCACCGGGAGCGGCAGTTCGACCTCGGCCTCCCAGTGCCCCTGCCCCGGGACCATCAAGAACGATCGAATCGCGCCCCCGCTACCCGCGTTCTTGATGGCGGCGAGTTCAAGGATTCCCTCGAGCGCCCCTTTCAGCACCAGCGTCGCGGCCGGCCGGGCCTCCCCCTGGACCGGCCGCGGGCGCGCTTCGATCCGCTGCACCAGGCAGGTCATCGCCCCCTTCACCTCACGCACTCGCCCCTTCGCCAGTTGCGCCCGGAGGTCCGATACCACCTTCCGAATGAGCCGGGAGAACGCGGCCCGACCCGGCGCCGATCGCTGGTCATTGGCCCGCAGGATGGCACGGCGCAGCTCCTCCTGCCGGTCTTCGGCCTGCCTCATGCGAGAGACCAGCTCATCGCCCAGAGGGATGCCCTTTGCCACCGCGTCCACCAAGGCGCTGATCTCGCGCTCGGTCTCGGCGAATCGGAGCCGGAGCTGGTCGCCCTCCTGCCCCGATCTGGGCCGGCGTCTAGGTGCACGCGCCGCGACGTTCGCTTCGAGTCGCTTCACCATGGCGGGAGCGGCAGCCAGGTTCTCCAGTTCATGCAGCACCGCGGCCTCCGCCCGTCGAGCGCTCACAGTCAGGCGGCTATCACACACCGAGTCGCCTCGCTGCTGGCGCGCCGCGCAGACGTAGGTGTCCTTGCCGCTCAGCACCATGTTCGCACCGCACTGGCCACACTTCAGGATACCACTAAGCAGCCGCCTATTGCGCTGACCGGACGCGGTGCATAGATCGTCCCGGCCCGTCCGCCGCTGCCGCGCCTTCACCCTCTGCCAGAGATCATCGGGCACAATGCGGAGATCGGGAGCCTCGAGTATTAGCCATTCGCGCTCCGGCATGTCTCGCCAAACCCGGCGTCCATCCCGCTCCGGATGCCTCAGCCAGGTCCGGCGGTTCCAGATGACGCGCCCGGAGTACTTCTCATTGTTGAGGATCCCCGTCCCATGCTTCCGATCGCCAGCGATGGCCGTCGCGCACCAGGTGCGCCGTACCCCTTCCCGGTTCCGCCACCTCTCTGCCGGCGCCGGGACGGCCTCCGCGTTCAGTTGCCCCGCGATCTGGCGAGGTGACGCCCCATTGACATAGAGCTCGAAGATCCGCCGCACCACGCCGGCCTCGAGTTCGTGGATCACATGCTCGTAGCCGACGATCCGGCCCGTGCCCTCCGGATCCCCCGGACGGTGCTCGTGGATGGGCCGACTGCGGTAGCCGTAGGCGGCGCCGCCGACGTGATGCAGCGCCTTCACATGCTCTCGCATCCGGCTTCGGGTCCGGTGGGAAAGACTCTTTGTCTCGGCGGCGGCGGTGAAGCCGTGCACCATCACCAGGGCGTCGGCCGCCTCCGGCGAGGCCAGGGTGTCTATCCCATCCTGGATCGCCCGGAGGTGGACGCCCCAGAGGGGCAGCCGTTCCATCAGGCCGGCCTGTTCACTGACCCGGCGGGTGAGGCGGGAAAGCTCGTCCACGAGGATGACATCGAACTCCCGCCGGCGCGCCCGGGCGAGCATGTCCTGGTAGCCGTGTCGGCGGAGCGTCACCGTCCCTGGGGTCTCCGCGTCCGAGAAGACCGCGGCCTCCTGCCAGCCGCGGCGCTCGATCTCGCGCCGGCAACTCGTGATCTGAGCGTCGAGGCTCAGGTCAGTCTGCCGATCGCTTGAGAACCGGGCGTAGATCGCCGCTCTCATGCCTCTCCCGTTGCGGTTGGTCGTCTTCCGAGTCTGCCGCCGCCAGCACCAGTTCCGCGAGCGCGTCCTCGAACCCTGCCACCACCTCCTCCGGCAGGGCGTTGAGGATGACCCTCGCTCGCGGCGTCCGTCTCACCGCCGCCCCTCCCTACTCAGGGCCACCATGGCGATCGCCCCGGCATCGAGCACGTGGCCATCGTCCGTCGGGATCCGGAGCGCCCGCTTGACCGCCCGGCCGACCTGCTCCTTCGTCGCCCGCCCGTTCTGAGTCACGGCCAGCTTGATGCTCGCCGGCGCGTACTGCACCAGGATAACGCGCCGCTCCTGGCAGAGCTCCTTCACGATCGCCGCCTTCTCCCGCTGGCCCATCCCGATGCTCGGCCGCGGATCCCAGCGGCCGGTCCAGGGACGCTCGGTGGCCACCACGCCGACCTCGAACTCCTCCAGCGTGCGCTTCACAATCGCCCGCAGGCCCTTGAGGTCAAGGCCCTTCGCGAGCCGCCGCCAGTGGAGGACCGAGCCGAGATCGCCGTTGGGGGCGAGCACCACCAGGCCGCCCGGTCCGCCGAGGTCAATCCCACAGATTCTCACGATGGCCACCCTCGATCATATGAACAGGGCCGGTTGCCCATCATCCTCGCCCTCGTCCTCGGGATACGGCCTGTCCCGGCTGCACCACCACTCGAAGCAGGCCTCCGGGCTGGCGAACCGCCGCCGCGCCTCGCGGAAACCATGGAACCCATCCTCGCCGCACCGTGCCCACCCCCGGCAGAAGGCCCGTAGGACGTTTGCCCAGATGCGCGGCCAGCGCGCCTGGCTTCGCTCCACCTGGCGTTCAAATGGGCAGCAGGTGCATCCGATCCGCTTCCACCCCTCGTCATAGAGCGAACAGTACGGCAGCAACTCAGCGTGAATGAACCCCCAGACCTCACCGGTAGTCCAGTCCCGGATAGGGTTCACGAAGACCTTATCGGGATGCCTCAAGCAGACTTCTACTTGGCCGCGCCGGGCCCGGTTTGCGCTCTCCTCGGCCCGTATCCCAGTCAAGACTACATGGCCGCGGCCCCCGCTCTCCTTGAACTCCTCACAGCACCACCTCCGCAGCCTCGTCGGAAACCCCCGTTGCTCGACCTGCCAGTAGAAGGTATGCTCAGGCCTCATCCAGCCCACCTGCGGGTACTCGCGCCGAATGAACTGCACCAGTTCGGGCGGGTCTATGGTCGTCAAGTTGTAGTGCGCGTCGAACTTCACGCCGGCCATCTCTGCCAAGCGATAGAGCACCACGCTATCCTTGCCGCCCGAGAAGGCCAACCAGTACCCCTCTGGCGGCTCATACTCGCGCAGGAGCGCGATACTCTGCTCCGCCATACTGAGGCCGGAGAGGTTTACCCTCACAGCGTCACCCTCAACATCCCGTCCGGCCCCGGGCCGGGCCACGCGTCTTCACGCAGATCACCAGCAGATATTCGCGACCACACCTATCGCAGGTTCCCTCTTTCGCCCCGATCGTCAGCACCACTGATTTGCGGTCGCACTCGCACTGGACTAACACGCCAGCCACCGGGCCCAGTCCAGTGGCTCCTGGGACCATGCCCGTCTGCCAGCGGTGGCCGTAACTGCTCCAGTGTTCCGTCTGCCGGGGCGCAGGCCCAAGAAGCGGAGCATCGCTCAGGTGGATTAGGGCATATCCTCCGCGACCGCCCCGCCCCCTGATCCCGATCCGCCGCAACTTGTCCAGAATTATGAGCCGCTGCCGAGCGCGTTCGTAACTGATTCCCAGCTTCTCGGCCACCTCCCCGATGGTATAGCAACCGGCCTTGACCGCGGCGCGAGCCGCCTCCAGATCGGCGATCTTCTTCGCAAGGCGCGGCATCACTTGGCCAGCTCCGCCTTCCGCTGGGCCAGTCTCTTGGCGGACCAACCGAATCGCTTCGCAGCCATCTCCAGGCCGCGCAACTGCTGGGCCGCCCGCTTCTCTGGCGTGGAGCCCCGGCCAGATGCTGCGCCTGCCGGACCCGAACCCGCGCCGCGCCGCGGGATCTTCACCCCGAGCGCCTTCAGGTCAACCGTCCGGCCGGCCTCGGCCTCTTCGATCGCCACCTCCAGCGCCTCGACGCGGGACTCGGCCACCGCCTTCGCCGCCTTGAGGGCCGGCAGGACGCGTGCCTTCGCCTTCTCGGTCTTCTTCCTCTCCCGCGCCGCCGCCCGGGCCTTATGTGCGAGGGCGGTCAGTTGCGCCGCGGTCATGCTCGCGAAAGGGATCGGCTTCTCTTCCGGCTTCTGTTCCTCTGCTCTCATCGGTCCTCGCTCCTCTGCCGGCCTATCCGGGCGCGCGTTGATCAATCCGGCATCCAGCCGCTGCTTCACTCGTGCCGCGGTCGCCATCACCGCCTCGCGGGTCGGGCGGTCCAGGGATGTGAGGAAGGCCCTCTCCCCCTTCGCATAGAGCAACGCCAGCACCGGGATGCAATTGCGGGAATCCGCGTCCGCCTCCCGGGGCGCGGCGCAATCCCTCGGCATGGTGGTGCCGGTGATATCGCAGGAGGTCTGCCCGTCGTTCTGCGATCTCAGGTGCTTGCAGACCGCGACTGCTGGTGTTGCTGTCATGTCTCCCTCGCCTCTGCTATGAGTGGTGCAATCCGTCCCGCCTTCAGCTCCGTCAGAAAGCCCGCGATCTCGCGCAGGCAACTGGTCGAGAATACCAGATCGCCGAAGGTGTCCGGCGAGAACACCCACTGCCGCCAGGCCGCATAGTGAGAGATGCTGCCGAGGAAGACGCCCTTGCTCCGGCTGAGTATCTGCCACTCCCGGCGGGCCTCCCGCCAGCGGGCGATCATGTACTTGCCGAGGTCGTGGTCGGCCATCATCCCTCCCGCCGCGGGCCGCCCAGGATGCCCTGAGCATACTCTGATGCCCGCTCGATATCCGCGTCGCTCAGGCCGTGCCGCCGCAGGGTGGCCTCAACATCGGGGTGCGGGCTGAACTCGATCTTCTTCGCCTGGGCGAGCGCGCAGTCTATACAGATGCAGGCATCATGGTGCACGGTGGCGTCAACCCATACCTCGGCGCCACACGACTGGCACCGCTCGCGGTTGCACGGGCAGTATGGCACCGGCAGGCGAGCTACCGTCCTACAGACCATGAGGATTTCCGGCTTCTCATCCGGCTGCGGTTGCTCCATCACACCGCCTCCTGAAACAGCGTCTCCTGGGGATGCTGCGCCGCGTCCAGGGCGCCCCAGAAGTTCGCGAAGATGGTACTCAGCGTCATCTGCGTGTGGGCGGTGGCATAGACGCTCCACTGGCGCGTCTCGGGATCGTAGCTCCGCTCACCCGCCGGGATCTCGGCCTTGACCGCCTCGAGCGCGGCCTGCCAATCGTCGCCCGACCAGGTGAAGCGGATCTCGAACTCGCCCCCGCCCAGGTCCTCGATCCCGAAGATTCGGATGCGGCAGCGGGTCATGCCGCCTTCCGCGTCTTCGTCTTGCCCGCGGCGCGCCCAGCGGTCTTGTCCTTCGCGACCTTCTTCGCGGCCTTTGCCAGCTTGGCTTTCTCTGCCGCCGCGGCCTCGGCCGCCACCTGCTTGGCGATCTTCTTCGGATCCTGGCCGAAGAGCGCCAGCGCCCGATCGCATTGCTCCAGGCCCTCGGCCCACCCGTAGCCGTAGAGGATCCGCAGCGCCATCCGCACAAGGAGCCGGGCGCGGTCGGCCTTGTCCAGCCCCTCTGCGTGCTTGGCGAGCGCCTCGCCATAGTCGCGGTATCCGCGCTGGTTCTTCTCGACCGCCAGGCTGAGGTCGCAGCAGATATCCTCGACGTGGTCGGATTCCATGCGCTTGAGGACCGCGTCGGTGATGACACCGAGCTCACGGGGGCCCAACCCGATCACCTGGTCCACCGCTGCCGCCCGTGCCCGCCGGTAGGTCTCGCGCTTCTGGGCCTCCGCCTCGTTCCGTTTCTTCTCCGCCGCGATCTCGCTCGCAGAGCGCCGGTAGCCCGAGCCGCCGCGCCGGTGGACCTTGCAGGCGGAGGTGGTGCAGATCTGGACCTCGCGCCCGATATCATTGCCGGCCACGATCACCGCCGGCCTGGCGTGGTCACAGATGCTCTTCTTTCCCTCGATCAGCGCGTACTCGTGGCTCCGCAAGGCCCCCTTGGGCATGTCCCGATCATAGGCCCAGCCCTTCACGATCCGTTCGGGCTTCTGGCCCCTTGCCTCGATGGCAGCCAGGCGGGCCGCGATCGTCGCGGCGACCTTCTCCCTCCAACAGGCGGGGTCGGTGCAGCAGTCGTGCTTCTTGACCTCGGGGAAGAGCTCGGGGGCGGCGCCGGTGCGTTTGGTACAGGTCATGCACGCGCCGGCCGGCGGGTGGAGGTCCGCGTCCGATGGCTTGAACGGGGCGCCCGAGAGGGCGAGCAGGATCGTGCGGTGAATCCAGTCGCCCAAGTCGCGGACCGAGGTCACATAGCCGCCGCCTCTTACACACGTCTGCAAAGCGGCCTGTTGATCTGCCGCCTGCAGCCGGGCGATCAGGATGGCGTGACCGGCGGTGATCCTCTCCTCCCAGAACGCCTTCTTCCCCTCCGGGATGAGGTCGGTCAACTTGAGCCGCTGGTAGACGTAGCTCGCCGACTTGTCCACCTTGGCGGCGATGCCGGCGACATCGTACCGGCCCGTCTCCATCAGCGCCCGATAGCCCTCCGCCTCGTCCAGCGGATGCACGTCCTCCCGCTGGAGGTTCTCGATCAGCTGCACCTCCAGCACCTGGTCGTCGGTGAGCTCCATCACGCGGACGGGGAGCCGTTTGAGGCCGGCTGTCTTCGCGGCCCGCGCCCGGCGGCTCCCGGCCACCACCTCGTAGCGGCCATCCTTCCCGACCTGACGCACCAACAGCGGGACGAGGACGCCCTGCTGCTTGATGCTCTCGACGAGTTCCGCCATGCCGCGCTCGTCGTAGTGGCGGCGCGGGTTCGTCTGCGACGCGATCAGCTTTCCGATCTCCACCGTCATGAACTCAGGCACACTATCTCCTCTCCCCCACGAACAGAATCTCCGCCGCCCGCAGTCTGCCGGAGGCAGACTCCTCGATCAACCCGTTTCTCCTCAAATCCCCGAGGTAAGTCCCGAAGGTCCCGCCGGTCACCGCGAAGTCCGTCCGCTCCGCCAGGTCCGCGCGGCTCATGCCCTCGGGGTGGATCGCCACCAACTCATCGAGCATCCGGCGGGCGCCCGCCCGCAGCGCGCCTCGCCACGTTTCCAGGATCTCGTCCGGCCGCATGGGACGCGGGGCGATGTGATCGCAGCCCGCCAGGCCCTCAGCGGTAATGCTGACCTCCCGGCTGCCGAGCTCGATGTAGCCGGCGCGTTTGAGATCGCCGAGGTAGGCGTTGTAAGTGCCGCCCCGCGGGGCGAAGCGGCTGAGAGTGGCGAGCTGGCTGCGGGTCATCACCATTGGATGGTGCCGGGCGAGCGTCTCCAACATCCGGCGGGCGCCGGCGCGGAGGTGAGGACCATCATTGTCAACTTTTCGGTCAACTTTTGCAGACGAAATGACGGGGCGCGGAAAGGCCATGGGGGGAACCCGGGCCGCGTCGAGGGTCTCGTAGTCACGGCCAGCGAAGTGGTTGAGGATTGTCAGGACTGCATCGCCGGCTTTCGCGACTGCCTCCAGATCACCCATCCCATCGAAGGCTGCGCTGATCTGGTCAAGCGCCCCGGCCAGGTCCTGTCGCTCCCGCTTGAGGTCGCCGAACGTTCGCTCCCAGTCCGCCTCGCGCTTCCGGATCTCCGCGTCGGGAACGCCTCCCGCCTGTTTGATCGCCGCCGCCTCGAGCCGCTTGACCTCGCGGCGCAACTCGCCGATGGTCTGCACCAGCCGGACCCGTTCGTTCGCCTCCTCCTCCTGATCGCGGGAGATATGGTCGAGCTTATCCAGTACGGCCTTGATCCGAGCGGAGGGCGGCGGCGCCGGCGCGGCCAGCTGGCCTCGCCCGATCTGCGGATGTTTGGTCTGCACCGCTCCGACCCGGAAGAAGCTGAGGGCCTGCGGCTCGAAGGCCATGCCTATCGAGTAGAACGTGCCGGCCGGCAGGGTCATCAGCCCCCGATCAATCTCTCTCGCTCTATCGCGGGAAACCGCCAGCATGTCCAGCGCCCGGGCCCGGTCCACATCCTGCACCGTTCGGCCAACCATCACGTTGCCGCATTCGGCCGCCGCGTCCTTGTCGAGCTTGGCGATGCGCTGCGTGGCCAGCACGGCGGCGAAGCCGCGCTTGCGGCCCCGCGCCAGCAGGTCAATCACCGCCTCCGCCGACTCGGCCTCGCGCTTCTGGGGGCAAAAGGAATGTGCCTCATCAATCACCACCAGGGCGGGATGCCACAGCGCTTTCGGCGCGTTCACCAGGGACTCGAGGAAGAGCCGCACGAACCGCTTGCGCTCGCCGACCGGGAGTTCGTAGAGATCGCAGATCACATTGCACTGCAGCTCCAACACAGAGCGGGCCAGGGCCCCGGCCTCCTGGGGTTTGGCCGCCCGGTCGCCGCCCTTCCCGATCAGCACGTAATCGAAGTGCTCGCGCAGGGAGGCGAACTCGCCCTCGAGGTCGAGCACGATGTGCTGGACCTGCCCGTGCGTCTGCCCCAGGAGCAGGCGGAGCGTCCAGGATTTGCCGCCGCCCGCCATCGCCTGCACCAGCAGCCGCGTCGCAATCAATGCCGGCACGTCCAGCCGCAACGGCCCACCGCCCTCGACCAGCCTCCCGATCTCGACCGCGTGGGGCATCACCGGTTGGCCTCCCTCTCCTCTGCCGCGATCAGCTCCCGCGCTCGCTCGGCCACCGCGTCCCAGGCCGTTTGCACCGCCACATCGTAGCGGCGGGAGGGGATCGGCAAAGCTCCGAAGCGCCGGAGGATGCTATGATACCGAGAGCGCAACAACGTTCCTATGCGACGGTCGGTCATGGAATTGGCCTCCGGCGGTAATCTCCCGCCCCGATCCGCACCACGAAGCAGGCCTCGTAGAGCCGGCTCACTACTCGGCCCCCGAGGCGATCCGTCAGCTCGTCGGCGCCGAGGTCCGTGGTCGCGACCAGCGGCCGGCCCGCCTCGATCCGCCGATTCAGCAGGCGGCACATCTCCTCGCAATCCCAGCCGCCCCGGCTCGCGGCCGCGGCGCCGATGTCGTCGAGCACCAGGAGATCAACCTCGCTCATCGCCCACCGCAGCCAGTCCGGGTCGGCCGCCTCCTCCTCCGCCGGCCGGGAGAAGGATCGTCGTAGCGCGCCGAGGTAGTCAGCGAACTCCACGAACAGGCCGGTGCGGGCCGCGTCCGATTCGATCACGCGGTGCAGGATCGCCAGCGCCAGGTGCGTCTTCCCGCAGCCGTTCTTCCCGCAGAGCAGGAGGCCCCGGGCCGGTTCGGTCGGCGCCTCGATCATGCGGCCGGCGAACCGGCCAGCAGCTGCCAGCGCGTCAGCCGTTCCCTCCACCAGAGCGAATGTGTAGAATGTCCTCGTCGCCCGGTGCGGCGAGGCCAGGCCGGCCTTCTGGATTCGCTCGCGGAGGTGGAGTTGCGCGCTCCGTGCCCTCGCCTCGGCCTCGTGCTGCAGCCCCTCGCCCTCCGCGCAGCCGGGGCAGAGCCGGTTGATGTGCCAGCGGGGCCGCTTTGAGATCGGCAGCCAGATCGGGCGGACCTGCGCTCCGCAGAACTCGCAGAGGCCGGCTTCCGGACGCGTGGCAGGATCCGGCTGGGGCAGGGATTCTCCAACCCGCGTCAGCCTACCAGCCTGTCGGATTCGCCTTGCGTCTTCCCGTTGCGGATCGTCCATGGGTATACCCTCCGTCGAGTGCGGCTCCGAGGCCGTTGATCATGCTCTCGGAGCAGAAGAGCTTCAGGCTGTGGCCCGACTTGGCGACGAATGGGTCCTCCGATGCGAGGTAGGCGGCGAAGAGCACGTGGCAGCGGTCCCGTCCGAGCGCCTTCTCCCGCCTGGCGATCAGCGCCCCGCAGGCCGCCGGATCTATCACCAGGCAGCGCTCCAGGACCCGCTTCGCCTCGTCGTGGTAGTGCTGGAGAGGGCCTTTCGTCGGGCGGGCGCAGAAGGGGCAGCCGGCAGCTTTCGCGCCGGCCCCTTCCTCCTCCACTTCCTCCTCATATTCCTCCTCCTCCTCTGTGGCACCAGATGGTATGTCAGATGGTGCGCCAGATCGGAGGCCAGTTCGTCCGCCAGAACGTACGTCAGTGGTGCCGGCAGGAGGGGCAGGAAGTTCGCTCGGGATGTAGCGGTCGGCGCGGGGTTTGGGCTGGTGCTTCCGCCACTTCCGCCAGGCACCATAGCGGGATCCGACCTCGCCCTCGTAGAGCACGATGAAGCCATATCGGTCCATGCCAGCGAGGAACCGAAGGGCCCGGGCGGCCGCCCGGGGATGGTGGGGGAAGCACTTGGCGCCGGCGACTTCGGCCAGGAAGCGGCCATCATCGTCGGAGTTGGTGATCAGCCGGTCGAAGAACATGCCGGCCCAGGGACCATATTCCTTCACGAAGGCGGCCACGGTCGGCGAATCACATAAGCGTCTCCTGAGAAACCGTCCGCCGAAGGCCTTCCTTGGTTCTGCCACTGCCTCGCCCCGATCTCTGCTTTGCTGTGAACTCTGGACAGGTCAGCCCGTACTTCCCACGCTTACATTCCCACCGCGCGCACCGCCGCGTCGCCGGGTCGCGGTGGGCACAGTCGCCGCATGACTTGTCGGTTGGGCCGCGGATGGAGCTCATGCCGTCGCCTTCTCGTCGCATACGAACGGGTCGGAGGAAGCCGGGGTGCCGTTCGCGAATTGCTCCGCCTCTTCCCGCGTGCCGAATCGGCCCCGGCTGATCCGCACGCCGTCGCCAGGGAAGATCCCGCCCGACCGCGACCGGACGCAGACGTGAAAGTGCAGGCCCCTCCGCCGCAATGTGGCCTCGGCCGCGCGCTCCTTCTTCCGCGCCGCGGCCTCCTCGCGCATCTGCTCTCGTCTCGTGGGCCGCGCTATGGTCTCGGAATCGGTCACGGGATCAGCCTCTCTCACGCCAGTCAAGGGAGCGGCCCGGCCTGCGGTCTCCTGTGCAGTACGTGCTCCGGCCTTACTCGTGCATTTCCACCCTCGCGTGGGATGGCGCATGATGCCTCCACTGTCAGCCACAGGGTGCCGGGCCGCCCCCATCTGGTTTGTTACGCCTCGCCCTGGTCGGATTCGGCCGGCGGCACGTCCTTCTTGCACTCGCCCGCTGGCTTCTCGCCGCACTCCTCCGTGGGCTTCACCTCTCCACTCGGGTCCTCGCAGGTCGGCTCGGCCTTCTTCTCCTCAGTCTCGCATGGTGCGCTCACCTCATCACCTCCTTCGGGTTGGCCTCCCGCAACCGGGAAGCCGGATAGATAGCGCCCCTCCTTGCAGAGGGTGCAATCGTCGCCCGCCCGCGCGGTCGCCACCTCCTGCGGCTGGCGACAGTTCGAGCAGGTAAGCGGGATCACGCCCTCGATCGCCAGCTCTCCGTCCAGGCAGAATCCGCAGATACTACCCGGCTCCGCGCCCTCGGTGCGCACGATCTTCCGGCAGGCGGGATTGCGGCAGGCGATCATGTCCACCGGCTCGGGCGCCGGCGCATCGCTCAGGGGCAGGGCCTGTTGATCGGCCGGGATCGCGGCTGGCGCTTCTTCAACCGGGAAGACCAGGCCGACATTGACGGTCCGGCCCTTGCGCGTAACGGACTCCTGGTGCAGGGCCCACGGATCGGCGACGTTCGGGCTCAGCGCGACGCTGAGTTCGCCGTCCGCGTTGAGCGATGCGCCCTTGAACTTCGCGGAGAAGCGGATCGTCGCCTCCTCCTCCGCCTTCTGCTGCCGCCGCAGGGTCTCGACCCGGCCCAGCACATCGGCCACGTGTGCATCAAGCGCGCAGCAGACCGAGCCGTCCGATGAGATGTGGGGGCAGACGAAGGCCGGCAGTCCCGCCTCGGGCCAGTGCGCGGCGGGGATCGTCTCGGCCACGATCAGCGCCATGTTCGCGAGATCAATGAGGCACTGGACGAACCGGGGCATATCGTCCGATAGGATGGCCTTGTCCATCTGATCTATCTGCTGGCGTAGCGACATCAGCACCCGGCCCCGATCCTCGATGGTGAATCCCCAGCCCTTCTCCTCGTTCGCCTTCAGCTCTTGCTGCATCAGCCCCGCCCACCGCAGCAGCGCCGTCGCCCGGTCCGGGTGCGATACCACCACCGGCTCCGCCTCCGGATCCTTCTCGGCCGCCTTCTTCCCGCGCTTCCTTGGCATCCTCGCCTCCTAGATCAGTCTCGGCTGCTGCGGAGCGGGCCGGCCTCCCGGCGGTGGGTCAGCCAACCCGCCCCGCAACTCCGCTCGTCTCCGCTCGACTTCCAAGCCAGTCCGCGCGAGGTGCGGCTGGAGCTCCGGTGCCAGCACGACGCGGTACTCGTGCTGGTCCTGCCCGGGGATGGGCCGGCTCTCGATCACCATGCCCTTCGCCCGGAGCTGGGCCAGCGCCGAATCGTGCGACCAGCCGCGCTCGCCATAGGCCTCATGGAGTTCCTGGCCGGTCACCCAGCGGCCCGGCACGGCGAGGAGGCGGTTGGCGACGCGCCAGAGCTTGCTGCCCGGGCGCGCCCAGCGGGAGGGATCGGCCAGGGATGGCCGGGAGATCACCCTCATGTGCCCGCTTGCCGGAATGAACCCTCGCCGCATCGCCTCGCCTATCTAGGGGATCGCGCCGATCACCCGAAGGGCCTTCAGGATCGCCTCCTCGGGGATCACGTCGTCGAGCGCCTTGGTGATGGCCGGGAAGCCCGCCTTCACCTTGCTGATTGCCAGTGCCGGAAGGGCCTCCGCCTGCTCCACGATCCGCGCCCTGATGTCGGCCGGCATGTCCGCGGGAAGCAGCGCGACCAGCGCGTCCGCGCCGACCTTCAGTTCGGCCTCGGCCTGTCGCAGGAAGTCCTGCACATCGCCGGATGCCTCTCCGATCGCCGCGGCCGCGTCGTAGTCGTTCGCCTCCAGCGCCTCCAGGAAAGGTACTGCCTGCGGGCACTCCCGGCGTAGGTAGTCCTTTACTCCTTCGATGTCCAATGCCCGGGAAATCCAGCTCATGCTCTCTCACCTCCCTCCCGTGTTCCGACTTGTCTGCTCATATCTCGCCTTTTAGAATCGTCGGTCCCGTCCTCGCCCACCGCCACACACTTCGGCCGGCAGGTCACGACGACGCGGCCCGTGCCGTTGTCCGCGAGGGCCCGCACCACGCGGCGCCGACCAAGCCGCGGTTCGGGGCAAGCCATCAGGCAGCGTGCGCTCTGGCCGTCGGGCATGAGCGGCGTATCGGCGTGCTGATCCGGCAGGTTGACCCAGACGCAGAGCCGCTCTTCGCTCAGCGGCTCGTCGAGCAAACCCTCCCGCGGCAACCGCGCGCCGCAGGCGAAGCGGAGAAGGTAGGGCATCAGCGCGCTTCCTTCTTCGCGAGGTCCGCGGGCTTCAGTGTGTGCGCGTACCGCTGGCAGGCCGCGACTAACCGATCCGCCGCTTCATGGTAGACCTTCCGCCGGAGCTTCGGCCCGGCGTATCGCACGCCGATCGCGATGCCGAAAAGCTGGCTCTCCGCGAGTCGGTAGGAGGTCACATAGGCGAACGTGTCCCGACAAAGCCGGAAGCCCGCCGCCTTGAGATGCTTGCGCTCCTGTGCCTTCGTCATGGCGATATCACCTCCACCCGACTCCCCTCCGGCCCTTTGCTTACCTCGATGCGCGTAGGAAACGCGTCCCTGAGTGCCTCCAGGTGAGAGATGCACAGCACCGTGCCAAACCGCTCGCTCACCTTGCCGAGCGCCTCCACGAACTGCTCCTGCCCGCGCTGATCGAGCGGCGCCGCCGTCTCGTCCAGTACCAGCATCTCGCACCGCGCCCCGGCCCGCCGCGCCATCAGGGTCGAGAGGCCGATGCGCAGGGCCAGGTCGACGCGCATCGCCTCGCCGCCCGAAAACGTCTCGTACAGCCGCGGGCCGCGCTCGTCGAGCACCACCACCTCGAGGGTTTCGCTGAGGCTCTTGCCCGAGGTCTCGCGCTGCGTCCGCAACTCCAGCGCCATCTGCCCATCGCTCAACGTCTCCAGCACCTCGTTCGCGGCCTCCTCCAGTTCCGGCACCGCCCGCTCGATCAGGAGGGCCGGGATACCGCCCTTGGAATAGGCCCCATCCCGCGAGTTCCCGAGGATCTTGAGGAGATTCAGCCGCCGGTCCGCGTCGGCGATGTCCCCGGCCAGCCGCTTCGCCTCTTCCGCCGCGGCCTGGGCGCCGGCGAGCTGCTCGGTGAGTTGGCCCCGCCGCTGCTGCGCCGCCTCGATCTCGGTTCGCAGGCGGGCCAGTTCGGCCTTCGCGGCGGCCGCCTGCCTGTCCGCGGCGGCGAGTTCTGCGGCCCAGTCGCGCTCCGGGTCGAGGGTGGCGGTCAGTTCCCGCACCTTCTGGGCCAGTCGGTCCGCCTCGGCCTGCGCCGTCTGCAGGTCCGCCCGCGCCTGGGGCAGCAGGGCAGCCTGTGCGTCTATCCGCGCGAGGTCGGCCTGGAGCTTCTGGAATCCGGCGGCCCGAGTATTCGTCTCAGCATGTCCGGCCGGATCATAGGCGATGGCGTCGTGCTGCGTTCTCAGCGCATCGCGCTGGGCGATCAGGTCGGCGCCCGGGGTCTGCCGTCGCAGTTCGGCCAGCCGTTCCCCATCTTCGAGGCCAGGGGTCCGGCCCTCGAGCCAAGCGAGGTCGCGCCGGTGGGCAGGGAGCGCCTCCCGCGCTTCGCGCGCCTGGGCGATCAGCGGGCAGGCGTCCACCAATGGCGTATTGCCCGCCGCCGCGCAGGGGACGGAATCGAGGACCTCGGCCTGCTTGGCCAACTGGGCGATGGCCTGGCGGCGGGAGGCGATCCCGTCGGAGTGCTTGCTCTGCGCCGCTTCGATCCGCTGCTCGATCTCCTTGATTGCTGCCGCGTGCTCGCCCTTCGCCGCCTTGATCTGCTCCCCGAGCGTGCGTCCCTCCCCGGCCAGCCGTTCCCGCTCCTGCCGCGCTGCCTCCATCTCCGCGGCCTCGGACGCCGCGGCTTCCGCTGCTTTCAAGTCAAATAGCGTCTCGGAACGGAAGGCCACGATCTTCGTGATCGAGGACACGCGTTCCGCGATTACCGCCCGGGCTTTGGCCGCGGCACTCGATTGGCGGTCCGCCTCCATCAGTCCCGCCCGCGCCGCCCTATCGGCCGCCTCTTCGCTGATCAGCCGCTCGCGCTCGGCCTGCGCGGCGGCTAGGTCGCTCTCGCAATTGAGCAGGCTGCCCTGCAGGCAGTCGATGTGGCCGCCGAGAAGGCCCAGTTCGCTCTCCAGCGCGGTGGCAGTGAGGCCCTGAGTGTATAGCCGCGCTCGGACGCTCTCCTGGTCGTCTCGGCGAGCCTGGAGATCCCGCCCCATCTGCCGCGCCGCGTCGGCCCGCCGCTCCCACGCGCCCAGGTCCAAGATGTCGCCGAGGACCTGCTTGCGGTCGGCCGGTTTCGCGCGGCTGAAGGCGGCCGCGTTGCCCTGGATGCTGAAGGCCGTCATCCGCAGGAGGTCGGCGGTCATGTGGAGGGTCTGCTCAATGCGCTTCTGCGTCTCCACGATGGTCTTCCCGTCCAGCACTTCGGGCCCGGCAGCGGTCAGCCGTTGAAACGAGAGGACCGTGCTCCCATTCCCCTTTCTGCTGCGCTGGCGGGAGACGAGAAAGACCTCATCGCCGAGTGAGAACTCGAACTCTACACGCCCGACCAGCTCGCCGTCGGAGATGATGCTGTTCGCATCGCCCCGGGTCTCGCCGAAGAGGCAGTAGAGTGGAGCGTCTGACGCTAGTGTGCTCTTGCCGTTGCCATTGCCGCCGCTAAGCACCGCGCAGGCGATCTGGGAGAGATCCAGGGAGTGCAGGCCCCGGAAAGAGTGCACATTTTCGAGGAGGAGACGACGAGGTTTCATCTATCCCTCCTGTGGCGATTCAGGTGGCAGCGGCGGCAGAGGGAGATGAGATTCGCGAGATCGTTGTTGGCATCCGGCCCTAAGCGACCAGTCCGGTCTATATGGTGGACGGTGAGCCTTCGGGGACGCTTCTCGGAGGCAGACGTGCCGCAGTCCACGCATCTGTAGCCGTCGCGTTCTAGGGCCAACAAGTCGTTGCCCGAGTAGAGTCTCCTAGAAGCAGCCTGGGCATTGAGAGCATTCATTCTGTCTCGATGCTGCTCGTGATACCTCTTCCCGCAGACCGCGTGTTGCTGTCTCCGTTCGGGGGCCTCATGATACCGTGTCCGTTCATAGCAGGCTTGGCACATCCCCCGGCATACCGCGGTGGCTCGCCTGCAGGCGGAACATGGCCCCCCGTTCACCGTGCGGTAAGCATTATGCTGGCACGGTTCGCTGCAGTACTTCTTCCCTCTGCGAGACTGAGAAGCCGTGATCCAGAAGGGTGCGCCGCATGTTGCACAATTGATCCGCGAACTTGTCGGTGCCCGTCGCCGCACTGCGCTAGTGGTCACGCCTCGCCCCCTCCCTCGCCCTCCGGTCCCACCTTGCCGGCCAGCGCGTGGGCCTTGCGAAAGTCGCCCACCGTGAACGCGAACACGTCCTGCCGCGCCTTACCGGGCCACGGGCAGAGGACTTCAACATCGTCGGAGAGGCACAACAGGGGACCCTCGTGGCGGATCATGCGCCATTCGCCCCCGATCCGCACCACGCAGGGCGTCATAGGCCAGCTCGAGTGGGCCAGCAGTTGCAGGCGGAACAGGTCCGCCGTGTCGTGGCGGAGGCTCCGGGATTCCTGGTCGCTCATGTCGTCCCCCCTCCTCCCAGTGCCCCCTCCACCCGGATCGCCTCGGTCACCAGCGCGTCTGCGATCGGGTGAAGATCGGGCTTCGTCTCCAGCCAGGCGCGCAGGGCCTCGGCCGCGCTCATCTCGGAGGATACTGCGCTCTCCCGCCGGCGCTGGGTCTCGGCGCGACCTTTGATCACCCGTGCCTCGAAGGCGCCGGCCGCCTCGATTGCCCGCCGCGCATCCTCGACCGTCAGCCAGGATGCGGCCGGGATTTCCAACCGGACGATGGCCCCCTCTGGAATCGGTTCGCACTCCACATCGGTCGAACCGTCATCCCTGACTTGGAAATCCTCCGCGGTCAGCGTCACCAGCCGGCGGTAGGGCGTCTCGATGAACTGGCCCTCCCACCCGTTCGGCCCGCTCTGCCAGTCAATGTAGCCCTTGGCCTCGTCCTGTTCGCCGAATCCGGTAGCCTCGGGGGAGCCGCAGTAGCCTATCCAGGGCGACTCCTGGACAGTCTGGTGCCGGTGATAATGGCCCGCCAGCACCAGGTCGAAGCCGAGAGCCGCCACCTCGTGGAGGTTCAGGGTCCACTCCGCCGAGAGCATGGCCAGCGAGTTCTGCTTGCCGGCCTCTGCGGTGTCGAAGGCGGCGTGCACCAGCAGCAGGCAAGGCACGCCCTCGATTCGCTGGGCGGCGAGCCCCCGCAGGCAATCCATCATCTTCTCCCGCACCAACAGGTTCCGCTGGCCGGGGTCGAGCTTGCGGGCTTCCTCGTCGCGCAGCAGGAGGCCGGCGTTAGGGTAGGGGAGGAGGGCCAATTGCAGCAGGGGACCCGGATAGCTCTCGGCGGGCCGCGCCGCGTGAACGAACCAGCGCTCCGAGAGATCAGGGTCGCGTTCCCAGAACCGCTGATACGCCCACAGCATCTCAGGCCGATCAGTAACCGTCAGTCCTTCGATCCCATGCAGCAGATCCAGCGCGTGCTTCTCGGCCGGCGACCTCGCCGCGTCATGGTTCCCGAGGATGATCACGATCGGCACGCCGCGCCCGAGCGCTGGACCGAACGCCTGCCGGGCCAGCCAGACCTGCGTGGGAGTGGGCCGGCAGCCGAAGGCGGACTCACCGGCCCCCCGCCAGAGGTCGCCTGCGTGCAGGATGATCTGCGCACCACGCTCCAGCGCGTCCTCGATCACGAACCGTGCGCAACGGTAGCGATCCATCATCGCCGCGTTGAGGCCCGTCTCGCGGTCAAGCCGGTCGCCGCTGGGCCCGATCTCCCAGTCGGCGGTATGGCAGAGAATCACGCCGCACCGCCTTCCTCGGCCACCCACAGCTCGCCGGGCATATGCTGGATCACGTCGCGCCGGATGCCATCGAGCATCGGGTCGCTCATGGCGGCCAACTGCTCCCGGGTCCCGGCCCCCCTGGCCGCGAGCCATGCGCGCCAGGCCTTGGTCGCGGTGCTCTCGCTCCCAGAGGGATTGGTGCGGGTGAAGAGCTGGCGGCTTTCGGCCAGGAGGCGCTGCGCCTTGTGGCTGAGGTCGGGCGCTGGGGAAGGGGCGGGGGCAGCATCAGCCGCGGATGCCGCCTCCTGCGACGGTTGCTCCGAGGCCGCCTGCGGACCGGCATAGCCCTTCGGCGGCCGCTGTTGGCAGTAGGAATCATCGGCGAGCTTGGTCGGGCAGGAGTAGAAATCATAGGTCTGGCCCGCCTTCGCGTGGCCTTCCTTGTAATTGCCGACCCGGTGTACCCAGGGAACGTTGTGCACGGGGCAGAGGTCGCCTGGTCCAGGCTGCACCTTTGGCTGACCAGTGCCGGCGGCGGCATTGCCGTCATCGTCATCGGCCGCGATCCCGAGAATCGCCTGCAGGCCATAGCGGCGCGCGTAACTCAGCGCCGAGCCGGCGGACTGCGGGCTCTTGATCTGGTACGGCAGGCTCAGCGTCTGGGCAATGAACTCTCCCGACTCATGTACCAGCATGGTCGTGAGATCTATCGCCCCGATCATCGTCTCCTCGACCGTGCCATCCTTCTCATGCCGCTCGGTGATAGTGCCGAGTTGCTTCGATTCGCCGGGCAACTGGAAAAGGGCGATTCCCTGCTCGACCAGGTGCGGCCGGCATTCCTCGATGATCGAGGTGAGGTCGGCGTATTTCGAGTGGAAGAAGGGATTCTCGGTTTCCTTCTTGACCGGCTTCAGCGCGGCCTGTACTTTCACCACCGCCGCCGCCAGTTTCCCGATCGTCTCACTGCGTTCCATCGGCGCCTCTCGACTTTCCCTGCCGCCCCTTGACGGCCGACCCCGGCCGTGCTAGTCTGGGGCCTACGGCAGAACGGTTAGATAGGGCCACGGCCGGCGTGCCCGCGCCGGCCGCGGCGCGTCTGTCCAGCTCTCTCGCGTGATCCTGGTCCGCGCCGAAGTAGCCTCTGGGGATCCGGGGCCCCAGCAATCCCAACTCGAGGCCGGCGATCCAGTCAGTGTCCATGCCGCCACCTCCTGCTCACCACTTCGAGTCCGAACCCAGGGCGATCATCCCGACCCCGAGTCCGATCGCCGCCAGCGGCCCCCACCAGCGGCCGGTCATCTCGGCAGCGCTCCCGCCCCGACCAGCCGCGAGTAGTCTCCATGCGTCGCCCGGTCCGCCAGCCAGCGGCCGCCCGCGTCTATCGAGATCAGCCACAGCAGGGCGAAGGCGATCAGGGCGAGCCCGATCCCGATCTGCCGCCATCTCCGCCGCCGCCAGCCCGGATCGAACATCGCCCGGGCGTGTCTCTGCTCGTCAGTCCAGAGTGTCATCGTCTCCTCCCTCGGTATGATTGCTCCGGCCCGGCCGGGGAGGTTGCAAGGGGGAAAGGGGTAGCCCCAGCCGGGCCGGTGTTCGACGATCCACCAAGTCTCTTGGTCAGCCTTCTTGTCACAGCCTCAGTATCTGACCGCGTGCCTCCTCGCCGCATGGAATGTGAACCCGGCAATGCCGGGATGCATCCAAGGATGATTGCAGGGCCGGGCCCGGCTTCGGCTGGGCCAGAGGGGGTTTGCCCGGCTTCGAGGACCCGGCCCACTTCGAGATGAGTGCAGCCGGGGCCGCAGGAGAAGAGCCCCGGTGGGCCGGCCCCGGCATTCGAGCAACCAGACACGATAGGAGGATGAGGCATGGCCCCGGCGACAGACTGGAAGCAGGACCTACACTCGGCACTGTAGCCGGCTTTGGACCTGCATGGGCGAGGGTGCCGCCGGG
>Ga0315281_10002492_pt1 | contig 27324 bp, 26 predicted proteins | sample YL17G07_0_MG_FD_204540 | JGI IMG/M metagenome (GOLD analysis project Ga0315281, IMG submission 204540) | Sediment microbial communities from Yellowstone Lake, YNP, Wyoming, USA - YL17G07_0 | ecosystem: Environmental > Aquatic > Freshwater > Lake > Sediment | place: USA: Wyoming | collected...
CCATCTCCAGTGCCTGATGGATAGGTGTGACGCCCAGCTTATGGCCCTCATCGTCGATGATGAGCACTTCGCGGACGCGAATCCGATCGTTGATGCGGAGATCTCTGGCTATGCCGGGCCCCTTTTGCTGGGCTGATTGAGCCTGCGTGACGCGTTATGGTGCGCGCGCCAGCCTGGATTGGAGCCTCACTATACGTGAAAGGCCAAAGTCGCTGCAATGCGCTTGGCGGAAGTTACAGGAGTACCAGTAGGGGAGTCCCCTGGTCCACCCGCTGCCCGACGCTCACGTAAACGGCCTTGACGGTGCCCGCCCGGCGCGCGTGCAGCTCGTTCTGCATCTTCATCGCCTCGACGAGGATGAGCACCTGCCCCTCCGTGACTTCATCATCGGCCGATACCGCGATCTCCCGCACCACGCCCGCCATCGGCGACTTCAGCACCCATTCGCCGCCAGCGTCCACGTCCAGCGACTCGCCGCCGGCGCCGCCGCCGCGGCGGCCGGTCTGCGTGCCCACGGCGATGGTGCGGCCGCCCACGATGACGTGGTAGCCGGTCGGGCCCTCCTCGGCGAAGACGTCGTACGTCTTGCCATCGACGATCAGGGAGTAGCGCGCCGAGTCGTTGATCCGCTCGAGGCTGACGGTGGACGTGCGCTCGTCGAGGGTGACGTGGAAGCCGCCCGCGTGGTCCGGCTCGACCTCCACCTCGTGGGTGTCCTTGCCGAGCTTCAGCCGATACTTCGGCGCCATCGGGCCCCCTGCTGCGACGCGCTCTCGCGCGCGGCCAATTGGCGGTCGCGGCCGTTGTCCCGCCAGCCCGTCGCGGGCTTCGTGATGACCGCCGGCTGCGCGCCGTTGCGCACGCGCCGGTGGTGCGACATCACCGCGGCGACGAGCAGCGCAACGCGCTCGTCGTCGGTGTGCGCGTCGGTCTCGACCATCTTGAAGTCGTTGTCCAGGAAGCCCGTGTGCACCTGCCCCGCGACGAATCGCGGGTCGTCCAGCAGTTGCAGGTGGAACGGGATGTTCGTCTTGACGCCGACGACGACGTACTCGCGCAGGGCGCGCTTCATCCGCTCGATCGCCTGCGTGCGGTCGCTGCCCCAGCAGATCAGCTTGGCGAGCATCGGGTCGTAGAAGTACGGGATCTCGATGCCGCTGAAGATGGAGCTGTCGACGCGGACTCCGGGGCCGCTGGGCTCGTTCACGAAGTCGATGCGGCCGAGCGACGGCAGGTAGTTGTTGAACGGGTCCTCGGCGGCGATGCGGCACTCGATCGCCGCGCCGCGCAGATGCACGTCGTCCTGCGTGAAGCCCAGCGGCTCGCCCGCGGCGATGCGGATCTGGTCGCGGACGAGGTCGCGGCCGCAGAGCCACTCCGTGACGGGGTGCTCGACCTGGAGGCGCGTGTTCACCTCGAGGAAGTAGAACTCGCGCGTCGCCGGGTCGAAGAGGAACTCGACGGTGCCGGCGTTGTAGTAGCCCGATGCCTTCGCCGCGGCGACGCCGGCGGCCATCATCTTCTCGCGCGTCGCCTGGTCCAGGACCGGCGACGGCGACTCTTCGAGCAGCTTCTGGTGGCGGCGCTGCACCGAGCACTCGCGCTCGCCCAGGGCGACGGCGTTGCCGTGCTTGTCGGCCAGGATCTGGATCTCGATGTGGCGTACGGGCGACAGGTAGCGCTCCAGGAAGACGCCGCCGTCGCCGAACGCGGACTTGGCCTCGCTCGAAGCGACCCGCACGGCGCCCTCGACCTCTTCCTGCGACTTCACCAGGCGAATGCCCTTGCCGCCGCCGCCGGCCGACGCCTTGATCAGCAGCGGGAAGCCGATGCCGGGCGCGGCCTTCAGCGCCTCGTCGGGCTCGACGCGGCCCTCGGTGCCGGGCACGACGGGCACGCCGGCGGCGATCATCGTGCGGCGGGCGTTGACCTTGTCGCCCAGGAGCTTCACGGAGTCGGTGCTGGGGCCGATGAAGGTGATGCCGGCGTCGGCGCAGGCTTCGGCGAACTCCGTCCGCTCGCTCAGAAAGCCGTACCCGGGGTGTATGGCGTCGACGCCGGCTGCCTTCGCCACCTCAACGATCTTCGGATAGTTGAGGTAGCTCTCGAGCGGCGGTCCCTCGCCGATGTGGTACGCCTCGTCCGCGTAGCGCACGTGGAGCATGCCCCGGTCGACCGTCGAGTACACGGCGACGGTGGCGATGCCCATCTCGCGGCACGTCCGCATGACGCGAAGGGCGATCTCGCCCCGGTTGGCGACCAGGATCTTCTTGAACAATCCAAAGCTCCCGCTGAAGTACGGGTGTTTCTATCACAGATGGCCGGTTCGGGGTAGGTTCGGCCGCCGCTACGTGGGGCGCGGCGTCGTCTCGACGGCGGCTTCCCGCGGCACGACTTCGAGCGCGTTGACCACCCGCTCGACGCGGTCGTGCCAGCGCACCAGGTCCTCGACCGCGGTGGACTGGGCGGCGCTGGAGACATAGCCGGTGAGCCGCGCGGTGCCTGCGGCGTACGCCACGGTGACGCTGCCGGAGGACGGGCGCAGCGAGCGGCCGACGTACTCGTTCAGCGCGCGCTCGACGTCCGCGTCGGGCAGGCCGGGCGCGGCGGGATCGGACTTGCGGCGTGACGGCATGCGTGTCTCCGGGTGTGGCGGTGCGCGCGTCCGTGCGAGGCGTTCGCTGCGGGGCCGCACGATGGTTTCGGGAAGGAGCCCGCGGCAGCGAGACGCTCCGTACCCTTCATACCACTGCGCGCGCCGCGATTCAACGCACGAAATGTGCCGGCCGGCCGGCCGCGAAGCTGCGACTGGACATAGCTGTGATTTCTTGGGGATTGAATAGCGCATGCGGGAGACCGAGTAGACTTCAGGCATGCCTGCTTGGCTTTCCCTGCTCTTGGTGTTTGTCGTGGGCGCTGCCGTGGGGGGTCTTATCCAAGACTTCACCGGGTGGAGCGCTGCCATGCTCACAAAGCGTCTTGCTCGTCATCTTGGCTATGGACGCGCTCCAGTTCTTCGCGTCGCTCTTGCCAGCCCCTTGAATCAGGCCACGCGACCAGACGAATGGACGCATCTCGTCGTCTACAACGACGGAGCTAGGCATTCCGGCGTAACAGATCCAGCCCGTGATGTTCATTGCGAGGTGACAGGCGGAGACGGTGTTTGTCTGCCGATGGTTTGGCAGGTGGAAGGCCAACGGAGGGGGAGTCTCGTACGTGATATCGCACGTGGCAGGCCGGCGGAGATCCCACTGACCTATTGCACGCCATCTTCAGGAAGGCGGGTACTAGATGCTGTCGTACAGGCGCGTCAGTGCTATCTCACTGATAGTCAATTTATCTCTGAAGGGAATCCGATGCGCCCATTGGCTCCAACTACCCACCGCTACCTGCTTCGAGTGTGGGGAACGAACGTCGACCAGGAAGTCCACGCGACCATCGAGATCACGGTTTCTGACGGGCCGCCGACGTCCGTACAGATATTGGGCTCAGGATAGGTTAGCCGTCTCCCTCCCGCCGGTACACTGGCGGCATGGAGGCGTTCGTACACGACGCGGTGCTCGACATGCAGCACGCCCGCAACGACCTGCTGGCGGCGCTCGCCGGGGTCGGCGGGGGCGACTGGGGCCGCTACGTGCCGTACGGCGAGCGCACGCTCCACGACCTGCTGGCGCACCTCGCCACCGCCGATCACGCCTGGGCGCTCGCCGCGCAGGGGCTGCTGAAGGGCGAGGCGGAGCAGCAACCGCCGCTGACGCCCGCCGAGGCGGCCGCGACTCGCGCCGGCGCCGTGAAGCACGCGCGGAAGATGCCGCCCGCGGAGCTGATCGCCGAGATGGAGCGGCGGCGCAGGCTGCTGCTGAGCCTGTACGATCTGCTGGAGCCGCGCCACCTGGCGCTGGCGCTCCGCTCGTTCGGCGAACACCACAACTCCGTCCGCGAGCGCATCTGGCTCGGCTACCACGACCGCATGCACGCGGCCGACGTGCGGCGCGCGCTGGCGCTGACGTGGCAGCCGCAGCGCCTGCGCTTCCTGCCGGAGGTGCAGGGCGCCGCCGATTCGCTGAAGCCCGACGCGGCGCTCTGCGTCATCTACAGCGTCGACCCTGTGCAGTGGGGGCGGCCGTCGCCGCTGGCGGGCTGGTCGTTCCACGATCTGCTGGCGCACATCGCGACGGGCGACTGGGTGCTGCAGGGCCACCTGCGCCACGTCATCGGGCACGGCCACGTCGCACCGTGGCCGGACATCGACGCCGGCAACGCGGCGCGGATCGCGGAGCGGCGGCACGCGACCGAGGGCGGGCTCGCGGAGGAGTACCTCTCGACGCGGCACGAGACGCTGCAGCTCATCGCGCGGCTCAAGCCCGCGCACCTGGAGCTGACGTTCGCGATCCGCGTCAGCCCGTTCGAGATCGCGCTGGCAGGTCTGCTCGCCGGCTTCTCCTTGCACGATGAACGGCACGTGGAGCAGCTGCGCCCGGCCATGAAGCACGTGCGTGCGCAGGGAGGCGCCTGACATGCCGCTCTTCGGACGCCGGAAGCAGCCTAAGCCCGTGCCGCCGCCGTCGGCGGAGCTGCCGCAGGGCGAGCAGGTGGAGCGCGGCATCGCCGCGTCGCTGCTGCAGGGGCGCGACGTGATCGCCGGCACGCTCTACATGACCGACCGGCGGCTGATGTTCGAGGCGAAGCGGGGCGAGGCGCGCTGGCTGACGGTGCGCTACGACGAGGTGAAGTCGGCGGGACTCTATCCGTACGCGCGGGCGCGGATGGGCGCGCCGGGCAGCATGAACCAGTGCCTGTTCATCGAGACCACGAAGAGCGAGCAGGTGTGGTGGGACTTCGACAACCGCGACGAGTCGGAGTGGCTGCCGCTGGTGCAGCGGCACGCTGACGCCGCGCGCGCCGCAACAGCCGCGGACGAGTAGCCTACTCGCCCTTCGCGCGCTCCTCCGCCGCGGCGATCGTCGCGCGGAAGTCGCGCACCGCGAGCCGCAGCGACTCCTCCGCGTCGAGATCGTGCTCGCGCGCCAGCTCCACGACGCCGAAGAGCAGCGCGCCGAGCTGCTGCGCGCTGACCGCGTCGGTCGAGACGGCGAGCCGCGCGATCGTCGCGCGCAGCGCCTCCGGGTCGGCTGGCGGCGCGAGGCCGGCCCGTGCGGCGCGGCCCTGTACCGACTGCGCCTGCGCCAGCGCGGGCATCGCCTTCGGCACCGCGTCGAGCAGCGGCGCGTCGCCGCGCTCCTCCTTCTTCAGCGCCTCCCAGTTGCGGACGACGTCGCCCGCGCCGGACACCGTCACGTCGCCGAAAACGTGCGGGTGGCGGCGGATCAGCTTCGTGGCGATGCCGCGGAACACATCCTCGATCACGAACTCGCCGTCGTCCTCGGCGACCTGCGCGTGCAGCACGATCTGCATCAGCAGGTCGCCGAGCTCCTCCGCCAGGCGATGCGGGTCGCCCTCGTCGAGCGCGTCCAGCGCCTCGTACGCCTCTTCGAGCAGGTGGCGCTTCAGCGTCTCGTGCGTCTGCTGCAGGTCCCACGGACAGCCGCCCTCGGGCGCGCGGAGCCGCGCGATGACGGCGCGCAGCCCCTCGAACGTGCGCACGTCGTCGGTGAGCGCCAGCGGCGGCAGGTAGAGCGTGGTCAGGTGGTCGAAGTCTTCGCCGTGGTCCAGCCGCTCCAGCGGCACGTCGCGCACGCGCTGGTCCGCCGTGCCGGCGGCGACCACGACGCGGACGGGATGCTCCGGCGGGTACGCCTCCAGCAGCGCGAGCTTCGCCTGCGAGGCGGCGCGGCGGTCGTACACCTGCGCGATCAGCGACGGCCGCTGCGGCACGAGCAGGCGGCGGTGGTCGCCCAGCGACAGCGCGTCGAGCACCAGCAGCCCCTGTGACAGCGGGTCGACGCCCAGAGCGGCCGTCACGACGTCGAGGAAGCTGACGCCCGGGATGATCCGCGTCGCGACGCCCTCCGCTCCGGCGCGGTCGAGCAGCCCGCGGACGGTCGCCTCGGCGAAGAGCGGGTGGCCGGGCACGGCGTAGACGATGCCTTCAGGGCGGCGCGCCAGCGCCAGCACGCGCCCGACGATCGCCGCGTACACGTCGTCGAACGAGGCGCCGCGCTCGTACTCGGCGTCGAAGGATTCGTAGCGGGGCCCGGCGGGCAGGCCGGCGACGGTGGGGTGGCGCGCCGTGCGGAGCCACACTTCCGGCGCGGCGGCCAGCACGTCGCGCGCCTGCACGGTCAGCAGCGCGGCGTCGCCCGGGCCAAGCCCGACGATCGTGAGCGAAGGAGCAGCGGTCACGCGGGTATTATCGCCAGCGCCCGGCACCGGCGGAAGCACCGCGCGATCTTGACGCGCGCCGGGTGCGGCGCGGGCGGCGCGGCGGTACCCTTGCGGGCATGGACGGAGAGGTCGCGGCGGACCGGGACGCGGAATCGCTTGACAAGGCGCGGCAGGGCGCAGAGAATGGCGATGTCGCGGCGGCGGGGCGGCAGAGGGAGACCCATATGGGCTTCATCCGCACGCTCGCCACAATCGTGTTCGTCCTCGCGCTCCCCATCGCCCTGGTCACGACGAACATACGCCTGCTGGCGAACGCGCCGTTCGTCTACAGCTACTCGTTCGATCGGTACGACGCCGAGAACGTGACGGGCCTGTCGCGCGCCGACCTGGACGGCACAGCGAGCGCCCTGCGCGGCTACTTCAACAACGACGAGAAGACGTTCTTCCACCCGGTGACCGACGGCGGGCTGCAGGTCCCCGTGTTCAACGCGCGCGAGACGCGCCACATGGAGGACGTGAAGCGGCTGTTCGTGCAGGTGAACCGCGCGCAGGAGATCAGCGTCGTCTACGCGCTGCTGTACGTCGTGGCGTTCTTCATCTGGGCGCGTGACGGCAACGTGCGGCAGCTCGCGGCGCAGTGCCTGGCGGGCCTCGGCATCGGGGTGCTCTTCGTGGGCGGCGTGGCGATCTTCGCCGCGTTCGGCTTCGAAGCGGCGTTCAATCGCTTCCACGAGGTGCTGTTCACGAACGACTTCTGGCAGCTGAACCCGGCGCACGACCACCTGGTGCAGATGTTCCCGGAGGGGTTCTGGCGCGACATGACGATCGTGCTGGGCGCCCTGAGCGCCGCCGAGGCGTTGCTGATCGGGGCGGCCTCGATCGTGTACCTGATGGGCTCGCGCTCCGAGCGGCGGCACCTGGCGTCGGCGCTGGACGTCAAGAACTCGAGCACGCAGGCTGCCTGAGCGATTGAATCAACCGCGCGGCTTCGCCATACTGCGGCCGCGCATATGGGAATAACCGACTGCCGCCGGCTGGCTCCACTCCTGTTGCTCTTCGTGGTCCTGGCCGGGGCAAGCGCTTGCGCCTCCGCCGCGCGGGCGCAGCATGTGAGCGCCGGCTGCGGCCGGTCGCGGCGCATCGCCCTCACCTTCGACGACGGCCCGAACCCGCCCTTCACGCCACAACTGCTGGATGAGCTGCGCGCCGGCCGCGCGCGCGCGACGTTCTTCGACGAGGGCGAGGCGGCGCAGGCCGATCCCGCCGACGTCCGCCGGGAAGTCGCGGACGGCATGGCCATCGGGTCGCACTCGTTCAGCCACAGCAAGAGCCTGCCCGCGATGTCGGCCACCGACTTCACATCCGACCTCGGCCGCGCCGAGGAGGCGCTGGCGCCGCTGCTCGGATTCCGGCCCGCGCTCTACCGCCCGCCCTACGGCCACAAGAGCCACACGATGCTCGGCGCGCTGCGGCGCGCGGGCTACGTCTCGATCGGCTGGGACGTGGATTCGGGCGACTGGCGCGCCGACGCCACACCGGACGAGATCGCGGCGAACGTGCTGGCGCGCGCGCATCCCGGCGCGATCGTGTTGCTGCACGACGGCGGGCTGGGCGGCGGCAACCCCGACCGCCGCGCCACCGTCGAGGCGCTGCCGCGCATCATCGAGGCACTGCGGCAGCAGGGGTACGAGCTGGTGACGGTGCCGGAGCTGACGGGGCTGCCGGAGCGGCAGGGCGCGACAGGGGCGGGTGCATGCTTGGCGAGCTGACGGCGGCGCGCGGCACGGAAGAGCTGGCGCGAGCCGCCGCGAGGTGGCACGTGCGGCTGCAGTACGCCGCCGCCGCGCTGACGCTCGCCGGCGTGGCGGGGCTCTGCGCCGTCATCCTGTCCAAGACGTTCTTCCTAGGCTCCGATTCGGCGAACGACTACGCGCATGTCTGGTACATCTCCGACCAGCTGTTCCACCACGGGCGGCTGCCGCTGCACGTCGCGGGGCTGGAGGCGGGGCACGCGCTGACGTTCCCCTACGCGATCGTTCCGTGGTTGGTGACGGCGATCCCGTTCGCGATCGTCGGCGACCGCGCCGTCACGGTCGCGATGGTGGCGTCGTTCGTCGGCTACGGCTACGCGGCGACGCGCGCGCGCCCGGCGCTGCGCGACCCGCGGCTGCTGTCGCTGGTCTACGTCAACACCTACCTGATCGAGAGCCTCGTCTCGTTCCAGATGGCGTTCCTCTGGGCGTGCGCGTTCTTCTTCCTGTTCATCGAGGCCACCGACAGGCGCCGCTGGCCGCTGGCCGCCACGATGGCGGTGCTGGCGATCACGACGCACCCGTTCTTCGGCGCGCCGGCCGTGGCCGTCTACGCGGCGTACGCCGCCGTGCGCCGCCCGCGCGAGATCGTCCCGCTGGCGGCGGCGATGATCGTGACGGCGCTGGTGGTACTGCCGTTCGCGTTGTACATCCGCACGGCGCCCGCCGTGAGCGAGACGAGGCAGCACGACCTGTGGGGCACGCTGCGCTTCATGGCGCGCTACCGCGGCCTGGTGATCGTGATGCCGCTGTTCGTGTCCGCGTTCGCGCCGTCGCTGCGGGCGATGTACCTGCCGGTGCTCGTCGCAATGGCGCTGACGTTCGCGACGCGCGTCGAGGAGAAGAAGGTCAACACCTTCGGGATCGACCGCAACACGCATACCTTCTACGCCGCGTACCTGCAGTCGCCCGCGTTCGACCGCTCGCTGACGTACCGTGTGCTGGAGCCGAACGATCGCGAGGACGGCGCGTACCAGCTCGTGCGCGGCGGCGCGGTGCTGGGACAGGAGTTCTTCGACCAGAGCCAGTTCCGGCGCTGGTGGAACTCGCCGCAGCAGTACGCGTGCTTCCTCGGCGCGAAGCGCATCGACGTCGTGCTGCTGGAGAAGGACTACCCGCTGAAGTTCAACCAGAACGAGGACGTGCGGCTGCGCGAATTCCAGGCGCAGGGGCGCGCGCAGGTCATCTACCACGACCCAAAGGGACGCTTCGACGCGTGGGACGTGCGCGGCGCACGCCAGGACGGCGCGCGGCTGCCGGAGTGCGGCGCGTAGCCGCTACGACGCGCGGCGGAAGATCGTCGCGCCGGCGCCGTCGAAGGCGACGCGGTAGCGCGGGTCCGCCCGCAGCGCCGCCCGCAGCGCGGCGCAGCACTCGTGCTCGTCCACGGGCATCTCGTCGAGGCTCGAGTTGATCTTCGGAATGTAGACGTAGTCGAAGGGCAGGGAGAACTTGCGCTCCCACGTGTCCAGGCAGTCGCCGGTCCCGTTCGCGCACTTCTGGAGCGCGCGGTAGGCCTCCACGCGATCCGCAAACGCGTTGCCGGGCAGCCACTCCGCACCCTGCGGCGTGGCGACGCTGATCCGTTGCGTCAGGGCCGGCAGCCATTCGGAACTCTTGTCTGCCGCCCACGCCTCGTTGGCCACGACCAGTACCCGACTCTGCGGCGCGGTGTTGCCGGCGACCCATGCCATTGCGGACTGCTCATCGGGCGTCATGGCGCGCAGCAGTTGAGGCGCGGCGACCATCGCCGCGATCAGCGCATAGCACCCCACGATGATGCCCACGGCGGGGACGAGTGCGCGCGGCGCTCGGGCAACGCCTCTGATGGCCGGCACGAGCGCACCGACGACGGCGTGCGAGATGAGCAGCGCGAACGGTAGCGTCGCGAACGTGCCGAGCGCGCGCAGGTCCAATGTGAGTGTGAGAAGTAGCCAGACCGGCAACAGGTACTGCCGCCGCGCGAAGCACGCGATGCATCCGAGGAGCGCCAGAGCCGCGAGTACCGGGAACAGCGCTTCGCCGGTGAACCTCATGTAGAGCAGGGCGATTACACGATCGAGCACCAGCGGTCCGCTCGCGTGGCCCGCGTTGAGCAGCGGCGCCGGGCCGTGGTAGACGAGAATCGTCCCCCACCACGGCGCGGTGAGCACGACCGTTGCGACCGCGATCAGCGCCGAGCCAAGCAAGCCGGTCCGGTGTCTGCCGAACGCCACGAAGAACAGCGCCGCCGTAAATGCCACGCACCAGGCCATCTCGAGGTGGCTGAGGACGGTCAGCGCGGCGAAGATGCCGGCCGGCGCCGCGAAGATGAGCCGCTGTCTGAGGTACAGTAGCCGGATGAAGTACAGCGCGAGGATCGCGAACAGCAACCCGAAGGCGCGCGTGATGCCGCCGCCCATCAGCAGCCAGAGGTAGGTCCGGGGGAGCAACGCGAACGCCAGCCCGGCGACCAGCGCTTCGGCGCGCGACGCGCACCACGAGCGGGCGAAGATCATGAAGGCGCATAGCACGAGCGCACTGGCGGCGAACGGGACCACGCGGAACGCCGTAACCAGACTCACAGGCAGGGTGTCATCCACCAGAGCCGTTGCGTAGAACCCCAGCGGCGGATACGCGAACGGGATGTCCGCCGCGTTGTATGTGGTGGTCGGGGGAAGCGCGTAATGGTTGGCCTGCAGATCCCGCACCATCTGGAAGAACATGCCGCCGTCGTTCAGCGGGAAGTCGCTCGACAGGATGAAGCTCAGCCGCACCAGGAGGCCTACCAGCAGAACCCCGGCGATCAGCGTGCCGTAGGCGAGCGTGGAGAGATGGCCGGCGCTGTCCGGCGCGGACGGCGGCACCACCTGGAGCGGCGGCCTGGCCGCCGGGCGTGGGGCGCGGTTCGGAAGTTGCACGCGTAACCTCGCCTATGTATCGGCAGCGAGGCGACGGTGAGTGAGCGCGCGGGCAGGCGGTGGCCCATGGATCAGGGCATCCGCCTAGGGGTGCACGCGCTACTTCCGCAGATCGACCGGGATGTATGTGAACGGCACCGCGTCGCGCGGGGCCGCGCAGCAGGCGCGCTCCAGTTCGTACCGGAGCCAGCCGTTCGCCTCGTCGAGCCAGGCGAGCGGCGCCGCCAGTCGCGTCAGGTCGCGCGCGACGGCCTCCTCGCGCAGCCGCGCCAGCAGGGTGTTGAGGTCGTTCGAGAGTTCGGCGAGACGGTCCATATCGCGAGCCTCCTTGCCCGATGCAACCACCGCGAGTATACATCCGTCGCCCGGCGCCGTGTCTGCTTGCAGCATGAAGAATCGCCCACAACCGCCGGCCGGGGCGCGCTGCCGCGGCGCCGCCAATCCGGTAGCATGCTGATGCGCCGCCGGCGCTCCCGCGAGCTGGTCCATCCCGGAAAGCAGATGCCCATGAACCTCGAAGACCTCCGTCCCGGCGCCGGCGTGAGCAGCCGCGACGGCCACAAGCTCGGCAAGCTGAGCCGCTTCGTCCTGACGAAGGACCTGGCGACGCTCACCCACGTCGTCGTGGATACCGGCCTGCTCCGCAGCGGCGAGTCGCTGCTCGGCGGCGGCTGGGCGCTCTCGCACGACCGCGTCGTGCCGCTCGGCGTCGTTGGCGACGTGTCGCCGGACAGCGTGACGCTGACGATGACCGCGGAGGAGTTCCGCGACCTCTCGGTGGACTATATCGAGGAGTACTTCGAGCCGATCCCCGACGACAAGAAGGGCTGGCCCGACCCCTCCGACCTGCGCCGCCTCGCCGCGTCGATCCCCGGCGAGCCCGGCCCGTACTTCATGTATCAGACGATGGCGAAGTCGCCCGACGAAGTGGACATCAAGAAGGACTCCCCCGTCTGGCGCATGAACCCGCACGAGAAGATCGGCGAGGTGGACGGTCTGGTCGTCGAAGAGGGCACCGGTAAGGTGCAGGCGATCGTTGTGCGGCGCGGCCACATCTTCACGAAGGACGTCGATCTGCCGCTGCGCTACGTCGCCGAGGTGGTCGCCGACATCGTGCGCGTGCACATCTCCGACGACGCGCTGAAGCAGCTCCGCGAGCACCACCCCAAGCCATAGGCGTCCGCCCGTCGCGGCCCGACAGGAGCAACCCATGTCCGTCGTACTGATCACAGGCTGCAGCAGCGGCTTCGGCAAGCTCGCCGCCATCGAACTCGCGCGGCGCGGCGACAGCGTGTACGCGTCGATGCGCGATCTCGCGAAGGCGGGCGCGCTGCTCGACGACGCGAAGGCCGCAGGCGTTACGGTCGAGGTCATCGCGCTGGACGTTGCGAACCGAGCGTCCGTCGATGCAGCGGTGTCGGACGTCATCCGCCGCTCGGGCCGCATCGATGTGCTGGTGAACAACGCCGGCGCCGGCATCCACGGCGCGGTCGAGGACGCCGACGATGACGAAGTGGCACGGATCTTCGAGACGAACGTCTTCGGGCTGATCCGCGTGACGCGCGCGGTGCTGCCGCAGATGCGCGCGCAGGGCGGCGGCACGGTCGTGAACGTCGGGTCGCTCACGGGCAAACTGTCCGCGCCGTTCGGCGGCATCTATGCCGCCAGCAAGCACGCCGTCGAGGCGCTGAGTGACGCCCTCTACTACGAACTGCACCCGTTCGGCGTGCGCGTCGTGCTCGTCGAGCCGGGCGCGTTCGAGACGGGCTTCAGCGGCAACGTGCTGCACCAGCGCCGCTCCACGGCCGACTCGCCGTACGCCTCGCTCGATGCACGCTTCGCCGAGGCGCAGGGGCGCATCCCGGTCGCCGGCCTGAGCGGCGGGCGGCAGGACGCCGGCGAAGTCGCGCGCGTCATCGCCGACGCGGCGCACGCGGAGCAGCCGAAGCGCCGCTACCTCGTCGGCGCGGACGCTGCGATGCTGGGCGGGCTGCTGAAGCAGCTCTCCGATGAAGACTTCGAGAAGACCATGCGCACGACGCTGGACTTCTGGGACTGAGGACCGTGGACACGCCGCAGTCTCGCCCGCCGCTGCGCGCCCGCGACCGCCTGCTGCCGCTGGGGTCGCGCACGTACGTCATGGCGATCCTGAACCTCACCGACAACTCGTTCTCGGGCGACGGCACCGGCGCCGACCTGGACGCGGCCGTGCGGCGCGCCGCGCAGGCCGCTGCCGACGGAGCGGACATCATCGACGTGGGCGCGGAGAGCGCGCGCGCCGACGTGCCGGTGCGCGACGCCGCCGAGGAGGCGCAGTTCGTCGGCGAGGCGATCCGCCGCATCGCGCGCGAGGTCGATATCGTGATCTCGGCCGACACCTACAAGCGGGCGGTGGCAGTCGCGGCGATGCAGGCTGGCGCGCATGTCATCAACGACATCGGCGGCTTCATGTACGACACGGCGACCGCCGAGGTCGCGGCCGAGTACGGCGCGGGGCTGGTGATCAACTACACGTACGAGCGGCCAAAGATCCGGCCGGCGTCGCCGCCGGTCTACGACGATCTGCTGGCGGCGCACATGTCGTTCCTGCGCGGGCGCATGGCCACGGCCGTCAATGCCGGCGTCGCGCCGGAGTCGATCATCCTTGACCCTGGCATCGCCTTCGGCAAGTCGCACGACGAGGATCTCGACGTGCTGCGGCACCTTGTGGAGTTCCTGGCGCTGGGGCGGCCGCTGCTCATCGCGGCGTCGCGCAAGCACTTCATCGGCAGCGTGACGGGTCTGCCGCCTGGCGATCGCGACGCGGCGACGGCCGCGGTGACGGCGCTGAACGTGGCCTACGGCGCGGACATCGTGCGCGTGCACGACGTGTGCGCCAACGTCGCGGCCGTGCGCATCGCCGACGCGATCGTGCGTGGGCATCGCGGCGACTACGCGGCGTCGGCGGAGTCGTGGCCGTGGTGGAGCAACGCGCAGCCGATCGCGGGCACGACGATCCGCAAGGGTGCGGATTAGGCTTACGTACCCGCGAGCTTCTTCACGACCGGCGCGAACGCCTCGAAGCCGTCGCCAGCGATCGCGAAGTACGAGAAGCCGAACTCGTCGCGCCGCCGCTGCAGCTCGTCGACGATTTCGTCCACGCTGCCGAGCAGCACGTGCGGCGCATGCGGCAGCTCCTTCGGCGTCGAGGCGAAGCGCGGCGCGAGGCGCTCGGCGAGGCCGGCACTGTCGTTCGTGACCATGGTGGCGAAGATCGTGACGTTCAGCTCCAGCTCGTCGAAGCGGGCGCCAGCGCCTTCGCGGATCCACCGGATCTTCTCGCGCGTCGCATCGGGCGTGCCGTTGGCCATCACCGCCGCGTTGACGACGCCCTCGGTGAGGATGAAGTTCACGCCGACGATGTCCGCTTCGCGGGCGGCGTACTTCAGCACGCGCTTGCCGCCGCCGCCGATCAGGATCGGCGGGTGCGGCTTCTGCACGGGCTTCGGCGTGCCGTTCAGGTGGACGTTGTAGAACTGCCCGTCGAACTCCAGCTTCTCGTCCGCGAACAGCCCCTTGATGACCTTCAGCCCTTCCTGGAGGCGCAAGATGCGGACGCCCGGCGGGTCGTACGTCATGCCGGCCTGGCGGTAGTCGCTCTCCATCCAGCCGGCGCCGATGCCAAGCTCCAGCCGGCCGCCCGAGAGCACGTCGAGCGTCGCCAGCTCCTTCGCCAGCACGACGGGGTGCTTGTAATCGTTGTCCAGCACCAGGCCGCCCACGCGCAGCGTCGTCGTGACGGCGGCTGCGGCCATCATCGCGGGCAGCGGCGCAAGCTGGTCGTTGAAATGGTCGGGGATCATCAGCGTCGAGAAGCCGAGATCCTCGATCTTGCGCGCCTTCCCGCGCCACGCCTCGGCGGAGCCGACGGTGGCGGTCTGGACGCCGAACCGGAACTTGTGCTTGGTCAGCGTGGCCTCCGAACGTGCACTAGCTATTACGCCGGGCTGATGGTGAACGCCTTCGTGATGAAGTTGTCCTTGTCGAGGTCGGTGTAGCAACGGACCTTGTAACTGCCGGGGCTCTCGACGGCGAAGTCGTACGCGAAGTTGCCGGGGACCGGCGTCGCCTTCGGGTTGCCCGCCGGATACGCCGGTATCTCGTCGCGCCCGATGACCCGGAGGACCGTCGTCCCCTGCCGAAGCTCGCACTCGATACCGACCGCCACGCTGTACGTCGTCTGGTACGCCACGGCGGCGGTCATCTGCTTTCCGGCGCGCATCGGGCCGGTGATGACGAGCGACCGGAAGAACTCGTTGTTCGACGGCGGATCGGAGAACTTCACGCCGCATGCGGTGAACAGCATGGACGCGGCGGCCAGCAGCGGGAGGAAGCGGGGGTATCTCACGTCGCTGCATCGTAGACCGCGCGGGGGGCGCGGACAAGCGGCGCGCGACGGCGGATCGGATGCGCTACCATGAGCGAGGCGCCATCCGGTTGCGCCGCCACGAAAGGGCGAACACCAGGACATGCAGGAACTACGCGAACGGCTCAAGGCACTGCGGGAGCGCGTGGCCCATGTCATGGTGCGTCTTTGACGTAGCCAAGATCGAAGCGGAGGCCGCCTCGCTGGAGGAGCGCTCGTCCGCACCGGATTTCTGGAACGACCCCCAGTCAGCGCAGGACGTGATGAAGCGCCTCTCGTCGATCCGCGCGCGCGCGGCGACCTGGCGCGGCTTCGAGTCGAAGATCGGCGAGCTGCTGGAACTGGTGGACCTCGCCGAGGCGGAGGGCGACGACGCCACCGCTGCCGACGTCGCCGGCGACGCGGCCGCGCTGGAGCAGCAACTCGACGACCTGGAGTTCGAGCTGACCTTCTCCGGGCCGTACGACGACCGCAACGCGATCCTGGCGATCCACGCCGGCGCTGGCGGCACCGAGTCGCAGGACTGGGCGCAGATGCTGCTGCGCATGTACCTGCGCTGGTGCGAGCAGCGCCGCTTCCCGGCCGAGGTGATCGACCTGATGCCGGGCGAGGAGGCGGGCATCAAGAGCGCCACTATCGAGATCAGCGGCGAGCACGCGTACGGCTACCTGAAGAGCGAGCGCGGCGTCCACCGGCTCGTGCGGCTGTCGCCGTTCGACTCGGAGAACAAGCGCCACACGTCGTTCGCGCTCGTCGAGGTGCTTCCCGAAGCCAGCGACGCGGCCGAGGTGAAGATCAACCCGGACGACCTGCGCGTAGACGTCTACCGCGCCAGCGGCCACGGCGGACAGAACGTGCAGAAGAACTCGACGGCGATCCGCATCACGCACCTGCCGTCGGGCATCGTCGTGACGTGCCAGAACGAGCGCTCGCAGGGGCGCAACCGCGAGTCGGCGATGCGCGTGCTGGAGGCCCGGCTGATCGAGATCGAACTGCAGAAGGCGGCGGAGCTGCAGGCGAAGATCAAGGGCGAGCACGTCAGCGCCGGCTGGGCGAACCAGATCCGCAGCTACGTGCTCCACCCGTACAAGATGGTGAAAGACCACCGCACGGCCTACGAGACCAGCGACGCCGCCGGCGTGCTGGAGGGCGACCTCGACCCGATCATCAAGGCGTACCTGAAGACGACGGTAGGAGAGAACCTTGCCTAAGCTGCTGCTCCTCGCGCTCGGCGTCATCCTGGCACTCTCGGCGCGCGTCGCGGCGCCCGCGTCGCGCGCGGCGGCGCAGGCGCCGCCCGCCGTTACCGTCGTGTCGGAGGAGCCGCGCAACGAGTTCCCGTCCGGCGTGACGTTCGCGCTCACGTTCGCGACGTCCGCGACGGTGAAGGAGGTGCGGCTGCGCTACGAGCTGGCGCCCGACGGCACCGGCGCGACGGCCGTGGCCACCTGCACCACCGCCGCAGCGACGAGCTGCACGTACACGCTGACCAGCGGCCGCGGCATCTTCATCATCCCTGGCGCGGAAATCACCTACCACTGGGACGTCACCGACGCGTCCGGCGGCACGTTCTCGACGCAGGACCGCGTCTACGTGCACCAGGACACCCGCTTCACGTTCAAGACGCTACAGAGCGGCAACATCACGCTCTACTACCACCAGGGCAGCGAGGCGGCGGCGCGCGCCGTGCTGAACGCCGCCGCCGACGTGATCGAGAAGGACAGCGCGCTGGAGAAGACGCAGATCACGTTCCCGGTGAAGATCTTCCTCTACACGACGGCGGAGGAGATGCAGCCGGCAATCGCGCCGGGCGGCACCGGGCGCGGGGTGACGGTGCTGGGCGAGGTCGTCTACTCCGATACGGCGATGGTCTCCGCGGACGTGCAGACGCTCGACATCACGCGCCACGAGGTGGCGCACATCGTCACGCGGGAGGCGACGAAGGGGCCGTTCGGCGTGCCGCCGTGGCTGAACGAGGGCATCTCGGTCTTCTCGCAGTCGCAGCCGCTGTCGGGCCACGCCAACGCGCTGCAGGCCGCCATCGACAGCGACGACGTGCTGACGATGAAGGAACTGACGTCGTCGGCGACGGGCTCGGTCGCGTCCACCGTGGGGCTGTACTACGGGCAGGCGGGGTCGATCGTGAAGTTCCTGGTGGACACGTACGGCGCGGAGAAGTTCGCGGCGCTGCTCAAGACGTTCAAGGACGGCTCGACGCCCGATAAGGCGTTCCAGGCGATCTACGGCTTCGACGGATTCGGGCTGGAGAACGCCTGGCGGAAGTCGGTCGGCCTGCAGGAGCACGTAGCCAGCGCCACGCCGACGCCGCGTGCCGCCCCGACCTCGCTAGCGCTCGCGACATCGCCCGCCTCGCAGCCCGCCGCATCGTCCGGCGGCGGCACGAACACCGCGGCTGTCGCCGTGATCGTCGGCCTGGCGGTGCTGGTGCTGGTCGCCGCGGGCACCGCGATCGTGATCATCCGCCGGCGCGCGTAGCGTCAGACGTCGGCGACGAAGCAGCCGGCGCTCTTCGGCACGCGGTACGCGCCCTCCCGCGCGATGATCTCGTTGATCCGCTGCTCCATCGACGCCAGGAGCAGCGTCCGGTGGCTGCCGTCCGCGGGCCGCGACTCGATGCTGTCGACCAGGTAGCTCGCGTAGTAACGCAGCGCCGGCGCCGCTTCCGTGAACACCAGCGCGTCGCGACGCTCGATCATGCGGGCGGCGGGAAACGCCTCGCGCACGAGTTCGATGTCGTCGAGCGTGAACCGGGAAGCGTCCGCCCGCACCGGCGTGAAGCCGTGCTCGCGGGCCGTCGCCGCGTGCAACTCGTCCTGGCGCTCCAGGTTGCGCGCGCCGTTCGTGGCGAACACCGCCCGCCCACCCGGCCGCAGCACGCGCCGCAGCTCGCGCAGCGCGAGCGCACGGTCGGCGACGTGGTAGAGCATGTGGTTCGCCATCACGCGGTCGAAGGCGGCGTCTCGGAACGGCAGCGCCTCCGTGTCGGCCTGCGCCGCTGCGATCGGCGTGGCCAGCGCGGCCGCCTGCGCCGCCACGTCGCGCAGCATCCCCGCCGACAGATCGCACGCCGCCACGCACGCCGCCGGACGCCAGCGCCGCGTGATGGATGCCCGGCCCGCAGCCCGCGTCCAGCAGCATCATGCCGCGCCGCGCGTCCAGGTGGGCCAGCAGCCACTCCGCGAAGGTGCCTGGCGCTTCGCTGTAGCGTGCGTGCGTTTCGATTCGCGCGTTGTACCGCGAGGCATCGCTGTACTGCTCGTCGACGTACGGCTCGTCCGCGGGCATCAGCGTTCCTGGCGGCCTCCGCCGGCCGTGTCCTGCTCGCCCGACGGTGCGGTGCCGAAGTCGATCAGGTGCACCTGGTGCGGTGGCATGCCCAGCAGCCCCGGCCGGTAGTGGTAGAGCGCGAGCGTGCTGCGTCCGCCGTCGAGCGTGTAGTAGATCGGACCGCTTCCCAACGCCCGCATGAAGTCGGCGTAGTCGTACAGCCAGACGTACGTGACCCGGCGCTCCGTATCGACGGCCTTGCCCATGTCGGTGAGCTGGCTGATCGATGACTTGTCCTTGCGGACGAGGCCGAGCTCCATCCGGTTGCGGTTGAGCACCGCGAACTGCGGGTACGAGAAGCCGATGATCACCGTGCTGTTCGCGGGCACGTCCATCGCCTCGATGCGGTGCGTGTAGGCGAGCTGTGATCGCATCGTGTTGCGGTTCGACAGCAGCATGCCCTGGCCGACGCGCAGGTGCCGCACCGAGCTGAGTCCGACCTTGTGATTCGTCGTCGTGAAGTCGACGAATCCGGCGAAGAGCATCACGGCGATGACGCACGCCAGGACGCCGGTGCGGAAGTACCGGCCGATGAGCAGGAAGCCGAAGGGGAAGAGCGGGATCAGGTACGCGGCCTCGTGCGGCAGCCGCAAGAAGACGCAGATGATCAGCACGACCGCCAGCGCCCACACCATCACGTCCCTGTCGCGCATCACGTCGCGCGGCAGCTTCACGAACCGCGGCAGCGAGACGAGGATGCCGAGGCCCAGCGCCATGGTCCCGGCCAGGCCGAACGCGTCCTTCGCCACCAGCCGCACCACGTCGCGGTAGCCCACGCTGGCGTCGTAGAAGTTCAGGAAGCTGGGCCCGTACCGCCACATGATCGGCGAGAAGGCGATCACCGCGACCGCGACGACGGAGACGACGAAGCCGCGGAGTTCGCCGCGGCGGCCGGAGCGCCAGACGTAGATGCAGTACGGCAGCAGGAACGCCGATGACGGGATGCGCGACGCCACCGCGAGCCCCAGCATCAGCCCCGCGAGGAAGATGTTGCCGCGCAGCAGGAAGTAGTACGCGCCCAGGATGAACGTCAGCGCCCACGCGTAGTCCATCGTGTTCATGCTGTTGATCCACAACAGCGGCTGGAACGCGAACCCCACCACGACCAGTGCCGGCGACGGCAGCCGCACCTCGCGCACGATGTTCGTGAAGAACCAGAGCCCCAACAGCGAGACCGCGATCGTCAGCGAATTCGTCGCGAGCCAGCCGCCCTTGATCACGAGCGCGTACGAGAACTCCGGGATGGGGTAGCCCGGCAGCCGCGATGGGTAGAATTCGTGCTTGTCCCACAGCCAGTAACCGCTCAGCGCGATGCGCCAGGCGTCCGGCTTGGTGCCGTAGCCGTTGTCGATCCACGGCACGCGGCTCGCCACGAAGGCCAGGGCCAGCAGCGCGAACGCCCGCCCGCGCGTGAGATCGAGGTTGAACGCGCGCTCGATCCCGGCGCGGGAGAGCCATGCGGGCGATCGCTGCTGCTCCGCGGCAGTCGCCATGCTCATGGGCGGAGCTTCTGCCACACGGCGAAGAGGCGCTGCAGGGCCGTCGTGTGCGAGAGGATCGCCAGCAACCACAGCGCCCAGACGACGACCCCGTGCGCCACGATCAACGCCGCGCCCAGCAGGATCACGCGCTCGGCGCGTGTGAACAGCCCCTCGCGCAGCTGCAGGCCGATGCCCTCGGCGCGCGCGCGGGTGTAGCTCACCATGATCGAGCCGACGACGGCGGCGTAGCAGAGCACGATGGCCGTGTCGCTGGTGCTGGTCTGCGTGTAGTGGAATAGGATGCCGCCGAGCACCGCCGCCTCGGACGCCCGGTCCAGCACCGAGTCGAACACCGCGCCGAACTTGGTGACGGTGCCGGTCTTGCGGGCGAGCGCGCCGTCCAGCAGGTCGAGCGCGCTGAAGACGAGCATGACGATGCCCGCGAGCAGGAAGTGCCCGCCGGCCGCGAGGCATCCGGCCCCTACGTTACCGGCGAATCCCGCCGCGGAGATCATGTTCGGCGTCACGCCGATCGCCGCCAGCGGCGAGACGATCGGGTCGGTGATGCGGGAGGAGATCTTGTGCGGGACGAGGCTGAAGGACGGCAATCTGCCCCCGGTGCTACGGTGCGGGTTCCGTTGGGTGACTATAGCGCGAACGCGAGGCGGGGCAAGTGCGGCGCGCCGGGATTACCGCGCCGGCGCCGGCCGCGCGTCGCCGATGAAGTACTGGACGCGCTCTTTCTTGAACTCGCGCGCGCTCCAGAGGATCTCGTAGTCGGTGATGCCGACGGCGCGGGAGAGGTCGCCCACGACCTGCGCGACCTCGTCGCGCGATTCGCAGTGCACCATCGAGAAGACCGGGTACGGCCAGTCGGGGAAGGTGGGGCGCCAGTAGCAGTGGCTCACCCGCGTGTCGGCCGCCAGCTTCGCGCCGACCTCCTCGATGCGGTCCTCCGGCACGCGCCAGCACGCCATGCCGTTGGCGCTGAAGCCGGCCTCCTGGTGGCGGAGGACCGCAGCGAATCGGCGCAGGATGCCCTCGTCCTGCATCATCCGCAGCCGGTCGAGCACCTCGTCCTCGCTCATGCCCAGCTCGGCCGCGGCGGCGGTCCAGGGCCGGCTCTCGATCGGCAGGTCGCGCTGGCAGACGCGGATGATCTCCTTCTCGGAGTCGGTGAGGTCGCGGCGCGCCGGGCGCGCTTTCGGCACGGCGGGCTTGGAGTCGGTCTTCTGCCCGACCATGTCGTACTCCACGGCGATCTTGAACAGTTTGAGCGCCGGCAGGATGTTGTACGTGATGGCGCCGGCGTCGCGCGCCAGTCCGGCGACCGTCGCGTCGAAGTCGCGCTCGCGCGGGATCGCCAGCACGGCCCAGAGGTTGAAGCGGTGCTCGCGCGCGTAGTTGTGGCTGACGCCGGGGTGCGCCGAGACCACGGCGGCGGCCTCATCGAGGCGCGCGGGATCGATGACGAAGGCGATCAGCGCGCTCTTGTAGCCGATGCGGAAGACGTCGAAGATCGGGCTGAGGTGCCGCAGCACGCCGCCGTCGCGCAGCGCATGCGTGCGCCGCAGCACCTCGTCCTCGGCCAGCCCCAGCGTGGCGGCGATCGGGGCGAAGGGGCGGGAGGTCAGCTCGAAGGAACTCTGCAGCTCGTTGAGGATCCGGCGGTCAGTGAGGTCAAGCTCTGTCATGCGCGCGGCGGGAGAGTCGGCCTCGCCCGCGTTTGTCTCCGATCTACGAGTAGCGTTCCTCGGTCCACGGGTCGCCGTGGATGTGGTAGCCGTACATTTCCCAGAAGCCGGGCTGCTCGTCGTCCATGAAGACGAGGCCGCGCACCCACTTCGCGCTCTTCCAGAAGTAGAGCTTGGGCACGACCAGCCGCATCGGCCAGCCGTGCTCGCGGGTCAGCGGCTCGCCGTTGTGCTGGTGCGCCAGGATCACGTCGTCGTCCATCAGCTCGGGCAGCGAGATGTTCGTCGTGTAGCCGCCGAAGCTGTGCACCATGACGTGCTTCGCAGCCGGCTTCGGCTTCACGAGCCGCATCAGGTCGGTGAACTTCACGCCGGTCCAGTCGTTGTCGTACTTGCTCCAGTGCGTGACGCAGTGGATGTCCGTGCGGATCGTCGTCTGCGGCAGCGCCAGGACTTCGTCCCAGGTGAAGTGCAACTCCTCCTCGACCAGCCCGACGACCGAGAACTTCCACGCTGCAAGGTCCACCTGCGGGATGCCGCCGTAGTGCAGCACCGGCCAGCCGTCCGTGAGCTTCTGGCCCGGCGGCAGGCGGTTGCCGGCCCGGTCGATCTCCTCGTTCGGGCGCCGCTTGAAGATGTCCAGGGCCATGCGTGCGTCCCCTTTCGTTGCCGGCAGGATATCACGCGGCCCCTGCGCGGAACGTGCGTAATTCTCCGGTGGCGCGCCCGTCGGGACCGGCGCCGATCAGCTCGCGCTGACGCAGGCGAGGTTGGAGTGCTTCATCAGCTCGACGTCGGTGGTGGGGCACTGCGCGGCGTCGTTGAGGGGCAGCTCGAACGACGCGTACAGCTTGATCGCCTGCCCGTCCGATTGGATCCAGTAGCCGTTCTGGTTGCCGCGCGGATCGTCCGGCAGGGTGCCGGCGAAGGTCTGCTTGAGCTTGCAGCCCGCGTCCAGGTCCTTGTACACGCAGAGCGTTTGGACGTGGTTGTGCGTGTCGGGGTAGGCGCCGTTCTTCGCCTTGTACTGCTGCGCGGCGTCAAGCAGCAGCAGGAGGTCGGAGCGCCGCTTCGCGTCGCGGTCCGCGGGCGTGCCCTTGGGGAGCGACCCTCCGATCGCGCTAGTGGGGCTGGCCTTGGGCTTGGGCTTGGCGCCAATCGGCGTCGCGGTGGGCGCAAGGTAGACGCTCCGTACCGGCGTGCCGATCTCGCCTACGAGCGGCTTCGGCTTCGCCGCGCCGCCGCTTGACACGTCCAGCCACGCGATCGCGGCGACCGACGCCGCCAGCAGCACCACCGGCGCGAGCACGCCCCAGGGCAGCCGCAGCTTCGGGAATCTTCCGCCGGGCGGGAGCAGGGGCGGCAGCCGGTCTTCAGGTTCCATCGTCGGCCACTATATCAGTCCCGCCCGGGCGGCGCGTGGCGGAGGGAAATCGGCGTAGAGCGGCCCATTTGTTAGGGATCGGCTTATACATTCTTAACAGCCCGGGGCCGATACTGACGTTGTAAGGCATGAACCTACGCGTGAAGAGCACTCACGTGAAGGGGCTTCTTCAACAGAGGACCAGGGCGCAACCCCCGTCACCAGACTAGGCGCCCTGGTCTTTTCACGTCCGCCGTTCCGCCCAACGGGCGGCACGGGCGAGGCTCAGTCTTCGGATTCGGGTTCGGCGCCCGCCAGGAAGTACGGCACCTCGGTGACGACGGTGTTCGGCCGGTTGAGCAGCACGTTCTTCAGCCGCCGCGCCGACTGGTTGTGCAGGAAGCGCTGCCACGGCCACGCGGTGCGGAACTCTGGCAGCACGACGGTCACGTAGTGGCCGGGGTCCGCGCGGTCCAGCGCGTCGATGTAGGACAGCACCGGCGCGACGAGCGATCGGAACGGCGAGTCGATTATCACCAGCGGCACGTCCAGCACCATGGCCTCCCATTCGCGGCGCAGCGCCTGCGCGTGCTCCAGGTCGTCGGTGATGTGCAGCGCCGTCACGTTCGCCGAGATCGAGCGCGCGTAGTCGACGGTGCGCAGGATCGCCCGGTTCAGCTCGTCGACCGGCACCAGCACCGTCTGTTTGCGGCGCTTGCCCGCGTCCAGGATGGCGCCCCGCGGCACGTGCAGCTTGCGCTCGACGCCCGTGTAGTGCTTGTAGATCGAGAAGAACGCGATCGCCAGCACGAACATCGCGATCATGCTGAGCCATGCGCCTTCGCTGAACTTCGTGCCGCCGACGATCGTCGCGACGATCGCCGTGGCCACCGCGCCGATGAAGTTGATCACGATGCTGCGCTGCCAGCCGCTCTCCTTCAGCCGCAGCCAGTGGACCACCATGCCGCTCTGCGACAGCGTGAACGAGACGAACACCCCGAACGCGTACAGCGGGATCAGGCGGTCGACGTCGGCCTCGAACGCCACCAGCAGCAGCGCCGCCGCCGTGCCCAGCACGAAGATGCCGGTGGAGAACGCCAGCCGGTCGCCGCGGAAGGTGAACTGGTGGGGCAGGAAGCGGTCGCGCGCCAGGATCGATCCGAGGCGCGGGAAGTCTGCGTAGCTGGTGTTGGCCGCGAGGATCAGGATCAGCGCGGTGGACACCTGGATGAAGAAGAAGACGGGCCGCAAGTAGCCGGTGAACACCGCCCCCGCCACCTGTGCTGGCACCGACACCTTGTCGGCGTGCTGCACCCCCAGCTCGTGCGCCAGGACGGTCAGCCCGATGAAGAATACGCCCAGGATGACGGCCATCCAGACGAGCGTGACGGATGCGTTGCGCGATTCGGGCTTCTTGAAGGCGGGGATGCCGTTGGAGATCGCCTCGACGCCGGTGAGCGCGGCGCAGCCGGACGCGAACGCGCGCAGCATCAGGAAGAGCGTCAGGTTCTTCGGCACGTCCGGCGGATGCACGACGGACTCCGGGATCTTCGCCGTCAGCGACGGGTCCAGCGCCAGCCGGAGGAATCCACCCCCGATCAGGATGATGAAGGCGAGGATGAAGACGTACGTCGGAATCGCGAAGATGGTGCCGGACTCGCGGATGCCGCGCAGGTTCAGCAGCGTGATGATCGCCACCAGCGTCACCGAGATCTCGATGCTGAACGGATGCAGGCCCGGGAACGCCGACGTGATGGCGAACACTCCCGCCGCTATCGATACCGCGACCGTCAGGATGTAGTCCACCGACAGCGCCGCCGCCGCCGTCAGCCCCGCCACGTCGCCCAGGTTCTCCCGCGCGACGATGTACGCGCCGCCGCCGCTCGGGTACGCCTTAATCGTCTGGCGGTACGAGAACGTGACGATCGTCAGCAGCACGCCGATGGCGAGCGCGATCTCGATCGACCGGGTGAGCGCCCCGGCGCCCGCCGCGATGAGCACCAGCAGGATCTCGTCCGTCGCGTACGCGCTGGACGAGAGCGCGTCCGACGAGAAGACCGCCAGCGCCTTCGTCTTGGAGAGCCGTTGCTCCTCCGCCTCCTCGGAGGCGATGGGCGCGCCGACCAGCACCTTGCGGACGCGGCGCATGAAGCGCTCGGAGCCGGTGCGTGGCGCCGTGGCGCGGTCCGTGGCGCGGAACGCCGCGCCCTCGGAGCCGACCGGCGCGAAGCGGCGCTCGCCCTCGCGGACGCGGCGGGCATAGCGCGAGCCGGGCTTGGCGCCCTGCAGGATCTCGGTCTGCTCGACGTCCGGCACGCCACCTTTGCGCGGGACGCGGAACGAGCGGTGGTCCTCCTGCTGCTCGTCGTCGTGAGGGGGGTTGTGCGGTCCGGCCATCAGGCGCCTCCCCTCAGGAAGGGAGTGCTGCGTCGGTCGCGGCGGTGTCGGAGGGCCTGACGCAGGCCGGCCGCTACCGCTGCGGTAGCGGGTGTTGCATGACTGTGTAGCACGGGCGCATGGTATCGCCGCCCCGAATACAGGTAAAGCACGGGAGCACGGCGCGGCGAATGACGTTTGTGTTACGCTGGGCCCGTTATGAGACTGCTTACAGCTCTTGAGGTGCGCACAGCCCGCGGTTCATCGCCGCGGGGCGCCATTGGCTGCCCGTCGATTCCCCGATAGGCAGGCCGATCCGCTGCCCCTATACTGGCGGCGGCAACCCAGGAGCGTGAATCCAGCATGAAGGTCGAACTGTACGATACGACGCTGCGCGACGGCGCCCAGATGGAGGGGCTGTCGCTGTCCGTCGAGGACAAGCTCAAGATCGCCCGCAAGCTCGACGAGCTGGGCGTGCACTACATCGAGGGCGGCTGGCCCGGGAGCAACCCCAAGGACGCCGAGTTCTTCGTGCGCGCCCAGTCGATCAACTTCCAGCACGCGCGCCTCGCCGCGTTCGGCTCGACGCGCCGCGCCGGCGGCGACGCCGCCTCCGACGCCAACCTCCGCGCGCTGCTCGACGCGCGCACGCCCGTCGTGACGCTGGTCGGCAAGGCCAGCGACGTCCACGTCCGCGACGTCATCGAGACCACGCCCGAGGAGAACCTGGCGATGATCGCCGATTCGGTGCGGCTGATGCGCGAGGCTGGGCGCACCGTCTTCTTCGATGCGGAGCACTTCTTCGACGGCTTCTACTCCGACCGCGCGTACGCGCTGCAGTGCCTGAAGGCCGCCGCCAGCGCCGGCGCGAGCTGCCTGGTGCTGTGCGACAGCAACGGCGGCATGACGACGCAGCAGCTCGTGGAGGCGGTGCGCGCCGTGCGCGCGGAGACCGACGTGCCGCTGGGCATCCACACGCACAACGACGCCGACATGGCGGTCGCCAACTCGCTGGCGGCCATCGTCGAGGGCGTGACGCAGGTGCAGGGCTGCATCAACGGCTACGGCGAGCGCTGCGGCAACGCCAACATCATCAGCATCATCGCCAACCTCAAGCTCAAGTTCGGCCTCGACGTCGTCAGCGAGGAGCAGCTGGCGATGCTCACCGACGTGAGTCACTACGTTAGCGAGATCGTCAACATGGTGCCGGACCCGTACCAGCCGTACGTCGGCACCAGCGCCTTCACGCACAAGGGCGGCCTGCATGTCGCTGCCGTGCTGAAGTCCGACTCCAGCTATCAGCACGTCCCGCCCGAAAGCGTCGGCAACGAGCGCCGCCTCGTGGTCTCCGAACTGGGCGGCAGTCGCGCCGTGCAGCAGAAGCTGAAGGAGATCGGCTACGAGACGGAGCTGTCGCGCGACGACGCACGCAAGCTGCAGGAGCTGGTCAACGAGCAGGAGTCGAAGGGCTACCAGTACGAGGGCGCCGAGGCGTCGTTCGAGATGCTGGTGCGCCGCGCCCGCCCCGGCTACGCGCCGCCCTTCGAGCTGGACGACTTCTGGATCGTCGAGCGGCGCGGCGCCGCGAACGCCGGCCACGACCGCGAGATGCAGGCCGAGGCGATGGTGAAGATGCGCATCGACGGCGAGCAGCGCCAGAC
>Ga0315281_10002493_pt1 | contig 27310 bp, 24 predicted proteins | sample YL17G07_0_MG_FD_204540 | JGI IMG/M metagenome (GOLD analysis project Ga0315281, IMG submission 204540) | Sediment microbial communities from Yellowstone Lake, YNP, Wyoming, USA - YL17G07_0 | ecosystem: Environmental > Aquatic > Freshwater > Lake > Sediment | place: USA: Wyoming | collected...
AAATCACAGTTGAATATAAAAAAATAAAACGGGAATGATGCAGGGGGAAAACTTTGCGCAAAAATCGCCGGGGAAAGGGGTTTTTCTACAGCGTCAACGGAACTTATAAGTTCAAGGATGCAATGGGCTATGTGGTTCAAGTGGGCTGGGCACCTCAGAAAGCACCTTTTAGCGTAGACCTGCGCTATACCGCGGTTAGATTTGCTCCCTCAAATTTTGTGGGTAGTAAGAGTGATTTCAGCGGCAATGTTACTGGGATTTACGGCAGCTTTTACTTCTGAAGCTGATGATTCTGTAGACTGCCTTGTGTGATGAAGCGGGTGATACCGGAAGGTATCACCCGCTTTCATTTGCGCTAAACCGCGCCAGCCTCATGTGCCTGTACGTCCGCATGGTAACTGCTGCGCACCATGGGGCCGCAGGCAGCATGTGAAAATCCCATCTCCAGCGCGGCACGTTCAAACATTTTAAAGGTGTCCGGGTGCACGTAGCGCAGCACTGGCAGGTGTCCGTCTGAAGGTTGCAGGTACTGCCCCAGGGTGAGCATCTCGACATCATGCTCGCGCAGGTCACGGATGGCCTGCAGCACCTCATCGTCGGTCTCGCCCAGCCCCAGCATCAAGCCAGATTTGGTGGTGACATCAGGGAAGCGTTTCTTGAAATCCTTGAGCAGCTTGAGTGAGTGAGCATAATCGGCACCGGGGCGGGCGAGTTTATACAGGCGCGGTACCGTTTCCATATTGTGATTGAGCACATTGGGCAGGCACTTGCCCATGATATCCAGCGCAACTTCCAGCCGCCCGCGAAAATCCGGCACCAGTGTTTCCAGTTTGGTGTGCGGGGATGATGTGCGTATGGCCGCCAGACAATCAACAAAATGTTGTGCCCCCCCGTCGCGCAGGTCATCGCGGTCTACGCTGGTGATTACTACATACTTCAACTTGAGCAGGGCAATGGACTGCGCCAGATTGGCGGGCTCATTCGCATCAGGTGGCAGCGGCTTGCCGTGCCCCACGTCGCAAAAGGGGCAACGTCGCGTGCACAGGTCACCCAGGATCATAAAGGTGGCCGTACCCTTGCTGAAGCACTCGCCGATATTTGGGCACGAAGCTTCTTCGCACACAGTATGCAATTGATGCTCGCGCAACATGCGTTTCACATCGTGGTATCCCTGGCCGCTGCCGGATTTAACACGTATCCATTCGGGTTTGCGCAGGCGCTGGTCGAGTTGCACGATCTTGATCGGGTTGCGCGCGGTTTTGGATGCGCCGGTTTGTTTGGTTTCAGTGGTGCTCATAAATGCTTTCGAATTTAATCAGGATGCAGCGAACAGAGCAGGTATCGGATTGGTACGATAGCAATTAGAAAAGCTTGAAATCTATGCTTTTTGTTGCCAATATTGTACATCATGTGCAGCTAATGTTTTCATACCAGTTAAGATGTTGTCGGTGTTATTGATCATACATAAACTCTTTTTCTGACATAATAACCACATAACCTTACTTGGCTTGGACGGCAATGGCATCCGAAACCCTAACCGAAGAACAGCTTGGAGTACTTGTTGCAATGCCGAAGCGGGTAGAAAATCCCAATTCCAAGACGAAAACTGAAGCCAGGCATTCGCGCCGCGATTTTCGTGTTGTTAGTATAGATGGTTCGCATGAATTTTCATTGTTTACCCGGCAGAGCTTGTTATTGCCAGAAGGCTTTTCGGTTGGTTTGCGTTGGTTAGCCAAGAGTGGTGAGCCAGTCATATTGATGCGTTGCAACGGTTCAGACCATCCCCACACTAACAGTCTGGAACGTGACAGAATTGATTATGCTTGCCATATTCATCAGGCAACAGAACGCTACCTTGCCGTTGGAAAAAAGAGCGAGGGTTATGCTCAACAAACAAAAGAGTACAGAACGCTAGAGGGCGCGTTGCACCATATAGTACGGCTATGCAACATTACAGGTTTAAAGACCGAACAGGATGAACCGGACTTGTTTAAATAACATGGACATTCAAGAAATACAAAAAGCTATTTGTTCCTCGCTTTGCGCGGAAGTTAAAGTCTCCGAACGCGAAGACGGGACTCTGTTCGTCTCTACCCCCTTCAGTTTTCCTGATGGCGATGCATACTCCATCTATCTCAAGAAATTGCAAACCGGCGGCTTCCGCATAAGCGATATGGGCATCACCCTGATGCACCTGAGTTATGAAAACGATATAGAAAAATTCCGGGGGGATGGCACTCGCGGCAAACTATTCCGCCAAATTTTATCCGAGATGGATTTATCCGATGCGGATGGGGAGTTCTATATAGAGACTCCTGCTACCGCACTTGGCGCGAACATATTCCGGTTTGGGCAAGCGCTGACCAAGATACACGACTTGACGTTCCTGAATCGCCTGCGCGCTGAAAGCACATTCTACGAAGACTTAAGAGAGAAGCTGCTAGGTTGCGTGGATGCTGAGCGATTGAAGGAAAACTATATTGTCCCAGGAGTGGCAAATGGGGCTGACTACCCTGTTGATTACTTCATCGAGAGCGGTGAACAGCAGCCCCTTTATCTGTTCGGCGTACCCAACCGTGACAAGGCAAGACTTGCAACCATCATCCTGCAATATCTCATCGCGTCAAAAGCAGACTTCAATTCGATGATAATTTTTCAGGATATGTCCACCATCCCATCGCGTGACCTCAGTCGCCTGACCAATGCCGCCAATGACATGATTGCCTCCGTGGATGCTACGGACGACATTGAGCGTAAACTTTTGCGGCGTATCAAGTAGGCAAATAGGGTTGCTGTTTTTATACTCACGATGGCAGCAACAGTCATGCTCCCGCATCTCAGAGACTGCGTGGGCATAAAATGTATTAGCCTCCGGTTCCCGATATCTTTGGTTCGTTTCGAGCCTTGCACCTTTAATTTTTTGTGTTAGTGGGAGATACAACATGCCTCAGAAGGGAACGATTTATAGGATTCTGATTGCATCACCTTCAGATTGCGTGAAGGAGCGTTCGTCAATCCCCGAAATCATATATTCGTGGAATTCAGTTCATTCCTTTCATACCGGAATAATTTTAGAGCCGGTAATGTGGGAGACACATGTAATCCCCGAGATGGGAAATCGTCCACAGGAAATAATTAACAAGCAGATTGTTGATTCATGCGATTTTCTTATTGGGGCATTTTGGACACGCATTGGCACGGCAACGGGAGGTCACGTATCTGGTACGGCAGAAGAAATAGATAGACTTAGAAGTCAAGGCAAGGAAATTTTCTTATATTTCTCATCTGCCCCTGTTGTACCTGAAAGTATTGATCCAGATCAATACAAAGCGCTTATTGAATACAAGAAGAGTTTACGTGACCAAGGAATTACTTTTGAGTATTCCGAGATTGGTGAATTCCGTGAAATGATACAGAGACATCTATCGTCGTTGATGGCTACCAAGGGAGGTACCACCAACGAATTTGAGCAAGCAAAAGAAAAGGACTCTAAGGATTCTGAAGTAAAAATGTTCAAATCACAATTTGAAACATTCCTAAGAAAGTATGAAGCTGAATGGGTGGCTGAAAGAGATAGTGATCCATACAATATTGATGAAGCCAAATACACTGTAAGTTCAGCTCTAAATAATCTTTTACATTATCGTTCACAGATTGTGTCCGACCCAGAGAATGTATTAATACCAATTTTCACCGAAGCATCAAAAGAAATGAAGTCTCTTAGTCGCCACACATTGTATATAGATGGAGGTAAGTCATTTAGAGAATTCTGGGAAAAGGGTGATGCAATCATTGATTTATTAAAGAAGCTACCATTGGTTTTATCGAAGTGATAAGAAGGCATAATTGGCTAAAGCCGCGATATTTTAGAGTCTGAGAAACAATTTTGCTTAACCAATTTTATTTATTATCAATGTCCTCTTGAATGTTTTCTTTTCCATTGGCAACAGGCTGATGAGTTGCTGGTAACGCTCGAACAGAAACTCCACGCGTTGCGCGTCGTTGGTGAAGGTGGCCTTGCGGTAGCAGACGTCCACGGCACGGTCGAGGGCTTGGTGGGCTTTGACCAGTGTGGGCGGCATGGTGAGCGGGTCGTAGAGGTCGGCGAGGGAGCTTTGCGGGAATTGCGCGCGGGCATCCAGCACGGCTTGGGCGGCGGTTTCTACGGCGGAAACCCCTCCCGGCCTCCCCTTGTCAGGGGAGGAGTAGCTGCGTGGCTCTCCCCCTGTCAAGGGGGAGTTGGAGGGGGTTTCAGGCCACGGGAAGTTGTTGTAGACGATGGTATTGGAGTAGCGGTAATCGCTCTTTAGGCGTCCACAGGTAAAACGCATCCAGGCGTTGTGCATGGTGCTGCACAGAATGCCGAAGTGGTAGAGGGTGGCATTGGGCAGCATAAAAACAAGGTTGCTGGCAATCACATCAGGCTGTATGTAACCGATGGGAATATATTTTCGATTTTCGGATGAGACACTTGGAATCAATAGATAGGGCTGGTCGGTTTGGCGGATGCGTTCAAATTCGGTTGGGCGATCAACGCTACCAATTGAGCAGGCGTAGCTGCTGGCAAGTCGTACTTTTTTAACTTCTTCAACTCGCTGTAATACATGCGGCATAGCACGTAACTCGTTAGGAGCGATACCGACCAACCATAAGCACCAACGTGGAACTTTGTTAATAAACTCCTCGGCTCCAAGGAAAGGGCGTATCCATTTTTCTGCTTTTGGTTCGGTCTGCAAAAACGTTTGTTTTTCATCATTACTCAACAATAAGTATCCACCATCACTGGGTTGACTACCTTTGGTCATTTCAGGCGCGTTGCCTATAGGTTTGCTGCGCTTTTCAATTAGAACCGTCGGTGCGTCCATTAAGTAAGGGTTGATGTTGCGTGCGGCAACGGCGTGAGCCTCGCCGCGGATGTCCTCATATTCGTAAATGGTCTTTTTCTCCGCGTTGTTTGCACCGAAGCCGATGATGACGCAATGCACTGCCGCTATGCCGCGCGCTTCGTTGCTCCACTGGAAAGTGCGATGAGCGAAGCGGATATGGATTCCTTGAGAAAGAAGTTTGCTCCACAAGATGGCGACCTGCTCGCCTTGGGTGATGCTGTTGGTGGAAACGAACGCTACTTCAATGGAGTGGTTTGCTTGAATGTAATCTGCCGCTTTCACATACCACGCGGCAACGAAATCAAGTAAACCTGCACTGTCTATTCCAGTAAACACCATTGCGGCATCAGCTTGCTGTTCTTTGCTTTGTAATTTCGCGCCAATGAATGGCGGATTGCCGAACACATAGCTTGTTTTCTCCGCTGGTAACACATCATTCCAGTCCAGCGTGAGCGCGTTGCCATTGACGATGTGCGGCGATGTCTTGAGCGGGATGCGGGCGAAGTACATGCCGAACTCTTCCGACACGCGCACGTTCATCTGGTGGTCCATCAGCCACATGGCGACCTGCGCGATCTGCGCCGGGAACTCTTCGATCTCGATGCCGTAGAACTGGTCCACGTCCACGCTGATTTCATGGTGGATGTCGAGGAAGCGCGAGCCAGTTTCTTTGTGCACGATGCGCAGCACGTCGAGTTCCAGTTTGCGCAACTCGCGGTAGGCGATTACCAGAAAGTTGCCGCAGCCGCAGGCGGGGTCGAAGAAGGTGAGGGTGCGCAGTTTTTTGTGAAACTCGAACAGTTTGTTCTTGTTGCCTTTCACGCGGTTGAATTCTTCCCACAGGCTGTCCAGGAACAACGGCTGGATGAGTTTGAGGATGTTTTCTTCGCTGGTGTAATGCGCGCCGATGTTGCGCCGCGCCTTGGCGTCCATAATGCTCTGGAACAGCGCACCGAAAATGGCGGGGGAGATGGCGCTCCAGTCCAGTGCGCAGCAGTCGAGCAGGGCTTCGCGCATGCCGAGGTCGAACGAGGCGATGGAGAGCGTTTCTTCAAACAGCTTGCCGTTGACGTAGGGAAAGGAGGCGATCTGTTCGTCGAGATTTTTTGAACGTTTGTCTTCCGCTGTGTTGAGCACCTGAAACAGTTGCGCGAGCTGCGCGCCGAGGTCTGAGCCATCGGGAGCGGTGCGCTCTTCTATCCAGGCACGGAAGGCGCTGGCGGGCTGGAAGATGCCGGTGTCTTCGGCGAACAGGCAGAACAGCAGGCGCACCAGCAGCACTTCGAGCGGGTGGCCTTCGTAGCCTGCCGCCTTGAGCGCGTCGTGCAGCTTGCCCATGCGCTCGGCGGCTTTGATGTTGACCGGGTTTTGCGGTGCGATGGTTTGCGTGCGGTAACCGGCGATGAAGGCGAAATGCTTGATGTGTTTGTGCAGGTCGGCAAGTTTGAATTCGTGCTGGGTGCTGTTGTCGAGATCGTACAAACGGAAGCGGGCGAAGTCGGATACCAGCACGTATTTCGGTAAATCGCGTTCCTTGATGCCGGGGAAGTAATCGAGCGCCTGTGTGTAGGCTTTGTCCAGATCTTTGCCGCGCGACTTGTGCTCGACCAGCAGCATGCCTTTCCAGAACAGGTCGATATAGCCTTGCCTGTCGCCGAGTTTTTTGACGGGTTCTTCAAAGCTGGCAACGCGCTTGCGGTCTATGCCGAAGACATTAAAAAATTCCACCCAGAATGGTTTGGCTTCGGCATCTTCCGAAGTTTCATTTTCCCAGCGCTTTGAAAATTCGTGTGCACGGTTGCGGATTTCGTTCCAGCTTAATGGCATGGTTTGACCCTGTTATTGATTATTCCATAATGCGTGACACGCAAAAGCTTGAAAGGACAAATCCCCCCTAGCCCCCCTTTGACAAAGTGGGGAACCAACCCAGCCTGGAACAAGGAGTCCTCCCTTTGTCAAAGGGAGGGTAGGAGGGATTTAAAAGCGTCATGATTTATGGAAGTCTCAACAGTTGCTTGCTACCCTGTGATGTTCGGCCAGCAATGTCAGCAATTGCCCGGCAAGTAATTGTTCAATCTGATCCAGTGAGGCCTTGACGTCAAACTCTTTGAGTTGGGTGACACGCAGGCCTTTGTAGCCGCACGGATTGATAAAATCATATGGCGACAGGTCCATATCAATATTGAATGACAAGCCGTGATAACAACAGCTGTGCTTTATTTTCAAACCCAGGGCGGCAATTTTGGCATCGCCGACATAGACGCCCGGTGCGTCTACACGACCACTGGCGCTGATGCTGTAACCGGCCAGTATATTGATGACGGATTGTTCCATCAGCCTCACCAGTTGCCGCACGTTGAGTTTCCAGCGGCGCAAATCCAGCAGCAGGTAAGCCACAACCTGGCCGGGGCCGTGATAGGTGATTTGGCCGCCTCGGTCGATTTGCACCACGGGTATTTGGGGGGCGTTGAGCAAGTGCTCCGGCTTGCCAGCCTGCCCTTGCGTGTAAGTGGGTGGGTGTTGCAGCAGCCAGATTTCATCGCGTGTTTCAGGTGTGCGTTGCTCGGTAAAGCGTTTCATTGCCTGCCATGTGGTTTCGTAATCAACCATGCCCAGAAACTTTACCTTTGGTGTATTAATAGTGGTGTGAGGCAGCGCTGCAACGACCTCTTTGATGATTTCCATTTTTATAACACCATGACGACTTGTGGGTGATCGCATAGCGCCTGATAAATGGCATCAAGTTGTTCGCGGGAGGTGGCGGTTACGGTGCAGGTCAGGCTGACATATTTTGCGGTTTTGCTGTTGCGCAGGGTGACGCTGGCGGCGGTAAAGGCGGGGTCGTGTTGCAACACGACCTCAGTCACAGCCTGCAAAAATCCCTGCTGGGTTTTACCGAATACCTTGATCGGGAATTCGCACGGGTATTCGATCAGGCTGTCCATCGCGTCTGGTGATGTAGGGATAGACGGGGTGCTCATGGCTGGCGCATGACTTCGCGTTTGTAATTCTGGTAGAGGCTGTGCATGCGGGCGAACATTACTCCAGGCTTTCCGGTGCTGACGGGATTGCCATTTACCGTGGTGACGGGGAGCACTTCCTTGGTGGAGGAGGTGAGCAGCAACTCGTCCGCCTCCAGTACTTCTGATTTGGCGATTTTGCGCACCTGAAAAGGTATTTTATTCGCGGCTGCAATTTCCAGCACCACATCGTAGGTGATGCCCGGCAGCATGAGATTGTCCTTGGGCGGGGCCAGCAGGGTGCCATTTTTGACCACGAAAATATTGCTGGCGGCGCCCTCGGTCATAAAGTCACCCGTGGCGTCATTGCCCTTGCGTATGAGGATGGTCTCGGCACAGCCTGCTTCAACAGCCTGCTGCCGCAATAGCACGTTGGGCAATAGCGAGATTGCCTTGATGTCGCAGCGTAGCCAGCGGTTATCTTCAGCGGTAACGGCACTTGCTCCCCTGGCGAGCAATTCAGGTGCGGGCGGCAGCAGCGGCGAGCTCATCATGAAGACGGTAGGCTTGACCGGAGGCTGTGGAAAAGCATGGTCGCGTTTGGCTACACCGCGGGTGATGTGCAGGTAGAGATATTGATCGTCACCCGGATTGCCTGCGACGAGCCCGGTGATGAGCTTCGTCCACTCGGCTTCGGTGTGCGGATTGTTCAGGCGTATGCCATCGAGACTGGACTGGAGCCGCTTCAGGTGTTCGTGCAAGCGGAAGGCGTGTTTTGAATACACCGGTATCACTTCATAGACGCCGTCACCGAAAATAAAGCCCCGATCCAGTACAGGGATGTAGGCTTCCTCCAGAGGCATGAATTTGCCATTCAGATAAACCGTCATGGCGTCATCTGCTGAAGATCATGCGGATGCTGTCTATCCCGCGTGAAAATATATTGACCAGTGGCACGGCTTCGAGCGATACCAGGGGTGCTTCAAGGTAGGGCTTGTCTTCGAGTGTCAGCTTCAGTACGCCCACCTGCTGCCCGTCACCGATAGGCGCCAGCATGGGTTGCCGTGTTTCTATCGTGGCCTTTAGCAGGGCACGCTGGCCTTTGGGCAGGGTAACAATCAGCCCTTCACGCAAGCCTGCCTTTACAGTGTTCTCTGTCCCTTTCCACAACCGAATGTTGCTGACAACGGCATTTTTTTTGTAAATCTGATGCATCTCAAAATCAAGGAAACCATGGTTGAGCAATTGCTGGCTTTCGGAAGTGCGGATATGGTCCGAGTCGGTACCCAGTACGACAGAAATAAGACGGTGATTGTTGCGATTTGCAGTTGCAATCAGCCCGTAACCGGCGGTTTCGGTATGTCCTGTTTTCAGGCCGTCCACGTAGGGATCAAGCCAGAGCAAGCGGTTGCGGTTGTGGTGCTTGATATGGTTGTACTCGAACTCGCGTTTTGAATACAGCGAAAAATACTCGGGGAAGTCGTTGATAACAGCAGCAGCCAGAAGTGCCAGGTCATGTGCACTGCTGTAATGCAGTTGATCCGGCAGGCCGGTGGCATTTACAAAGTTGGTATTTTGCATGCCGAGGCGCCTTGCCTCAATGTTCATCTTTTCGGCAAAGGCGGCCTCATTGTCGGCAAAAGTTTCTGCCAGGGCACGTGCAGCATCATTGGCGGATGCCACAATCAAGCCGTGCAGGAGGTCGGCAATTGTCACCGATGTTCTGTGTTCCAGAAACAGGCGTGATTCTGAACGGTGCGCCCGGATCGCATGCTGTGAGGGGGTGACTCTTTCGTTAAGCGTATGCTTGTTTTGCTTGAGTGAAGAAAAGACAAGATAGGCTGTCATCAATTTTGTCAGCGAAGCGGGTTCAATGCGCTCGTTGCTGTTGTGTTCAAGCAGAATCTGTTTACTGCTGAAGTCGTACAGCAAGTAGGAGGGTGCGGACAATCTGGGTGACTGGTTCGGTGCATTGACGGCGGCGGGAGTTTGGATTGTTCGTGGCTTGCTGTCGGTATGTTGTGGCTTGGCGACGGTTGTGGCTGGAAGGGTTAAAACAGCAAGGAGTATCAGCGATAATTTCATTTTATTTTCGTTGAAATGGACATGGTTGAGCATGGTGGCTGGTCAGTCAAACAGGGTGGATACATGTGGGTGAATAGATATCAGCTAAGGTTGGCTGCAAATTGTGTGGCCTGGTCTGCCTGCTCAGCCGCCTGCACCATGATTTCTTCCGCATGTGATGGATCTATGCCCAAAGCCTCCCAGTCAGAATCATGAATGCCTGGATTGACATGCTCACTCATTCCGAAGGAAGGAAGCATTTTTTCAGCGATATAAACCATGCGTATGAGTGGCTGGTCTTTGGGTGCCTCTGCTGCATCGGGAGTATGGTGGTAGCGAATGACCGAGATAATCTCGCTTGGCAGGTTCCATTTGAGTGCAAGCTCTGCACCTAACTCGTCATGGCAAACCTCAAGCAGGGAGCGCTCAATTTCCAATACCTGACGTGTCGGATTGGCTGCCTGGTAGGTATGCAGTTCGTTGCTGCGCTGCGGGTCCAGCAAGGCAAGCGCAATATAGCCTATGTCATGCAACATGCCAGACAGAAAAATAAAATCATCCGCAGGTCGAATTTTTTTAGGCATCGCCTTGCCTATGGCGATCATGGAAAAAGCAATACCCAGATTATGCATCCATAGGTCATGCAGGTTGAAACTGCCCGTTGATGTGCCGGCGTTTACCGACATCATGGCCATACCTGTTGCAACGGTTTTTATCCGGTTGATTCCCAGCAAAATAGCGGCTTCCGAGATTGAGCCTACCTTGCGTGATGCGCCAAGTACTGGTGAGTTGGCCAAGCCGATAACTTTCGCCAGGATTTGTGGATCCTGTTCGATTAAAACAAGCATCTGGCGTTGGCCTTCGTCCGTGCCAACATCCAGGGTAAGCAGCTTTTGTGCGATTAAAGGCAGAGCCGGTAGGGAGTCCAGATTTTTGATGGCTACACGCAGGTCGATTGGGGTGCTGCTATTGCTCATTGATATTCCTCTTAGAGTGCATAGGGTGCAGGTTGCTTGTATTGTTATTTTAACCCAGAAATCGTGGATAAAAGGTAGAGAAGCGTATTGCCCACAGTGATTAACGGGCGATTATTGGGCTGGAAGTTAATGGCAATCAGCAAGTGTTCTGGCCACAAATCAGAATCTGAAATTAGGGTACTTCCTATCTGTGTAAAGTATTGTTTGAGTTTTTAATGCGCCAATGAAAGCGTCCCGCTTGACGGGACGCTTTCATTGGATGGAAAAAAACTCAGGCGTAGCAGCGCAGACGTTGTGAAAATTCCTGCAATGCGATAATGCCGCTGTTTTCGGCACGGTGACACCAGTCTTCCAGTTGCGAAACCAGATGTTCCTTGCTGGCAGTTGAGCGCTGCCAAATTACAGCCAGTTCCTGGCGCAGGGTGTAAGCGGTGTGCAGTACCGGGCTGGCGTGAATAACTACGCCCAGTTTGGATTTTTGACTCTCTGTCAGATCCTCTGCATCAAGGTGTAGCCAGTGCTTGATCCGAGCGACATCCAGCTTCTCAGAAGCTTGCAGCTTGATTCTTGCCATTTCGGCTGAATAGGTTTTTTTCAGCGAGCCTGCATATTTCGCCATCACTTCATAACGGTTGGTTATGACAGCATGCAACGTGTCCAGGTCGCATACCGTTTTGCTGATATCAAGCCGAACGCGCGGGGCAATTTTTTTAACCTGCGCCAACCTCAAGCTCGCCAACACGCGAATATAGAGCCAGCCAATGTCGAGCTCATACCACTTGCTGGAAAGCTTGGCCGAGGATGCGTAAGCATGGTGATTGTTGTGCAGTTCTTCTCCGCCGATAAAGATACCCCAAGGGATGAGATTGGTGGAGGCGTCGGCACAAGCGTAATTTCGGTAACCCCAGAAATGTCCCGCACCGTTAATAATTCCGGCTGCATTGACCGGTATCCATGCCATCTGCACTGCCCATATGGTCAGGCCAATCGGGCCGAAGAGCAGAAGATCAATCGTCAGCATCAAAATAATGCCCAGCTTGCTGTGCTTGCTGTACAGATTTTTTTCCAGCCAGTCATCTGGCGTTCCATGGCCATATTTGGCAAGTGTATCGCTGTTTTTAGCTTCCTTGCGATACAGTTCGTAGCCTTGCAGCAACACTTTTTTAATGCCGAGTATGACCGGGCTGTGGGGATCCTCTTCAGTTTCGCATTTTGCGTGGTGCTTGCGGTGAATTGCTGCCCACTCCTTGGTGATGATACCGGTGCTGAACCATAGCCAGAAACGGAAAAAATGGCTGGCAAGGGGATGCAAATCAAGTGCACGGTGGGCCTGATGGCGGTGCAGGTAAATGGTTACGGAACCGATGGTGATATGGGTTAATGCCAGTGCAGCAAGAACATAACCCCACCAGGGTAAATCCAGAAATCCTTCAAACATAACTCTCTCCTCTACAACTATTATTTTATTTATAAATTACAGCAGCAATACGACAATCAAATCAATGCATAGTTCAAACACGAACCCAGGAATCGGCCTCCTTATAGTTGGCAAAAGCGCGGATATCGGCATCAACAAACAATCGAGATAACCAGGTATGCCAGGTTAACCACTGGTCATCTGTTACTACAGCAATTTTTTTGAAATCGTGCTGGTGTTCGCGGTTGAAAAATTTTATCTCTTCCCAGGCAACGTCAACCGTATAACTGATCATGGCGCGAAGGTCAAACAGGAGATTGATGGTGGTTGCAGATTGCAGCTTCTGCAGCGCGTGTTCTTCAAATTGCTTGAAATCAGCAAGGTTGAATTCGCCCAGCACTGCCACATTGAGTGTGTTGCCTGATTGTTCAATAGTGATCATATTTTGTTAAGTGGTGGTATGGTACGTTGTTAGTTGTTGGTTATATGGGTTTAAGCTTACCACACCCGGAGATTTTCAGAATAGCTCCATTTTTTCACTCTGATTACTCCGCAAATGCCTTGCGCTTGAACATGGCAATAATTTCGGGGGCTGTAATGGGCTTGCTGAATATATATCCCTGATATTGCTCGCAACCATGCAGGCGTAAGAAATCAAGCTGATCCTGTGTTTCCACGCCTTCGGTAACAACCTTCATTTTTAGCCCGTGAGCCATCGCGATAATCGCTTTGACAATCGCTGCAGCATCGGGATGAGTGGCTAAATCATCTATAAATGATTTGTCGATTTTGAGTTTATTAATGGGCAGGCGTTTAAGGTAGCTGAGGCTGGAATATCCTGTGCCAAAATCGTCAATTGAAATCTCCAGACCCATATAGCTAAGTTTACTCAACGTCTCAACGACCTCCTCGATATTTTGCAGGAGCATGCTTTCCGTGATTTCAAAACCGATGTAACGTGCTTCGACACCTGTTTCCTTTAATATTTTTTCTATTACTTTAGACAGAGATTTTTGGCGGAACTGCTTTGCGGAAAGGTTGATTGCCAGCCGTGGCACCTCATAGCCCTGGGTTTGCCAGTGTTTCAATTGCTCGCAGGCTGATCGCATGACCCATTCGCCTATAGGCAGGATCAGGCCACTTTCCTCCGCCAGGGGAATAAATTTTATGGGTGAGATCATGCCGATTTCGGGGTGTTTCCAGCGCAATAATACTTCCATACCGGCAATATTCCCGCTCTGCATGTCGACCACAGGCTGGTACACCAGAAACAGTTCATTGCGTTCCGCTGCATGCCTGAGGTCGCTTATCAGCGATTGTTTCTCGGTGGCATGCGCATTCATTTCTGCCGAGAAAAACTGATAGTTTCCCCTGCCGGATTCCTTGGCATGGTACATGGCAATGTCACTGTTCTTTAGCAGGGTTTCCATGTTGTCGCCATCTTCCGGGAAAACGGCGATGCCGATACTTGCTCCTATGTGGAGCTCTTTGCCCTTGATGTTGAAGGGGCGGGTAATGGAATCCAGAATTTTTTGTGCGATCACACCTGCATCTTCCGGATGGTTAATAGTCGACAGCAGAATGATAAATTCATCGCCCCCCTGGCGCGCAACGGTGTCTTCACTACGCACCCCGGAAACCAGGCGGGCTGCTGCTTCCTGCAACAAGCTGTCACCAACGTCATGCCCAAGGGTGTCGTTAATGACCTTGAACTTGTCAAGATCGATAAATATCAAGGCTGCCTTCTGGTCACGCCTGTTATTGTGCGCCAGCGTCTGTTGAATTCGATCCTGCAACAAGGTGCGGTTGGGCAACTTTGTCAGCGAGTCGTGGCTGGCCATATAGTTAATTCGCTGCTCTGCGTCTTTTCTGTCGGTGATATCCCTTGCTGCAGTGATAAACAGCAAGTCGTTCCTTATGAAAATTTGGCTGGTCTTGAGTTCCAGGGGAAAGGCGGAAAAATCCTTGCGTAAGCCAACTGCCTCCCTCGTAATTCCGAGGGAGGTATCTATAGTATTTTCGTCCGAGTAGGCCTTGTATATACCTGAAAGCTCTGCGTTTTCACCGGATAAAAGTGTTTTAAAGTCCTTATGGATGATCTCGGTGCTTGTATAGCCAAATATTTTTTCGGCAGCTGGGTTGAACGACATGATTAAACCCACGCTATTCATCACAATAATGCCTTCGTTAACGTTATCAATGACTGCGCGAACATAGGTTTCGCTGTCGCGCAATTCTGCTACACGTTTTTCGACGATTGCTTCAAGGCTGACATTAAGGCTGTTTAATTCACTTTCAACGCCTTTGCGCGATTCGCGCATGGTCGAGAATGCACGCACCATTTGCCCCAGTTCATCCCCGGTGTCTGCCGGTAATACGGTTGAAAAATCCCCAAGCGCCAGTTGATTGGCCGCATCACTCAGATGAGACAATGGTTTTACAACCAGGATGGAAACGGTTGCATAAATCAATCCGCCGAACAGGGTGGCAAAGAAAATCAGGAAGAAAATCAGGTTGCGATAGGTCTCGGAAATTTTCTGCTCAAGTCGATCAAGTGAAAGGGTAAGTTCAACCCTGCCTATAGAGTCGCCCAAAAACATGACCGGCGCGGCAAAGGTAATACCCTTGGCGTTTGGGTTATAACTGTTGTTGTTCCGGCTGGACATGACCCTGCCGGCGCGATTCAGCACCTTGATCTGCTGCACATCCTGCAATTTAACGATGCGCTCGGCAAGTGACTCAATATTGCTGTAATCATAGGCCACGATCAGGTTGGCGAGTGACTCGGCTATAAGCGTGGCGCGCTCCTCGCCGGACCGGTTCATATCTTCAGTGAAATTTTGCTTTGCCTGATAGACGCGGAAAGCGCCGATAACACTGAAGGCCACGACTAAACCCAGCGTGACAAACAGGAGTAATTTTTCGCGGAGATTGAGTCGAATTTTTTTCATGTTCTATTCTGGCGCACAATTTCCTGCTGGAATAATATCGGCGCTTACACTCTGTTGCATGATCAAGCCTCTCATTTTTTTACATTGAAGGACTGGCTGAAAAAAATACCGCTAAAGTCATGCTCCTGTTTTTTTACTAATACGGACATGGCGAATTTCTATCGCGAGCCATAGTAAACTAATTCATTTAAAAACAAAAGGAAAGATATCGGCAGAGATGGGCTGGCGTTTGCCTGTCTAACACTGGCGTGCGCATGGCGGCTGTGCTGGGTGTTTGTGTCACTCATGGCAGTTATTGCCGTGGTGAAAGTCTCACGCTGGCAATGCCACTGAAGGTAATAAGTGCTATGCCCGCCCAGCTCTCCAATGACAGGGTTTCATCCCACAGTAGAATGCCAAACAGTGTGGCAAAAACAACCGCACTGTAAGAAAGGCTGCTGGCGACCAGGGTTTTACCTGTGCTGTAGGCACGGGTAAGTGCAAGTTGAGCCAGCGTGGCGCTGCTTCCCACTCCAACCAGAATGAAAATGTTTTGCAGGGCAGGTTTGTGGATCGTGCCGGGCAGCATAAAGATCAGGCTGATGACCGTGGAGATCAGGCTGAAATAAAAGACAGTCCGCCATTCGGGTTCACCGTGCCGCCCCAGCTCTCGCACATTCAGCATCGCGATCGCTGCAAAAAAACCGGAGAGAATGCCGAGTAGCCCTGGAATAATCTGGTTGCGCTCAAAGGTGGGGTGCAACAGCAGATAGATGCCGATAAAACCAAGTGTAATGGCAAGGCTGAGCGGCGCATGGAACCGTTCTTTTACTACCAGCATCATGAGCATGGTGAGGAACAGGGGAGAGGTGTAATTCAGCGTTACTGCAGTGGCCAGCGGCAGGGTAGTAATGCAGTAGAAAAACAGCAGCAGGGCGAAGGAGCCGGATATGCCGCGCCACAAATGGCTTTTCCAGTGCGCTGTGGCAATGCTCCCTCTGCGCTGGAGAACAATGCCATACATTATCATCAGGCCGATAAAGGAGCGGTAGAACACCAGCTCGGTATTGGAAAAATATTCAGCCCCGAGTTTGACGAATACGCCCATGCAACCGAACATAAATCCGGCCACCAGCATCCACAATGCGCCCATATTTAGTTAATGCCTGAAAGAATTTTAATCCACAGATTTCACAGATTGACACAGATTAATAAAAACAAGAAACAACATAGTGGTTGCGGATATTTTAGGTTCATCCGTTTATGTTGATTGCGTAGTAGGGTATATGAATGCGAATTTGCTTTTTATCTGTGTCAATCTGTGAAATCTGTGGATAAATTGGTTTGAAGTTCGCTATAAATGCGGCCCAAGTTCGCGGCGCAGGAACTCGTGGAAATGCAGCATGCCATCTTCAGTGGGTGACTGGTAGGGGCCGCCATCTTCTATGCCCTGCTTGTACAGGGCACGACGGCCTTCATGCATTTTGCGGCAAATGATGTCGTCTTCAATTGCCGTTTCGTTGTAAGCTTTTTTCTCGGCTTCAACATACTCACGCTCAAATAACACAATGTCTTCCGGATAATAAAATTCCACGATATTGGTGCAGGCATCGGGGCCGCGGGGTACCACGGTGCTGACGACCAGGGTATTGGGATACCACTCCACCATGATGTTGGGGTAGTAGGTCAGCCAGATCGCGCCGTATTTGGGTACAGTTCCATTGGAATATTTAAGCACTTGTTCCTGCCAGGCTTTGTAGACTTCGCTGCCGGATTTGCGTAACTCATGGTTGGTGCCGACAGTCTGCACGCTGTACCAGTCACCAAAATCCCACTTCAGGTCATCACAATTTACAAACTGGCTCAGGCCGGGATGAAATGGTGCCACGTGATAGTCTTCAAGATACACTTCTATGAAGGTTTTCCAGTTGAAGTTGTACTCTTCGGTTTCGACCCGATCCAGCATGTAACCGGAGAAATCCATCTCCTGCATCACATTGACGCTGGCAAGATCTTTCAAAATGTTTCGTCCGCTGGCAAACAATAAGCCGTTCCAGCGCTGCAAAGGCCGCTTGTGCAGATTCAGGCAGGGATTTTGCGGAAAGTGGGGCGCGCCCAGCAGCTTACCATCCAGCTCGTATGTCCAGCGGTGCAGGGGGCATACGATATGTTTTGCGTGCCCTCTGCCTTCCAGCATGATTGCCTGGCGGTGACGGCAAATATTGGAGAGTAACTCAACACCGTTGCCGTTGCGCACCAGCATTTTGGCATTGTCCAGCCACGCCAGCACATGGTAGTCGCCCGGATTGGGCACCATCAGCTCATGACCGACATAGTTGGGCCCAGCATCGAAAAGAACGCGTTGTTCCAACTCCAGAATTTCGGGATCAAAATACCAGCGTAGCGGTGGCTGTGCCGATACCAGTGAGAATTGTTCGATTTTGGCTATTTCGGACATAAGTTTCCGGGTAGAAGCAGTTATGCAGTAATTTTTTCGAAGAGGGGAATTGTCCCCGAAATCCGCGCCCATGTGCAACAAAAATTGTCCCTGTACAGCGCTTTTAGTTAAAATGCCTATTTTCGCAAACGGAGCACTGCATGGCGGGAAAATCCCACAAGACGCTGACCTTTGAGGCAGCGCTGGCCGAACTGGAACAAGTGGTGGCGGATATGGAAGGTGGCAAATTGCCGCTGGAAGAATCGCTGGCAGCTTACCAGCGCGGAACCGAGCTGTTAAAGCAGTGCCGCAGCCGTCTGGATGATGCGCAGCAACAGGTGCGCATACTGGAGGAAGGTAGCCTCAAGAATCTTGAGAATGTCTCGGGCGATAATGGCAAGCGGGAAGGTGCCTGAGCCGCATATGTCTGACTTTCAGTCCTGGGTGAGTACCCACCAGCATCGCTTTGAGGAGGTGCTGAAAAATTTGTTGCCACAAGCCGAATTGTCGCCGCAGCGCTTGCATGCCGCCATGCGCTACAGTGTACTTGATGGGGGAAAGCGTGTGCGCCCGCTTTTGGCTTTTGCGGCGGGCGAACTCGCGGTGGCTGATGTGCGGCGAGTAGAAGTTGTTGCAGCAGCGGTAGAGCTGATACACGCGTACTCACTGGTGCATGACGATATGCCCTGCATGGATGACGATGTACTGCGCAGGGGTAAACCTACTTGCCATATCGAGTATGACGAAGCGACAGCCCTGCTGGTTGGAGACAGTCTGCAAAGCCTCGCTTTTCAATTGTTGTCCGAGCACAGTTTGAGTGACCATCCTGCAAGCCAGTTGCAGATGGTCAAGCTGCTGGCAGTGGCCTCCGGTTCACGCGGCATGGCTGGTGGTCAGGCGTTTGACCTTGATAGTGTCGGCAAGCAATTGAGTTTGCCCGAACTGGAATTCATGCACATCCACAAGACAGGTGCGCTGATTCGCGCCGCCGTGCTGCTGGGCGCACACTGTGGCAGCGGCCTGGGGGAAGCGCAACTGTCCAAGCTTAACCATTACGGCAAGTGCGTGGGGCTGGCGTTTCAAGTGGTGGATGATGTGCTCGATGCCGAGGCGGATACCGCCACGCTGGGCAAGACTGCGGGCAAGGATGCCGATCACAACAAGCCTACCTATGTCAGCCTGCTGGGTGTCGCACAGGCAAAGAAAATGGCCGCAGATCTGCATGCTGAAGCAATGGAATCTTTGGCGGAGTTTGGTGGAAATGCGCTGCGCTTGCGTGAGCTGGCCGATTTTATTGTAATCAGAAAGTATTGATGTCCTCGTCTTACTCATTGCTGGAAACGATCAACAACCCGGACGATCTGCGCAAGCTGGAGCGCAAGCAGTTGCCGCAACTGGCCGAAGAATTGCGCGCCTTTCTTGTAGAGTCTGTCAGCAAAACGGGCGGGCACCTGTCATCCAACCTCGGTACGGTGGAGCTGACCATCGCGCTGCATTATGTTTACAATACACCGGAAGACAAGCTGGTGTGGGATGTCGGGCACCAGACCTATGCGCACAAGATTCTCACCGGGCGGCGCGAACGCATGAATACATTGCGCATGGCGGGTGGCCTGTCAGGATTTCCCAAACGCAGCGAGAGTGAATATGACGAATTTGGCACCGGGCACTCCAGCACTTCGATTTCTGCGGCGCTGGGCATGGCGGTCGCCGCGCGTCTTGCCAACAAATCGCAGCGTGCGGTGGCGATCATCGGTGATGGCGCGATGACCGGTGGCATGGCATTTGAAGCGCTGAACAATGCCGGGGCGCTCGACGCCAATTTACTGGTCGTGCTGAACGACAACGACATGTCCATTTCCTCTCCGGTCGGTGCATTGAATAATTATCTGGCCAAGCTTTTATCCGGCAGCTTTTATTCCGCCATGCGCAAGGGCAGCGAGAAGGTGCTGAAGGGCATGCCGCCGGTGCTGGAATTCACCCGCCGTGCGGAAGAGCACGTCAAGGGTATGGTCACGCCCGGTACCATGTTTGAAGAATTCGGCTTTAACTACATCGGCCCCATCGACGGCCATGATCTGGATGTGCTGGTGACGACACTGAACAATATCCGTCATCTGGAAGGCCCGCAGTTTCTGCATGTGGTGACGCGCAAGGGCAAGGGTTACACCCATGCCGAAGATGACAGTATTTTGTATCACGGCGTCAGCAAATTCGACCCGGCTTATGGCATTGTCGCCAAGCCGGCCAGCAAGCCAACTTACACGCAAATTTTCGGCGACTGGTTGTGCGATATGGCGGCACAGGACGAGAAGCTGGTGGGAATTACCCCGGCCATGTGCGAAGGCTCGGGCATGGTTGCCTTCGCCGAAAAATTTCCGCAGCGCTACTATGACGTGGGCATCGCCGAGCAGCATGCCCTGACTTTTGCGGCAGGCCTTGCCTGTGAGGGCTACAAGCCGGTGGTGGCGATTTACTCCACTTTCTTGCAGCGCGCCTATGACCAGTTGATCCACGATATCGCCATACAGAATTTGCCGGTTGTGCTGGCGATAGACCGCGGTGGTCTGGTGGGCGCGGATGGTGCTAGCCACGCGGGCAGTTTTGATCTGAGTTTCCTGCGCTGCATCCCCAATATGACCGTAATGGCGCCGAGTGACGAAAACGAATGCCGCCAGATGCTCTACACCGCCTACCAACTTAACACACCCACTGCGGTACGTTATCCGCGCGGCAGCGGCCCCGGTGTAAAGGCGGTAGCGGCGATGCAGGTTTTGCCTGTCGGTCGTGGAGAAGTGCGGCGCAGCGGGAAAAAAATCGCGATACTCGCATTCGGTTCCATGCTTGCGCCTTCACTTGAGGCGGCAGAAAAACTGGACGCAACGGTGGTCAATATGCGCTTTGTAAAACCGCTGGACTGCGAGCTGGTGTTGCGCATGGCGCGCGAACACAGCCTGCTGGTGACAGTGGAGGAAAACACCATCCAGGGCGGGGCGGGTAGCGCAGTTGCCGAGTGTCTGACACAGCATGGCGTGGCTGCGCAGCTTATACAACTGGGTCTGCCCGATCGCTTTATTGAACAGGGTGAACCGGCAAAATTGCTGGCGGAGTGCGGTCTGGACGGGGCTGGAATCGCTTCGTCTATCCGCAAAAAATTTCCCGAGTAGATTACTGGGATATTGTTTATAATGAGCGACTTATTTAGTTGTTGAATATTTTTGATCGAGATTGAACATGAAGTCTAAAGATGTCTGTCCTATTCCTGACGTACAAGGGTCTGCCGATACCCGCCAGTTGGCGATCAACAAGGTTGGCATAAAGAGCATACGCCACCCCGTTATCGTCAAGGATAAAAACGAGGGTGTGCAGCACACCATCGCCAATTTCAACATGTATGTGCATCTGCCGCATAACTTCAAGGGCACGCACATGTCGCGCTTTGTGGAGATACTCAATACACATGGTCGCGAGATTTCAGTAGAGTCATTCGAAAGCATCCTGCGCGAAATGGTCACCAAGCTGGAAGCAAAATCCGGTTACATCGAAATGGCCTTCCCGTATTTCGTCAACAAGAAAGCACCGGTGTCTGGCGTGCAAAGCCTGCTCGATTATGACGTCACTTTTATTGGCGAAATTGTCGACGGCACCTATCGTTTTAATATGAAGGTGCTGATTCCCGTTACCAGCCTGTGCCCCTGTTCCAAAAAAATATCCGACCGCGGCGCGCACAACCAGCGCTCGCACGTCACCCTCACCGTGCGCACCAACAGCTCGGTATGGATAGAAGAGATTGTGCGCGTAGCAGAAGAGCAGGCGTCAAGCGAGCTGTACGGTTTGCTTAAACGTCCCGATGAAAAATTTATCACCGAGCGCGCCTACGATAACCCAAAGTTTGTAGAGGACATGGTGAGGGATGTTGCCGCAGTGCTGAATGCGGACAAGCGTATTGAAGCTTATGTGGTTGAATCGGAGAATTTTGAATCCATTCATAACCATTCGGCGTATGCACTGATCGAACGGGACAAGGGTAAAAGCTGAGCAGGGTGAAGGGGGAAGAGGGTAGAGGAGGTTTGGCATTTCCCCTTGAGCACCGCAGGTGCGATCCCTTCTCCTTTACCATCTCTATTGAACTTTCCATTAATCATGACACTTTTAAATCCCTCCTACCCTCCCTTTGTCAAAGGGAGGAACACTCTCAGATCCAAGCCAAGCTAATTCCCCACTTTGTAAAAGGGGGGTTAGGGGGGATTTGCACTTCAAATGTCTCATGTCATGAATAATGAAATGCTCAATAATTATGAAACCCATCGCCATCTTCCGTCACGCAGTCTCTGAAAGTCCAGGTTACCTCACGGAGTTTTTGGATGCGCGACAATTGCCTTGGCACCTTGTCCGCATTGATGCTGGTGAAGCCGTGCCTGATGATGTAAACCAGTTTTCCGGTCTGGTATTCATGGGTGGTCCCATGAGTGTCAATGATCCATTGTCATGGATAGAACCTGTTTTGCGCCTGATTCGTGATGCCGTCGCGCACGATATTCCCGTGCTGGGCCACTGTCTGGGCGGGCAATTGATGAGCCGTGCCTTGGGCGGTGTCGTGACAAAAAATCCAGTGAAGGAAATTGGCTGGGGTGAAGTTAGCGTGGCCGACAATTCAGAAGCACAGGCCTGGTTTGGCGAAGTAAAAAGTGCCACGGTGTTCCACTGGCACGGCGAAACCTTCAGTCTGCCAGTCTGCGCTGTCCATCTGCTATCCAGCAAACACTGCGTTAATCAGGCTTATGCCTTGGGCAAACATCTGGCGCTGCAATGTCATGTAGAAATGACAGCGGCAATGATTCGGGAGTGGTGTGAGATCGGTGCCGGTGAAATCGCTGCCAGTGCAGGAAGCGCCGGGGTGCAATCGGCTACTGCAATACAAAACCTGGTGCAGCAACACTTGCAGGCATTACAGGAGCTTGCTGAGCGATTGTATGCAAAGTGGATTGAAGGCCTGGCGCGTCAATAAATCTGCCTTTATAGGCGAACAGGTTGCTTTTTAATTTGCCAAATTCCGCTTGGAAAACTCCTCAAAATCATTGAGAGGCAGCGGGCGGCTGAAGAAATATCCCTGGTATGAATGGCACCCTGAACTGGCCAGGAAATCGCGTTGCTCGGCAGTCTCCACGCCCTCGGCGATAACGGACAGCCCCAGACTCTGGGCAAGTGCCACAATGGTTTTTGAAATAGCAGCATCGTTTGTGTCAACAAGAATGTCCCTCACAAAAGATTGGTCAATCTTTAGCTGATCCAGCGGCAGCCGCTTCAGGTAAGAAAGTGAAGAGTAACCGGTGCCGAAATCGTCCAGCGAAAAATTTACCCCGATTGTTTTCAGTGCAGACATTTTGCCGATGATGTCTTCAACGTTATTCACCAGCAGGCTTTCGGTCAGTTCCAGCTTCAATCGTTGGGGATTGGCTCCTGTGTTTTTGAGCACTGACAAAACCTGATCGACAAAATCGGCCTGGCGGAATTGGCGCGCGCTGACGTTAACCGATATATTGAGATGCGCCATGTCAGTCTGGGTAGACCATGTTGCTAGCTGGGCGCAGGCAGTTTCCAATACCCATAAACCGAGAGGAAGAATAATTCCAGTCTCTTCTGCCAGCGGGATAAATTCGGCGGGGGACACCATGCCGCGTGTAGGGTGCTTCCAGCGCACCAGGACTTCTGCTCCCGTGACGATGCTTTTTTCGCCACTGACCTGCGCCTGATAATGCAGCAGGAATTGCTTTTCCTTAATGGCTTTGCGCAGTCCGGTTTCAAGTGCAACCCGCTCCACCACCACGGTCTCCATTGCCTGGTCAAAGAAGTGAAAAGTATTGCGTCCGGACGCTTTGGATTTGTACATGGCGAGCTCGGCCTGCTTTAACAGCTCGTCGATGGTGGTTTCCTGCCCTTTGAATAAAGTTGCGCCTATGCTTGTTGAGGCAAGGTAATCGGTATCATCGAGTTGAAAAGTCTTGGCAAAATCAGCAAGAATTTTTTTGCTGATGACTTCGGATTGCTTGGCCGCTTCTTCGGCATTCGTATTCATGTTTGTCAGCAGTACTACAAACTCATCGCCGCCCAGCCTGGCCACGGTGTCGCCTTCGCGGACGATGGTAACCAGGCGTTGCGCAACTTGCAGCAACAGCAGGTCGCCATTGGCATGGCCCTGGGTGTCGTTCAATGTCTTGAATTGGTCGAGATCCAGGAATAGTACGGCGCTATAGTTACCGGAACGGTCACTTGCGGTCATGACTTGCTTCATCCGATCCCTCAGTAGTGTCCGGTTGGGCAAATGGGTTAGCGGGTCAAAAAATGCCAATTCGGCGATTCGTTCTTCTGCAACCTTGCGGTCGGTGATGTCCTGATGAGTAGCTACATAATTTGTGAGTACACCGTCTTCTCCCTTTACGGCGGTAATTGTCATCCACTTGGCATATACCTCACCGTTTTTTCGCCTGTTCCAGATTTCACCCTGCCATGCACCTGTCTTGTTGAGGCTTCCCCACATTGCATCATAAAAGGCATCATCATGAATGCCGGATTTAAGCAGGCGGGTTGTTTTTCCGACCAGTTCTTCCGAGGTATAGCCGGTGGTCTCTGTAATGGCGGGATTGACCTTTAAAATTTCCCCTTCGGCATCGGTTACGATAGTGCTTTCATGAGAATCAAAAGCAGTCGCAGCAATGCGGAGCTCGGCAGTACGTTCCTCAACCCGCGCTTCCAGTAATTTTTCTGAAGTTTTTAATCCCTCTATCAGGCTTTTCTGTGCATTCAGGGCCTCTTTCTGGGCCTCCAGCGCCTCTTTTTGAGCTTTCTCCTTTTCGCTTTTGATGGTGTTAAATCGGTCAGCCAAAGCAAGGGCCAACAACAGCATCTCAAGAGCTGATCCAAACTGCAGGGAATTCATGGTGAGCATATTGCTGGGCAGCAGCCCGTAATTGGTCAGAACCGTGGCAATAATACCCATCACCAGCATGGCAAAGGCTGCGAGAAAGAAGAAGGCACTTCGCTGACGCTTATAGGAGCAATATATTGCTGTAACCAGTATCAAAATCGCCGTGGCGAGGAAAAACAGCGCGGAAGGCTTGATGAAGGTTTTCAGGGAAAAAATAAATCCGAATATGAGCGCAACGTGGGTACCCACAGCGAACTTGATGTAGCGGTCAAATTTTGGAACGAATTCCACGGTATTCAGCATGCGACGCATGAAAAGCAGCAGGGAAACGAATGCAAGCCCATAGCCGACAGAAGTAGCCGTGTCCGACCAGGACAATGTTTCAGGCCACAAATACTCCTTGGCCAGGCCATTTTGCGATGCCATGGAGAGTGAGATAAAGACGACAAAGCTGACATACATCAGGTAGATGAAATCGCGCAGCGCAATAAACAGCAGCAGATTGAACAATACCATCGCAATTGCCATGCCGAAGTACAGCGACTGGCTGACATAGTCATCACGCTCGTAGTCATGGAAAGCCTGTGGAATCCATAGTCTGGCGGGAACAATAAGTGAGGCGGCAGACTCGAAACGCATGTAAATCATCTGTTCAGAAAGCGCTGGCAGGGTGACAGGGAAAACAAAATGCCTGTTTTTAAACGGCCGGGTCGAGAAGGGCATCGCGTTACCCGTTTTTACTGACAGGTAAGTTCCGTTTGCTGTCTGTTGATAAAATTCAACGTTACTCAGGCGTGCATAGTTGATTTCCAGAATACGTTCGACAGGGTGATTGGCTGGATTATTTAATTTGAGGCGTAGCCAGTAGGCAGAACGGGTATAGCTAAAGCTGAGAGCATCAGTAGGGTGAGTTTGAGTTCTGAATTTTGAAGCAACACCGGCATGCTGAACATCCGCCAGCGACAGTGTCAGGGTTGCGTCTTCAAGAATATCGAAGTGCTGCGAGAGTGAGGCGGGTATTTCGCCAATGAGGTTGACATCAAGCGAGTTTTGCGCAGCCTGTGCAGCGCCCGGGAACAGTTGTAATGCGCATAGAAGCAGGAATATCCAGCGCCAGTATTGGCCATTATTGTGCATAAGTAAATTCATCTGGACTGGCAGAAACTGGTCATTTATAAAGTTCCGCAATACCTGAATGCAGCAAACAAGCGGGATGTGAATTATCCCCAATTAATTCAGTAAACAACAATTTAGCAGCAAAACAAGCGTCTTGCCAGTAGTATAATCATCCGGCGATATACATTTTTTGCTTAATCGTTTTGAATCACACAATCTGAAAATAAGGAATGCTGCAAAATGGTTAAATATTGGCACAGCATATCCAGTCGCTGGCTATATCTGGGTGGCGCACTGTTTGCAGGCGGCCTGATGGGTTTTGGTCTGTATCTGCAATATGTGCAACACCAGATTCCGTGTCCCCTGTGCATGGTGCAGCGTGTTATTTTTATCGCGATACTGGCTCTGTTTGCACTGGCCGCACTGCACGGTACCAGGCGGGTTGCGGAGAGAGTCTATGCCGCGGTGGTCGTATTTTTTTCTCTGCTCGGAGTTGCGGTTGCTTCGCGTCACATCTGGTTGCAACATTTGCCCAAAGATCAGGTTCCTGCCTGTGGCCCAGGACTGGAATACCTGCTGGATACTTTTCCCATGGCAGAAGTATTAAAGGAATTAATGCATGGCTCTGGCGAGTGTGCAGCCAAAGGCTGGACATTCCTCACTCTCGGTATTCCCGAGTGGTCGCTGCTGTGCTATCTGGCGCTAGGCTCGTGGGCGGTGTTGATAGCGGGCAGAGCAAAGCAGAATGACTAGCCATGCATCTCATCAATTTCGCAGCATTTGCTTTTGTCCTCAGACAAAATTCAACTCAATATAAAACTCATCCTGATTCATCAAAATAGGCAAAAGCACGGTTTGTCCTGCGTAGTGATGCACGATTTCATGCCCGTCACCCACCAGCAGTTGCGGTGTATGCATATCAAACTCATGCCCCTTCTCGGACATGATGCGCTTAGCGCCACCCACAAGCATGTTGGTTAGTTCGCCAACGAGGTCTGCCGCCTCCTTGTCGATGCTGGTGAACTCTTCACCCAGCATGCCCAGGGAAATTTTGCGTATCGCTGGCAACGTAAGGGATAGCGCGACACTACCGCTGGCACCCTCGGTTTTCATACCGATCAGGCCAGAGGCCGCGCCTTTGGCAATGTTGTTTTCCTTTAGCACGGGGATTCCGGCCTGTATTTCCTGCCTCACCATCGTTTCAAAAATCGTAAACAGCGAATTCAGCAAAGCATTAATCATCAGGATGTCCATATGCTCGCCATCATTCATGGATGGCGCTTGCTGGTTTTTCCTGGCGGTGGATTTTTTTGGTTTTGTCATTATGCTTATCCCGATAAATTTGCACCATGCATTGTAATCTTGCCTTCGTTGCTCAAATAGCGAAAAAGGGTGGGTTTTGTGCAGTTATTCTACAGCATGGGATGATTGAGATTTTGTGGTTGTCGGGGTAGACCGGCAACCGAAAGCGCAGAATGCCTGACAACCGACTGCATCCTCGCGGGATTTGCCAAAACAAAACCAGACTCGCAACAACGCTATCGAGATTTTGTGCAATCAGAAAAAGGGCGGTTATCCCCATGGTAAAATCTTACCTG
>Ga0315281_10002494_pt1 | contig 27290 bp, 22 predicted proteins | sample YL17G07_0_MG_FD_204540 | JGI IMG/M metagenome (GOLD analysis project Ga0315281, IMG submission 204540) | Sediment microbial communities from Yellowstone Lake, YNP, Wyoming, USA - YL17G07_0 | ecosystem: Environmental > Aquatic > Freshwater > Lake > Sediment | place: USA: Wyoming | collected...
AATCAACATGGAACGTAAAAGGCATGGTCTCGGTATGCTTGCATGGAGTGAAGACTTGTTCCGGATCGCATCAAAACACAGCAACGATATGGCTACCAGAAACTATCTGAGCCACGACTCCCCAGAGGGAAAAGGCTTTTCTGATCGCTATCAGCAAGCTGCATATGTTTGCGAAATCCGCATCGGCAGGGTGATTCACACCGGTGCCGAGAACATCGCACTCAGTCACCGGTACAATTCGATGACCACAGAAGACGGGATCGCCTACTACAACTGGAACTCCGCGCAGGAGATAGCACAAAAGACGGTCGACGGCTGGATGAACAGTCCCGGACACCGGAAGAACATACTCACGCCCCACTGGTTACATGAAGGTATCGGGATTGAGTTCGAGAGCGGCCCCGGAAACAAAATATATATCACACAGAATTTTTGCTAGCCAAACAACGGGCACAAATACGCGGTCTGTTTCAATCTGTATTGGTTTCTTGCACAAGTAGCGCTACCGTCGTCTCGGCTGTTTTCTTGTTAATTTCAATCCGCACTTCGCAGTACTCATTCTGCTCATCGACGGGCGTTGGATCGTCTGCACAATTGCAACCGGCGATTATCCCTGAATAAATGATAGCGGCTTTAATATGTATGAATTCTTCTTCATCGGCCACACTGAAGATCAACACCTTGCGCTGACTATCTGTCACGTGGCTGCTGGCTGATAAGCCCTGCTGCAAGGGCAGTTGGTCGACATCGAGCTGCTCGACTTCGCCCTTGAGGACGCCTTCGAAACCGGTAGTTCCCCAAGCATTGAGTGTATTAATGAGTCGGATCATGGTCTATTTTGTTGGCTTAAAAATCTGCGCACCTGCCAGGTCCATACACAACCCCAGTTTCGTCCGATATCGTATATCGGCCTCACTCTGGCCCCGCCTTATGCCATTGCTTCAGAAATTTCCCCACCGCAGCCTTGGGTATCCGGGTAAGCTCCTGCATGAGCGAGAAAGGAATCTGCCGGATGCGGTATTGAGCGCGGATATCCTTCAGCATGCCTAACCAAAGGTGCGCAGTCATCTCCGCATCTGCCAATGCCCGGTGAAAAGCGCCACTCGTGGGCAGCTGATTTAACGTGACCAGGGTGCCGAGCTTGTGATTGGGCGCGTCCGGGTACACGCGACGTGCCGCCAGCATGGAGCAGGCAAACGCACCCGCGTAGCGGCGCCGGATACGAAGACACTCGGCGTCCAGAAAACGCTGATCAAACGAGGCGTTGTGCGCCACCAGGTCATGGTCTCCGATGAAATCGGCCAGCCCGGCCATGACCGTTTTGCAGGGTGGTGCAGCGCGCAGCATGTGATTGGTGATGCCGGTATAGTCCTCGATAAAGCCGCTAATCCGGATACCGGGATTCATCAAGGACTGGAAACGATCGGTAATTCTGCCCGCTTCCACCCGCACTGCGCCGACCTCGATAGCTCGGTCGCCCATGTCCGGTGACAGGCCGCTAGTCTCGAAGTCGAGAACAATGATCGTGTCGGCCCATCCACTCTGGCGTCGCTTCATGGTGCTTCGGCAAGGAATTATCCGGGTATTCGGGTTGCCCATGCGGGCCGAATTAGCCTGGTCATCTTGATTTTCCTTATCCCCCGATGCAGGGAACCTTATACATTTGTCTTTGGTATATGCAGCTTACACCTAACATCATGGAGTTACCGCTCCTTGTTGAGCCAAAAAATAATATATGCGCACTGGTCATTGTTTTTGTTTCTGTCACGTTGGCACATTTGCCCAAGGAGTAAACAAATAAGCATTCGTTGATTGTACAGGGGCGAGACGCCCTGTACTGTCCCGGTGCCGTAAAAAGAACTCAAAAAAATATTTTTGCCTGGGAGGCGCCTTGTCTGAGTTAAGGATAAACCAGCTTGTGCAGGGTGAGGCGCGCAGGCAGCTAAGCGAGTTTTTTCTGTACACACAGTCCAGGCCAGACACGGCCGTGGCACTGGTTATCGCCGAACCGCCACCCCCCGACCAATCCGATGGAATGGATGCGGCCGACCCTGCGACCCGTCTCGAACGCTGCATCAGCATGCAAGCAAGGGCCATAAACCTGGTGGAGAGCGAGCAGCGTGCATTACGCGAAGCTGGCCGCGCCTCGCATTTGGATCAATCCAGTGTGGAAATTCTTGCCTTACTCAAGGATGCAATTCGTCACGAGCACACTGTCGTCCAGAATTACCGTGAACTGAGGGCAGAAGTGGATGTACTACGGGCTGAGCGGGATAGCCTGGCTGTGGCGCTGCGGCACACAGAAGCCCTGAGCCTTACCGACGAACTCACCGACCTGCCCAACCGACGCGCCTTTGTTCAGCGCCTGGATCAGGAGCTCAGCCGCAGTCAGCGTACCGGTAAGCCCCTGGCCATGGTGCTGCTGGACATCGACAAGTTCAAGGCTATTAATGATAGTTTTGGCCACTACGTCGGCGACATGATTCTGCGCTGCTACGCACAGAATATGGCTCAGGAACTCCGGCAACATGACCTGCTGGCCCGCTACGGCGGCGAGGAATTCGTGCTGCTATTGCCCGAAACTCTGCTGGAGGACGCACGCTATGCAATGGGTAAATTAGCGCGTCGCATTCAGCGCGAGCCTCTGGATGCCGGCGGCACCAACATTGACTTGCCGACATTTTCTGCCGGCATTGCCTGCCTGCGTGCGGGTGAATCTGCGACGAGCCTGATCAACCGGGCCGACCAGTCCCTATACCTCGCGAAGCGTTTGGGCCGGAACCGGATCGAGTCCGACGAACAGCTCCCGCCATCATCAGCCCCATAGCTGCATCGTCGCCCATCACCCCTGCCGGGCCGCAGCGGCATAACGCCGGATAATCTCCCCGGCTGGTTCGATGGCACGAATGCCGGCCACACTCTTGCCCGCCTGCCAATAGTCCTTGTCGCCGGAAGTATCCAGTGACGCGTGCTTCAGCTGCCACAGAGAGCGCAGCGTATAGAGCGTGCGCATCAGGTGTTTGGTCTTGCGCCCGCGCAGCAGCCAGCGCGCCAGCAGTCCGGCCTTGAGCCCAAGGCGCCGCACTGTGGGTGTGGCGATCACTGCCACGGGCACGCCGGTAATGCGCTCGCTCAGTACAATATCCTGCTCCTGCGCTGCCACAATCGCGCGCTTGTAGGCCTCGCTCGCCCCGCACTCCTGGGTGGCGATGAAACGCGTACCCATTTGCACACCGGCATAGCCGGTGCGCAGCGCGGCGATAAAATCCTGCTCACTGCCGATGCCACCGGCGCAAATCAGCGGCAGCCTGTAACCTGAGAGATTTTCGTAAAGTTCTTGTGCACCCAGCGTGCCGGCGTGCCCACCGGCGCGGTTGTTGACGGCGATCAATCCATCCACACCGCAATCCACGCCCTTTTCGGCCCACTTGCGCTCGGTCACATCATGGTACACCAGGCCGCCGGCCGCGTGCACGCGCTTGACTACCCAATCGGGCTTGCCGAGTGAGGTAATAATGAAGCGCACGCCCTCGTCCAGCGCGATGTCCAGCCAGCGAACCATCTTCTCGTGATACGACTTCGAGGATTTCTCAATGAGCACGTTCATGCCAATCGGCTTGGAGGTAAGATCGCGAATGCGCCGCACACCCGCGCGGAAATCATGCCGGTACACATAGGTGAGGGAAATCGGCTGAATAATCCCGATGCCGCCGGCCGCGGACACGGCGGCCACAAGCTCAGGATTGGTGCAGGGATACATCGCCCCGCAAATAATTGGCACTTCGATTCCCGCCTGGCGGGCAAAGACCGTGTCCAGCATGCCGCTGCCGGTGGTTGGACTCATACCGGCCCCAGACGCCAGCTGGCCGTGGTACGCGCCACGACAACACCTTCGTGATCGCGGATGTCGGCCTGCACCACATATTCGATGTCCTCGTCCTCTACCTTCGGCAGTTCACAGTGCGTCTCGGCCACCAACAGCCCACGTGCCTTCTTAAAGTATTCGGTGGAGATTTTCACAGCGATGCCGCGTGTATTGGGCGGGAGGCCGGTGAGCATGGCTAGCCCGCTGGTCACCTCACCGAGGTTGGCCAAGGCAATGGCATGGATGGAGTTCAAGTGGTTGCGCACGCGCCGTCGGTCGCGCAGCTCAATGCGCGCATAGCCGGGCCGCAACTCCCGGATACGGGGTGAGATGGTGCCTGTGTAAGGGACCATTCGGCCGAGGATGCGGCTGAACAGCCAGCGTCCGCCGGGCCAGGGTGCCAAACGTTGCCACAGCTGCAGCATTTTTGCGCCCGGCGAGGCATGGGCAGCGACCATTAGCGCGGGGTTACAGGCAGGTCCATGGTGAAACTATAGTGGGAGTCACGCCGGAGGGGCAAAAAAACCCTATTGCTGTCTATAAGACCCAGCATGAACCTCAAGATTACTGCCTCAGGCGCGCAAAAAACGCCAATTTTGAGCCCCGGGCACCAATATCCTTACTATCATTATCCCGTGGGGGCGTTTCATAAACCTGCGGAAGTACCCAGGTAACGGGCAACTGTTGGGAAAAAATCGAAAAGGGGGCATATGCGTTCGCGGTTAGGTCAAATCCAGTTCCTGCTGTGCCTGCTTGTCACCACACCTTGCGTGCTGCACGCCGAAGGGGAAATCACCCTTGGGGTGCTGCCCTATGTAACTGCCGGCCAGCTGGTTGAATACCATACCCCCCTCAAGAACTACATTGCCGAGAGTCTCGGGCGCCCAGTAGCGCTGATTACCGCTCCCGATTTACTTGGCTTCGTAGAGCGTACCGGCAAGGGCGAGTACGACCTGATCCTGACGGCCCCGCACTTCGGGCGCCTGGCCGAACGCCGTGACGGTTACCAGGTTGTGGTGCGGACCCTGAATGAGGTCCAGGCGGCATTCCTGGTACGCAAGGATTCAGACATCCACCGACTCGAGGATCTTAAGAATAAACGTATTATGGTTGCTCAACCTGTTTCGATGATGTATCAGCTGAGTGTTGCCACGCTCGAGAAAAGGGGTCTGGTGCCCGGCAAAAATATTACCATCGTCGAGGCCCGGACCAACAATAATGCCCTGTCCGCACCATTGCGCAACGAAGCCGACGCCGGCGTCACTGGCATCCTGCTGTGGGGGCTGGCCAGCGGCGAATACAAGGAACAGCTTCGTCTCATTGCCACCTCGCCCAGCAAACCGGGTTTCGTGCTGATGGCACACAAGCGAATTCCGCAGCAGGATGTGATCAAGCTACGCAATGCGCTGTTGTCGTTCCGCACGACACCACAGGGCGAAGCCTACTTTACCGCAAGCGGACTCAAGGGTTTTTCCCTGATGGATAGGACCACTCTGAGCAACCTTGATCCTTACACGAGGGTGCTCACCCAGAAGCATTGATGCATGTCAGTCAACCGCGTCAAGCTACGCCATTCGCTCAGGACCAAAATCGTCCTGGTGAGCATCGTCGTGGAAGTCACGATGCTCGCACTGCTGCTCACCAACAGCCTGCGGTTGCTGGACCGGAATCTGGAAGAGAACGCGCAGTCACGTCTCGAAGCCGCCACGCCATTGCTCAACGCAGCACTCAGCGCACGCCTGATTGAGCGCGACTACGCGTCAATCACGGAAATACTGAAGAGCCTGGTGAACAGTCGCCACGGCGACTTCCGCTATATCGTGGTATACGACCAGCGCGGCGTGGTCTATGCCTCCGCCGGACAGGTGGACATCAATCACATGCCGGCCATCGACCAGAACGTGGATGCGAGCCGGAACGATCTCGTTTATGACACCGGCAATCCACTGCTGATTGGCAGCGAACGTATCGGCGAAGTGCGTTATGGCCTATCCCTCGCCAAGTTCGTCGCGTCGCGCGACAGCGTCTTTACCCAGGGACTTGCGATCGCCTCCACGGAGGTCATCCTCAGTTTCCTGCTGCTCGGTGTCGCTGGCCTGCTGCTCACGCGTCATATCCGTGACCTGGTTACCGCCACGCAACACGTTGCGGACGGTGATTACTCCTATCGCATTCCGGTCGCCGGCCGCGACGAGATCGCGCTGTTGGCCGCCAATTTCAACACCATGAGCGATTCCATTCGCGAACGCATCGAGGCCCTGCACCGCAGCGAAACGCGTCTCACGACCGCCCAGCATACGGCACACCTCGGTAACTGGGAATGGGACCTCATCAACGAACGTGGTCACTGGTCGGCGGAGGTTTATCGCCTGCTCGGATATGAGCCGGACGCGCTCTCACCCGATTATGGGAGATATATTGATCGCGTACATCCCGATGATTTCGACGCCATTGATGCAGCCTTCAGGGCGGCACGCACCGATGGTACGCTTTACAATGTCGATCATCGTGTTGTGCTGAAAGATGGCGCCATTCGCCATCTGCATGTGCAGGGACTCGTCGAGTGTGACGCGAGTGGCAAGCCGTTACTGATGCTCGGCACCGTACAGGACATCACCGATCGCAAACTGGCCGAAGAGCGCATTCGCATGCTGGCCGACATGCTGGCAGGCCATCAGCGTACCCTTGAGATCAAGGTCGCACAGCGTACCCTCGATCTCAAAGTGGCCACCGACCGTGCGGTCGAGCTGGCAAGCGAGGCCGAGAGTGCGGCCCGGACGAAATCACAGTTTCTTGCCAATGTGAGCCACGAAATCCGCACACCCATGAATGGCGTAATTGGCATGGCCGAACTGCTGCTGACAACCGAGCTCAACCCCCGTCAGCGTCACTATGTAGAGACCGTGCACCACTCGGCTGAGTCCTTGCTGCATATCATCAACGATGTCCTGGATTTCTCGAAGATCGAGTCCGGCAAGCTGGAGCTTGAGAGTGTCGACTTCAACCTGCGCAGCGAGATCGAGGAATTGTGCGCGTTGCTGGCGGCGCGTGCCCAGATCAAGGGGCTGGAGATGATTTATCAGATCATGCAGGGCGTGCGCCCTACGCTGCGTGGCGACCCTGGCCGACTGCGCCAGATTCTGGTCAACCTGCTGAGCAACACCATAAAATTTACCGAAGCGGGTGAAATTACTCTGCGCATCCACCACCTCGGGCAGGATGTTGAAGGCATGATGCTGCGTTTTGAGGTGAAAGACAGCGGCATCGGTATTCCGGCCGAGGCCCAGGCTTACATCTTTGAGGAATTTACTCAAGCGGACGGCTCCACCACACGGAAATTCGGCGGTACCGGCCTGGGGCTGGCCATCTCCAAACAACTGGCAGAGATGATGGGTGGTGCAATCGGGGTCGAGAGTGTACCGGGCCAGGGCGCGCTGTTCTGGTTCACGGCGCGTTTCGGTTGGGCGCTGGCCAGCGACGAAACAACACTACCGCTGGACGGACTGCGCGGCAAACGTGTACTGATCGTGGACGACAGTGCCGCCAATCGCGAAATGCTCGAACAGCAGCTGGCTGCCTGGGCCCTGGACAGCGCCAGCGCGGCAAGTGGCACCGAAGCGCTCGACCTGCTGCGCAACGCGGCTGCACGTGGCACACCCTATGATATAGCCCTGCTGGACATGGTTATGCCCGGCATGAACGGCACGGCTCTGGCCAAGACAATACGACAGGACGCGACGCTGGCCGGTACACGTCTCGCCATGCTTACTTTGACCGATACTTGTGGTGGCGACTATGATACCTGCATGGAGGGCGTCGACCGTTGCCTGTCCAAACCGGTGCGTCAATCTGAACTGTACGAAGCGCTTACCCTGCTGGTGGGCAATGCCACGTCAACCGTACCGGTCGCAGCTGCCAGGACAGAGCAGCAGCAACCACTGCATGTCAACGTGCTGCTGGCCGAGGACAACCGCGTGAACCAGCTGGTGGCCATCGCCATGCTGGAAAAATTCAACTGTCGTGTGCAGGTGGTGGGCGACGGCTACGCCGCGCTTGAGGCACTGTCTGGCAGCTCGTACGACCTGGTGCTGATGGACTGCCAGATGCCGAATCTGGACGGTTTCGCCGCGACCGCGGCGATCCGCGCGCGCGAGCAGGAGCAGTCCGGGTCACGCCGGATGCCAATCATTGCGCTGACCGCCAACGCCATGGAAGGAGACCGCGAACGCTGCCTGGCGGCGGGCATGGACGATTATCTCGCCAAGCCGCTACGATCCACGGAACTGTATGCCGTGTTGCAACGCTGGCATGAACCTGGCGCAACGGCAGCTTGAGGCCTTCGCCACGTTATCGAAGCGATCAGGCGCCTTCCCCCATGGACTCAGTGGCCTTCCATTAGCACACCCACCTGCGGCATAGCAGCGAGGCCGGTGGCGCGGGCGTGTTCCTCGAAACCACGGTTGCGCCAGAAGAAGGCGCCCGGCATGGTGGTGGGGATGACAAGCGCGTAGAACAGCATGCGTCCGACGACAGCCACGGCGGCGATGAGGATAAAGCTGAGCGACCATGCCATGAGTCCCGTGAAGCCGGTGGGCGCGGCAACAAGCAAGCCCACCACCAATACGATCACAAAAACCAGAGCGGCGTTGCGCGTGTAATAGCTGTTACCGAATGTCGTTGTTTGCTCGTAATGCGAGGCCGCGCCCTCACCGCCCTGTTGCTTGAGATCATACGCATGGAACCAGAGGCCAAGCGCCTCAAGGGCAAGGCCAGCCAGTATCGGCACGGTGAGATAGGCCGGCACAGCGGTAAATCCGGCGCCGCTGAACAGTGTGGCGAAGGTCTGCATGACAACGAGCGCGAGCGCACCGAGCGTAAGCATGCTGCCGTAGAAATCGGTCAATATCTGCCAGTGGTTCCAGAACGGCCGCGCCGGGATGCGGTAGATGCGGTGCATAAACCAGAGCGCCGCGATGCCGGCGAGCAGCGCGGACCAACCGAGCGCCTGCGCCAGCGTCGCCGCCATGGCGGGCGCCAGCAGCCAACCGGTCAGTGTCGGAACAGCGGTAAGCAACGTATAGGCACCGAGCAGGTTGTAGAACACAGCGATACCCGCGACTTCGCGCGACACCGGCGAGTAACGCAGATTATTGAAGGCGCGATAAAAGCGGTGAGGACGGCCGAGATGCAGGGTCGAAAGCACCAGCGCAAACGTTTCAAAACCTATCAGACCGAACAGGGTTGCCGGATAGGCAACCGGATTCTTTGCCGCCGTAAGCAGCTCAAAACCAAACAATGGCGCCAGGAACAATAGCGCAAACGCCCCGATCACAGCCTGCGATACCAGCGTGAACACCACCAGCGGATTCTCGCGCGTACTGAGCCTGGCCAGGCCCCAGCCACGTGCGCGACCGTCATCGCGTGCCTGCGCTACGTGCCGCCCACCACCGCCCTGTGTTTCACGTACATACCGCACCGGCATACTGTCCGGCCGGGTGAGTTCGCGCGGCAACGATTTTGTCTGCTGGAAGCGGATGTTGGGATGCGTAATATCGGGCGTCGGGAAACCCGGGATGCAGGTCTCGGCCTGCACGCGGTTCTCAGGCTTGGTCTCAATAATTCCGAAATCGAGTGCACCAGCCAGACAGGCCGAGACGCAAGCAGGCTTGAGCCCTACTTCGAGGCGATCCACGCACATATTACACTTGGACACGTGCCCGGCCTTGACATCAAGCTGCGGGGCATTATATGGACACACCCAGGTGCAGTAGCCGCAACCGAAACAGATATCCGGGTCCTGCAGAACCGCGCCGTACTCGGCGAACTTGGTGTAGGCACGAGTCGGACAACCCTTGAGGCACACCGGATCATCGCAGTGGTTGCAGGCCATGGAGATATTGAGCCGCTGGTAAGACGGCCAGGAACCGCCCTCAACATAACCAACGGAGCGAAACGCAATATGCGCGGGCAAGTTGTTTTTCTCCGAACAAGCTGCCTCGCAGGCATGGCAGGCAATGCAATTGTCGGCGGTGAAGAAAAAGCCGTGCTGCTTATAGCGGTTCGGATTTTCGGCAACGCCAGCATCACCGTTGATGTTCAGGGATAGCCCACGGCGTGCGTCATCTACCGGCACCGTCTCGATCGGTTGGCCATAACGGTTCACCGCCGGATGCACAGCATTAGGTACAAAGGCGTAGGACTGTTCTCTGGGTCGCGGCTTAAACATGGCTGCCCTCAATATGCACGCGCTGCAACGTTCTGTTTCGCCGCCTCGTCCTGGTCGATTGCTCGTTCGATACGCACCGCGCACTGCTTGTACGCTGGTTGGCGCGAATGCGGATCAAGCAGACCCAGGCTCACGCGATTCACGCACTCGTGAAAATGAAACGGGATAAACACGCTGTCCGGACCCACGCGCTGGGTAAGCTGCACCATCACCACCGCGTCGCCACGGCGTGAGGTCAGGCGCGCGTACTCGCCGTGTCGGATGCCGAGACGCGCGGCCGCATCCGGGTTCATTTCCATATACGCCGTCGGCGAGAACTTGTTGCCGTTGCCAACTTTCCCGGTACGGGTGCGGGTATGAAAATGCTCTACCACACGGCCGGTATTCAGCCAGAACGGGTACTCGCCATCCGGACGTTCGTTGTTGTCGATGAACGGCAGCGGAATCAATTTGGCCTTGCCATCCGGATACTGGAACAGACCGTCACTATAAAGACGCGGTACGCCTTTGGCGGCACCATGGGTGCAAGGCCACTGCAAACCGCGACTCTGTTCTATTTTGGCGTAGCTCATACCTGAAATGTCGAGGAACCGGCCCTTGCTGAGCTGCTTCATTTCGTTGAATGCGCCTTCGGCGGTTTCGGGGAAACGAACCTTGCGGCCCTGCTCGAAGCGCTTCGCCATTTCGTTAAATATCCACAGATCCGGTTTCGAGTCGCCGTGCGGCGCGCAGACGTTGCGGATCAGATTCACGCGTCGCTCGGTATTGGTGAAACAGCCTTCCTTCTCGGCCCACACCGCGGCTGGCAGAAACACATGCGAGTATTCGTTGGTCTCGACGTCCTGATAGGCATCCTGTACCACCAGAAATTCCAGTTTCTCCAGCGTTTTACGGATACGTGCGGTGTTCGGCATCGAGGTCATGGGGTTGGTGGCAATCAGCCACAGACCTTTGATCTCGCCGGTTTCAATCGCCGGGAGAATGTCGGTCATGAACATCCCGCGCTGCTTGGGGAAGAACTCCGGGTCAATGCCCCAGAACTTGGCGATCTCCTCGCGATCCTTTTCCTTTTCGAGCGTGCGATAACCGGGCAGACCGGAGCACGACGACCACTCACGCGTGCCCATGGCATTGCACTGGCCAGTGATGGACAGTGACGTGCCGCCGGGCTTGCCGATGTTGCCGGTGATAAGGTTGAGATTGTTGATCGCGACCACCCCGTCCGAGCCGTGGGTGGATTGGTTGATGCCCATGGTCCAGATAGTCATGGCGGCACCGGCCTTCGCGTAGACGCGCGCCACGTTGCGGATGGTGTCTTCGTCGATGCCACAAATCTTCGAGGCCGTTACCGGGTCGTATTGTTCAACAAGGGCCTTGAACGCCTCAAAGCCCTCTGTGTGGGCGGCAATGTAGTCCGGCTTGTGCAGGCCCTCTTTCAGGATCACATGCGCCAGCGCGTTCAACAGCACCAGGTCGGTGCCGGGATTGACTGGCAAATGCATGTCGGCCATTTGTGCAAACATGGTGACACGCGGATCGACCACGATCACCGGGAACCTGCGCTTCTCCAGCGCTTCCTTGAGACGCCAATAGATAATCGGGTGCTGTTCCGGCAGATTGCTGCCAAACGCCAGCAGGCACTCGGTGTGATCGAAGTCTTCATAGCAGCCGGGCGGGCCGTCGCTGCCGAAGGAACGCTTGTAACCGGACACTGCCGATGACATGCACAGCGTGGTGTTGCCATCGTAGTTGTTGGTGCCGATCACGCCTCGCGCCAGCTTGCCGAGGGTATAGAACTCCTCGGTCATGATCTGGCCGGTAGACACGATCGCAAAGCTGTCGCGACCATAAGCCCCCTGTATACGCTTAATTTCACTGCCAACCTTGTCGAGCGCCTCATCCCAGCCGGCTTCACGGAATGATTCGAAGCGCTGGCCGCGCAGCAACGGCTTGTTGCCGCGGCCCGGGGTCTTACGGAAGAGTTCGTGCTCGAAAATACCCTTGATACAGAGCTTGCCGCGATTGACGTCGGCATCAGCCACACCGCGCGACGCCACAGGTGTGCCTTCTTCGTTCAGGCCAACCTCAATCGAGCAGCCCGTGGAGCAGTAGCCACAGGTGGCGTACTTCCACTCGACCACGCCGGGATCGGCGATCTTGATGGGGTTCTTGCTATGACGGCCAAACAGCATAATCGTTGTACCAGGCGCTTAGTTTTGAGTGCTTAGCTCTTAGTTATTGAGGCACGCCTGTGCGCGCATAAACTAAAAACTCATAACTTATAACTAAAAACTGCCTTTACTTATTCGGACAACCTTCATCCGCTATCAGCGACAAGAATACTTTGCCACCCTCCACCCGAACCGGGAAACGCGCCGCACAGCCTTCATCCGGCGACACCGCCATGCCGGTGTCGAGACTGATTTTCCAGTCGTGCATCGGGCAAGCCACTTTGTTGCCATACACGATACCCTGCGACAACTGTCCACCCTTGTGCGGGCAACGGTCACGCAAGGCAAACACCTCGTCGTCGAGCGTGCGAAATACCGCGATGTCGCCGTCCGCGCGCCGCACCACGCGCGCACCCTGACGCGGGATGTCGGCAAGGATGCCGATTTCGACCCAATCGTTCATTTTTTTCTTTGCTGTTGTCTGCATGTTGCCCTCTGTTTCCCGGATTCCGATTTGCTTCATCCGGGCTACATAACTGTAGGGTGCGTTCCACGCACCATTCACTCAAATGATTGGTGCGCGGGGCGCACCCTACATTAACTAATCACTCATCACTTAGAACTTATAACTGGTGTTCTAACCCACCCGCTTGAGCGGGATGTACTCGTGCTTGTCCATACCCTTGGCACGCGCGGCCCAGGGGTCGACCTGCGAGAAACTCTGTGAATAGCGGTAGCGCTCGGCAGCCAGCTTGCGGCTGTCGGCGTCTTCCACCACACGCTGCTTGATGTAGGACAGGCCGATGCGCTCCACCCAGGGTGCGGTGCGCTCCAGGTAATGCGCCTCTTCGCGATACACCTGCAGGAAGGCCGCGCAGTATTCGAGAACATCTTCCGGTGTCTTGACCGCGCACAGGAAGTCGGTGGCGCGCACTTTCACCCCGCCATTGCCACCGACATGCAATTCGTAGCCGGAATCCACGCACACCACGCCGAAGTCCTTGATGGTCGCCTCAGCGCAGTTGCGTGGACAGCCGGACACGGCGAGCTTGAACTTGTGTGGTGTCCAGGTGCCCCAGGTCATTTTTTCCAGATCGATGCCCATGGTAGTGGAGTCCTGGGTACCGAAGCGGCACCAAGTCTTGCCGACACAGGTCTTCACGGTGCGCATCGCCTTGCCGTAGGCATGGCCTGAGACAAATCCTGCCTTGGAAAGATCGCCCCAGATGAGCGGCAGGGTTTCCTTCTTGATACCGAGGAAATCAATGCGCTGGCCGCCGGTAATGTGCACGGTCGGCACTTCGTACTTCTCGGCGATCTCGGCCAGCGAGCGCAGTTCGCCCGGCGTGGTCTCGCCACCCCAGATGCGCGGAATCACTGAATAGGTGCCGTCCTTCTGGATGTTGGCGTGCACGCGTTCGTTAATGAAACGCGACTGGTTGTCGTCCACGTATTCACCGGGGCACGCCACCAGAAGGTAAAAGTTGAGCGCCGGACGACACTTGCTGCAACCGTCCGGGGTTTTCCACTCCAGCGTCTTGAACAAGGCCGGCATGGTTTTCAGGCTCTGATTGCGAATCGCCAGCCGTACCTCGTCGTGGGTGTGTTCGGTGCAAGGGCACAGCGGCTTCTTCTTCGGTGCGGTCGAGTAGTCGCCACCGAGAGTCGCGGCCAGCAGGTTCTCCACCAGACCAGTGCACGAACCGCAGGAACTGGAGGCCTTGGTATGGGCGCGCACCTCTTCCAGCGTAAACAGTTTCTTGTCGACGATGGTCTTGACGATGGTGCCCTTGCACACCCCATTGCAACCGCAGATCTCGGTACTGTCGGCCATCGCCACCACGCGGCTTTTAATATCGCCATGGCCAGCATCACCGAGGTGACCCTGACCAAACAGAAGTTTGTCGCGCAGGTTCGAAATATCGGTGCCGTCGCGCATCAGCTGGAAGTACCAGGCGCCGTCCATGGTGTCGCCGTACATCACCGCGCCCTGGATGCGGTTGTCCTTGAGCACCACCTTCTTGTAAACACCGGCGCCGGCGTCCTGCAAAAGAATCTCTTCGGTCTGGTCGTTGCCGGTGAAATCGCCGGCCGAAAACAGATCGATGCCGGTGACCTTGAGCTTGGTGGAGGTAATCGATCCTTCGTAGCGTGCGATGCCAAAATGCGCGAGGTGATTGGCGCAGACCTTGGCCTGCTCGAACAACGGCGCCACCAGCCCATAGGTCCGGCCGCGGTGCTGCACACACTCACCGACCGCGTAGATCGACGGATCGTAGGTCTGCATGGTGTCGCTCACCACCACGCCGCGTTCGCAGAATATACCAGCCTTCTTGGCAAGTTCGATATTGGGGCGGATACCGACTGCCATCACCACCAGGTCGGCAGTCAGTTCGCGGCCGTCCGCCAGCACCACACCCTGCACGCGGTTCTTGCCGATGATTTCCTTGGTGACGCCCTTGAGCACGAATTCCAGACCGCGATCTTCGAGTGATTTCTTGAGCATTTTTGCGGCCGGAGCATCCAGCTGGCGCTCCATGAGCCCGTCCGGCAGGTGCACCACCGTAACCTTCATGCCCTGCTTCATCAGGCCGTTGGCGGCTTCAAGGCCCAGCAGGCCGCCACCGATCACCACAGCGTGACGATAATTCATGGCCGCTTTCAGCATGGTCTCGACATCGGCGAAATCGCGGAAGCCGATGACGCCCGGCAGGTCCTTGCCCGGCACCGGTAACAGGAAGGGCACGGAACCAGTAGCAAGCAGCAGGCGATCGTAGGCAGAAGTTGTGCCGTCCCTGGCCACCACCTTCCTTGATTTGCGTTCGATACTCGTAACGTCAAGGCCCTTGTGCAGGGTGATGCCGTGTTCGGCATACCAGGCGTCGTCGTTGAGCACGATCTCGCTGAACTGTTTCTCGCCAGTCAGCACCGGCGACAGCAGGATACGGTTGTAGTTCGGGTGCGGCTCGCTGCCAAAAACCGTGATGTCGTATTTATCCGGCGCGAGCTTGAGCAGTTCTTCCACGGCGCGGATGCCGGCCATGCCATTGCCGACGACTACCAGTTTTTCCTTCATCTTCCTCTCCGCCAATACAGTTCTTTCCTGCCATATAGCAAGCCATGTGCCAATATCGGCATTTGCTTAAGTTGCTGTTACGTATCGGGATTTATCAGGTTACGGAGATCACGGGCGGACCAGCCGGTCCATGGTGGTGCAGCGGCTGAACCTCTGCACCAAAAGGAGCGCGTCAGCGCAGGGCGAACGAGACCAGCAATGCCACAAAAAGCAGCAACGAAACAACCTTCCAGAAGCGAAGCGGGTTGCGCTCATAGAGCGACTGGTGCTGCACCACTACGCGTGGTGCATGAGCCAGGTTCTGTTCGAGCTCAATGGCCAGTTCCATGGCATCACCGACACGCTGTGCGGGTTCGACGGCCGTGGCGCGCGCCAGCAGCACATCCAGCCACACCGGCAGATCGGGCCGGTGCTGATTAAGCGCAGCGCGCTTCGCGAAGCGCGGCCGCGAAAACGCCTCGACCTCACCATACGGATAGTGGCCACTGAACAATCGATACAGCGTGACGCCCAGCGCATACACATCCGAACGCGCGTCACCAGCCTGGCCGTCGAATAATTCCGGCGCCATGTAACTCGGCGTACCGGGTATCGCTTCGTCTGGCGCGGCCTCCAGGCCCGGCAGGCGCGCCACGCCCAGATCCAGCAGGCGCAGGCTGCCATCGGTCGCGAGCATGACATTGTCCGGCTTGATGTCGCGGTGCACGATGTCGCGCCGATTGAGAGCGTACACCGCCTTGGCCAGAGCAATGCCAATACGCACACCTTCTTCAAGCGACACGCGCGGTGAGCGCTTGAGGCGTTGTTCCAGGGTTTCACCGGTGTAGTACGGCATCACCGAATACAGCCGCGACTGGCGCCCGGCCGGAAGTTCAATCACCTCGCACACATATGGGCTGCGCACCTGCGAGGCCACCCACGCCTCGCGCACGAAGGCGTTGCGGTAGGCCGCTTCCGCCATCACCCGCGGGTGTGGGAATTTCACAATCACTTCGCGCTTGCTGGTGGTGTCCTCGGCACGAAACAAGCGGCTGTAGCGTCCGTCCGACACCTGCTCATCGAGCCGGAATCCATCCACCGTATCGCCGATCTTCGGCAACTCCATGACCGGTAAATCAGCTATCACCATTTCCAGGTCAAGCCGATCCGCGGCCGGCACCGCCAGCACATCGAGCACCAGGGCCGTGGCATTGTCGTGACTACCGGCCTCGAGCGCGGCCGTCACAATGCGCTGCGCCACCTCGTCCGGCGCCGTGCGCTCAGCCAGCAGTTTCTGCAATTGATCGCTCTTAAGCGAAGCGTGCACGCCATCGCAACACAATAGGTAGCGATCGTGCGGTATAAGATCCCAAGCGGTATATTCGGGCCGTATGGTTTCTTCGAGCCCCACGGCGCGAATCAGCACATGCCGCATGTCCGGGTGGTCGCGGGTGTGGTCACGTGTCAAAAGCATGAGCACGCCATCGCGCAGGCGGTAGGTGCGGGTGTCGCCAACATGCACCGAATGCAGACGCCGGCCACGCATTATGGCGGCGGTAAAGGTGGTGGCCATGCCACGCCGCAAGGCATCTTGCTTGCCCTGGGAATGCACCCAACTATTCATTGAAGCCAGAACACGGGTGGCAGCGCGCTCTACGGTCAGCGTGGCCGGCTCACTCTGGAAGCCATCGAGAAATCCGCGCACCACGGTCTCGGCCGCGAACCGTCCACCGGCACCGCTCACGCCATCGGCAATCGCGGCCAGCACGGTGCGGGCGCTGCCATCACCTTCTCGCACCAATGCAAAGTCATCATTGGTTTCGCGCCGTCCGCGCTCGCTGGCCTGACCGGACCGGACTTCCAGATGATTGCCACTCATGACATGAGATTAGCCGCGCGGTCGTGTGCCACACAAGCAGCACTCACACCTGTGCCCCGGACGCCGCTCCCCAGGTTGTGCGCCAGCGTGTCTTGACCGCCATGAGGCCGAACAGGCCAATGATCGCAAGTCCGGCGAATAGTGAGAATCCGGCAGAAAATCCACCGGTCATTCCCTTGGAGATTCCGAGGGCCTTGGCCAGAAAGAAACCACCCAGGCCACCGGCGGCACCGACCAGTCCAGTCATCACGCCGATTTCATTGCGAAAGCGCAGCGGCACCAGCTGGAACACCGAACCATTGCCCATACCAAGCGCCGTCGCACCAAGGAAAAACGCGAGCACGGCGACCCAGGCGATGCCCGGCAGCTCCGTGATCGCCCAGCCGGCTACCTTGGCAGAACCCAATGCAACCGGCACTGGTCCCTGCGGCAGCATCGCCACTGTCATATAGGCCACGGCGACCACGACAAACAGCAGCTGAAGTGTGCGGATGCCGCCAAAGCGGTCAGCCAAAATGCCGCCCATGGGGCGCGCCATCGAGCCGGCCATCACCACCAGCGCCGCCATGAGGCCGGCAGCAATACCGGAGGTGTGATACCAGTTCGTGAAATACAGCGGTAGTGCGTTGCCCAGGCCGACGAAACCGCCGAAGGTGATGGAATAGAAGAACATGAACCACCAGGTGTCGCGATCGCGCAGCACCGTGGCGTAGTTCGCCAGCGTCACCGGCGCACGCTGTTCCGGCGCATCCTTGGCCAGCAGCATGTACAACACCAGCACGATGCCCAGCGGGATCAGCAATACACCGAACACCGACTGCCAGCCCCAGTGCTCGGCCATCCACGGCACAAACATGGAATCCAGCACCACGCCCATGTTGCCGGCACCGGCGATACCCATGACCATGCCCTGATATTTCGGCGGATACCAGCGCGAGGCCTGCGGCAGAGCCACCGCGAAGCTCGCGCCGGCCAGACCCAACACCACGCCAAGCAGCTCGACTTCCAGTTTGGAATGCAGACCGAATATCCAGGCATAGGCCATGCCGGCAATCACAATCATCTGCGCGATGCTGCCGGTGCGCTTGGGGCCCATGTGGTCGGCCAGCATGCCGAGCGGCACGCGCAACAGCGCGCCGGCCAGAATCGGAATGGCCACCACGCTGAATTTTTCCTCGATACTGAGGCCGAGGTCCTGGCTGAGATACAGGGACAACGGCCCTAACACCACCCAGACCATGAAGCTCACATCGAAATACAAAAATGCCGCCAACAACGTCGGCCAGTGTCCTTCCTTGCTGAATGCCCGCCAATTCATCTTGCGCTCCGTATCAGTCTGCCCACGCGTTGTGCGCGGACACTAATCTACCAGAGCAAGCTCTGTGCCACATCAGAACAACCCAAGCGAATCAATGCACTGCCATGGTGCTGCGGTTATGGCATGCACCATAAGTGTGAGCGGCAGAAACCGCCTGAGCCAGCGTGGTGCAACCAGTTCGGTTTGGTGTGCGGTCTGATTTAGTGACGGCTTGCCGGAAAGCAGATGCGTGCGATGCTGCGGATTATTTACGCGCGTATTTTTGATTGAGCAAGGCTACCTCGGCCTTGGCGCCGAGATTGACATAGATGCCGAGACCGGACAGCAGACCGACGGCGGCGAACATCATCCACACCGCCTCCAACATGTGGGTGCCATCGCCGAGGGCGGATTTGAACATCAACAACAGGGCTTCAATGGACACCGCGATCAGGATTGCGGCGATAAAGCGCGTGATGGTGCGCCGCGTGGAACTGTGCCGGAAGATATCCTTGTGCATCAATACTTCTTCTTCCAGGATGGTTTTACCCAAATCGAATATCGCGAGCGCCAGGGTCAGAAAAATAATTGCGCCGAAAGGTTTCATGTGCCGTTGCGCGGCGTCGGCGTGGCCGTCCCATAACGAGACCACGTCACTGAAAGCCGAGTAAAGCAGCAGCCCCGCCACGCTGAACAATCCCGCAGCAATCAGGCTGAACATCATGCGAAAAAACGGCTGAAAGCGGCGACGCACACAATCACCCATCAAGAACGCCATGGTCCTGGCCAGATCGACATCCAGCACCAGAAAACCCTGCTCCCGATCCTGCACCGCCGGCAATTTCACCGCCGCACTCACGCAAAGATTACTACTTGCACTGGATAGATAAGGATCGGTTACCGCCACGCCGGCACTGTCGCGCGCCGCCAGAAAGTAGGGGCGCTGGCTGCGATCCTTGCCGCGGCCAAGTCCCGCCGCCGGGTGGTGCTTAGACAGCGCTACGTTATTGTTCAGCTGCACACCCTGTGCATCAAGCGTGAACAGAATGTCCACAAACGGATAATGCCGCGCCAGGTTGCGCATGGCATTACGCTGCAATGCCGGGTCGTCGTACAGTGACGCCTCGGCGACACCTGTCACCATCGAGGCCAACAGCTCCTTCACGGCATCACGATATTCGTGATACCGCTCTATCGTGCTGAGATAACTCATCGCGGCCATGCGTTATTCTGCGCTCATGCCGCCTGGTGCGTGCGCGCATACAGGAATTTCATTACCTCACTGCGCAGCCGTACATACTGCGGGTCTTGCACCAGTGCCAGCCGTTCGCGCGGGCGCGCCAGTTTCACATCGAGGATATCGCCGATGGTGGCGGCCGGCCCGTTGGTCATCATCACTATGCGGTCCGAGAGCAGCACCGCTTCGTCCACGTCGTGGGTCACCATCACCGTGGTCGTACCCTTGGTGGCGACGATGCGCATGATTTCCTCCTGGAGGTGCGCGCGCGTCAACGCATCCAGGGCCCCCAGGGGCTCATCCAGCAGCAGCACCTTGGGTTCCATGGACAATGCCCGGGCAATGCCAACACGTTGTTTCATGCCGCCGGATATTTCATGTGGCATGCGGTGCATGGCATGGGCCAGACCGACCAGCTCCAGAGCCGCCTCCGTGCGCTTCACCATGGCTTCTTTCCTCTCCTTGGCGGCGAACACCCGCTCGACCGCGAGATACACATTCTCGAAACAGCTCATCCACGGCAACAGCGAGTGATTCTGGAACACCACCGCCCGCTCCGGCCCGGGGCCGGAGATCTCGCGGTTGTTGCACAGCATTACCCCGTCACTGGCGTTGGACAGTCCGGCCAGCAGATTGAGCAGTGTCGACTTGCCGCAGCCGGAGTGGCCGATGATCGATACGAACTCGCCCTGGCGGATGCTGAGATCGATGTCGCACAGCGCGACGAATTTTCCTTTTCTGGTCTCGAATACCTTTTGCACTTTTTCCAGTGATACATAGCGTTCCATTGTTGACTCCTAATATTCGAAGCGTTTCGCCAGCAGCACCAGCATCTGCTCCAGGATCAGACCGACAATCCCGACCACGAAGATTGCAACGATGATGTGCGCAACATTCAGGTTGTTCCACTCATCCCACACCCAGAACCCGAGACCGACACCACCGGTCAGCATCTCGGCGGCCACAATCACCAGCCAGGCGATGCCCACCGACAACCGCACGCCCGTCAAGGTGTAGGGCAACACCGCCGGGAACAGTATTTTGGTGAACACCTTCCATTCCGACAGGTTCAGCACCCTGGCAACATTGAGATAATCCTGCGGCACGCGTGTGACTCCGGCTGAGGTGTTGATGATCATCGGCCAGATGCTGGAAATGAAAATGGTCCAGATCGCGGCCGGTTGCGCCTCCTTGAACACGTACAGGCCAATCGGCAGCCAGGCGAGCGGCGACACCGGACGCAGCAGGCTGATGAGCGGCGACACCATGCGGTTCAGGAACAGAAACCGGCCGATCAGGAATCCGGCCGGAATCCCGATCAGCGCCGCTAGACCAAAGCCCATACCGACACGTGACAGTGACTGCAGGATATTCCAGCCGATGCCCTGGTCGTTCGGGCCACGCACATAGAACGGGTCGGCGAACAGCTTGACGGCCGCATCCCAGGTCACGAACGGCCCGGGGAGGCCACTGGACTTCGCCACCTGCGCCCACATTAGGAGAAACAACAGGAATCCAAGTATCGGTGGCAGCCCGACGCGCACCACTGTCGCCGCCGCGCCAGCCAGATGCGCGCGCCATGCGCGCATGCTGGCCGGCGGCGACTCCGCCGCCATCACGCCCCCACCCGCAACCGGAACATTGACCTGCAGCGGGGCGCTACTCTTCTTCATCGCGACGACACTCATGCTGTGCCTCCTTCAGACCTTGACCTTGAATCCGGCGGCATAGGCTTTGGGGTTCGTACCATCCCAAACCACACCGTCGATCAGCTTAACGCTGCGCATCGAACTCGCCGGCACCGGCACCTTGGCGGCCGTCGCGGCCTGTTTGTAAATATCGATTTGGTTGACCGACTTCGCGACCGCGGCGTAGTCCACGTCTTCCTTGAGCAGGCCCCAGCGCTTGTGCTGGGTGAGAAACCACATGCCGTCAGACAGATACGGAAAGTTCACTTTGCCGTCGTTGTAAAACTTCATGTAATTGGCGTCCTGCCACTTCTTACCGAGGCCATTTTCGTATTCGCCTTTCATGCGCCCTTCGATGACCGACGCCTCAGTATTGACGTACGACTTGGTTGCAATCACCGCTGAGACCTTCGAGCGGTTGCTCATAATATCGATGTACTTCGAGGCTTCGAGGATCGCGGAGGTCATGGCGCGCGCGGTATTGGGATACTTCTGTACAAAGTCGAGAGTCGTACCCAAAACCTTTTCCGGATGGTCCTTCCAGATGTCCTGGGTGGTCACGGCAGTAAAGCCGATGTTGTCGGCAATGGCGCGCGCATTCCATGGCTCGCCCACGCAGTAACCATCCATGTTGCCGATGCGCATGTTAGCCACCATCTGCGGCGGCGGCACGGTGATGGTCTTGACGTCGCTGAACGGGTTGATGCCATGGGCCGCCAGCCAGTAGTAGATCCACATGGCGTGGGTGCCGGTCGGGAACGTGTGGGCGAAGGTGTAGTCGCGCTTTTCACTGTCCACCAATTTTTTAAGCGAGGCGCCGTCGGTGACGCCTTTCTCCTTGAGCTTGTTCGAGAGCGTGATGGCCTGACCGTTGTTGTTGAGCGTCATGAGGATAGCCATATCTTTTTTCGGCCCGCCAATGCCCATCTGCAAACCATACATAAGCCCGTACAACACGTGCGAAGCATCGTTCTCGCCGTTCACCAGTTTGTCGCGCACTGCTGCCCAACTGGCCTCCTTGGACGGGATGATCTTGAGGCCGTACTTCTTGTCGAGGCCCAGTTCCGCCGCCATCACCACCGAGGCGCAGTCGGTAAGCGGTATGAATCCGATCTTGACCTCCGGTTTTTCCGGCGCATCGCTGCCGGCAGCCCAGGCGGCGTTGCGCACGCCCGGCGGTACCGCGCCGAGGATACCCGCCGCGCCAAGGCCGGCGGCCAGGCTGGTCTTGAGAAAATCACGGCGTGAGGTGCCGCTGTCCGGTATGGTTACGGACTCGGTTTGCTGTTTGTGCTTGCTGTCGTCAGTCATTACCTGTCTCCCGTGGTTGCAAAAAAAAACGGCGCCCGACTGCCCGGAAAAACCCGGGAGTCAGGGCGCCGTTGCCCTGCCGGCGGGCCAGAGGCCCGTCGGCAAATTCCGCAGTCAGCCCGTCGTTGGGCTGCCTGCCTCGGTCGAAATGAAGATTTTTACCAACCTCCCATCTCGCTAGTGAATGAGGCTTCATTCACTAGGGCAAAGGGTGAGGACTTCATTTCTTGCACTAAACCGTTACGTCAACAACTCCTCCATCGCGATTACGTTCTCCGCCACCTGCGCGAGGCGCTGATTGCGCTCCATCGCCTGCTTGCGTAGCAGTTTGTAGGCCTCATCTTCACTCACAAGCCTGCGCTTCATCACGATGCCCTTGGCGCGCTCGATCAGCTTGCGTTCCTCCAGGGTCGTCATGGCCTTGACCAGCTCCTGGCGCATGGCCTGAAACTGCTCGAAGCGCGCCATGGCCACATCCACAATCGGCCGAATCCGTTCCGCCGTGAGCCCGCCCACCACGTAGGCGCTCACCCCGGCATCGACCGCGGCGCGGATTGCCGCCCGGTCGCCATTGTCCGAAAACATCACAATCGGGCGTGGCTGGTCACGCGTCACCAGGCAGACGTGCTCAAGTGTATCGCGGTCCGGCGAATTGCGGTCAATGATAATCACGTCCGGTTCAGTCGCACGCACCTGCGCCAGCAGATCCACGGCCGTGGCCACATGCGCCGTCACCGTGTATCCGGCCACGTGCAGGGCAGCCTGAAGTTGCGCTGCACGTTCCGGGTCCTCATCCACCAGCAGCACGCGCACAGTTATTGCTCCCCGACTCTTGATACTACTATTCTGACCTACAGCTACTACTTTCCTCCGCCGGTTTCTTCGACGCGCCGCCTTAGCTCATGGCTGGCGCAATCATTCCAAAATTCACCGCAGCCCAAAACAACGCGCGCACCACACAAAACTGGGACGACGGGCAGACAGAATGCATTGTCTTGGCAATCTTCCCGGACCCTGACACCTGAGAGAGGGCTTGCATATTCATCTTCTCCTCCTGGGATCTTTGTTGAATGCAATTTCATAAATGCAATCGCCGTGCCATAGGGGTTTCATCAATAAAAGCAAAGGCCTGTGCGTAGCGCTCGGTGCTTGCCTGCACTATGCCCGTGAATCCGTGCGGGTCACTGCCCGTTTCCAGTGCATACCATTCTCCGGGGCCGTCATGAGACCTCTTCCGGCTGAGAATAGTCGAACCTCAACCAGCACGGCCCACTGATGCAGCCCATTGATGGGACGAACTTCCGCACCCTGGTTGCCGAGTTTTATATTGTTATAGAGGATCTATATAAATCTGGCGGAGCGGAACCCGATGTCCGCAAGACGCTTGATTTATCCAAGTGGAAGAGGCTCGGCCGCTACGAAGACATGATGGGCCGTAACATCAGCCGGGTTTGGTTTCAGGTGGAAGCTGATAACTATTGCTGTTCAAACCACTGATCAATTAAAAAGGACAGAGAGGTATTTTTCAGGTAGTGTCCGGAGACAGTAATGCCTGCCTGTTTTCACTCGTTTCTCTATCGAGCGTTTGAATCAAGGACCACTTCACTGAACAGCGCCTGTATTGAAGTGCGGGTTCTCGATGATCCCAAAGCGATTTCCGAATGGATCTTGCACCGCCGCTACCTTTATTCCCTCACCGACCTCGGCAACAGGTTCCAGCACCGTAGCGCCTAGCTCCAGCAAACGTGCATACACTGTCTCGATGTTATCCACGCCCCAAAGTGGCTGCGGGCCTATGGTGGCGGGTTGGGCACCGGGCAGCAACCCGAGCTCAAAGCCGCCTACGGCAAAACCAACGTAGAACGGTTGATCGAAGTAAGGTGCCTGACCAAGCACCTTGGTGTACCACAGTTTGGCGGCGGCAAGATCGGGAGCGGGATAGATGGCAGTGCGCAGGCCGAGGATCATGGGTGTGGTTCCATTTCGTTCGTGCAGGACGTTGCTGGTCGGCATTATAGGCGGAGGAGAGATTAAAGCTTAATCCAGGTTACAGACGCCCTGAATGCACCCAGTACTACATGTGCAAACCGTATCAATACAGGCAAGCGTAGACGCAATATCCCCGCAGTTTGGCCGCGAGCGCCGCTACCCGCTAGAATGTCCGACTTTAACGGTTAGGTTCATTATGCGCATCCGCCACTTCGGCAAACCACCCGAAAACCGCAACGACTGGAAGACCATCAAGTCGCTGCTCCCCTATCTTTGGGAGTTCCGTGGGCGGGTGCTGCTCGCCATGAGTTTCCTGATCGCCGCCAAGGTGGCGAACGTCGGCGTGCCATTGCTGCTTAAGGAAGTGATCGATACGCTCAGCGGCCCGAAGGCGCTGCTGACCCTGCCGGTGTTCTTGCTGGTTGGCTATGGCGCGCTGCGCCTTTCCAATGCGCTGCTCGGCGAGTTGCGCGATGCGGTGTTCGCCAAGGTCATGCAGCGTTCCATACGGCGCGTGGCATTGCAGGTGTTCGAGCATCTGCATCATCTGGCGTTGCGTTTTCACCTGGAACGTCAGACCGGCGGCGTGTCGCGCGACATCGAGCGTGGCACGGCTGGCATCCGCTTTCTGCTCAATTTCATGCTCTTCAACATCCTGCCGACGTTGTTCGAAATCACCCTGGTCACGGTCATCCTGCTGGTGCGCTACGACGTCTGGTACGCGATTATCACCCTCGGCACACTCGTGGTGTACGTCACGTTCACGCTGCTCATTACCGAGTGGCGCATGATCCTGCGCCGCACCATGAACGAAATGGACTCCAAGGCCAACACCAAGGCGATCGACAGTCTGCTCAACTACGAGACCGTCAAGTACTTCAACAACGAGGGTTGGGAAGCACGGCGCTACGACGACACCCTGCAGAAGTGGGAACAGGCCGCGGTGCGCAACCAGACCTCGCTCTCGGTGCTGAACGCCGGTCAGGCTACCATCATCGCCATCGGTGTCACGATACTCATGCTCATGGCGAGCAACGGCGTAGTGACCGGCAAGATGTCTATCGGCGACCTGGTGCTGGTGAATGCCTTCCTCATCCAACTGTACATGCCGCTGCATTTTCTCGGCTTTGTTTACCGCGAGATCCGCCATTCGCTCGCTGACATGGAACGCATGTTCTGCCTGCTCAATCAGCCGGAAGAAGTTCAGGACAAACCCAACGCACCCGAACTGGTCGTGGGTGATGGTGCTATCCGCTTCGAGAATGTCAGCTTCAGTTACGACGAGCGACGCCGGATTCTCGACAAGGTGAGTTTTGTAATCCCTTCCGGTCACAAGGTCGCCGTTGTCGGCGCCAGCGGCGCCGGAAAATCCACACTGTCACGCCTGCTGTTCCGTTTCTACGACGTGAGCGGCGGACGCATCACCATCAATGGCCAGGACATCCGCGACGTGACCCAGCAGAGCCTGCGCAAGGCCATCGGCATCGTGCCGCAAGACACGGTGCTCTTCAACGACACGATCTATTACAACATCGCCTACGGCCAGCCGGACGCCACGCGTGAGGAAGTCATCCAGGCCGCGCGCGCCGCACATATCCACAATTTCGTCGAATCCCTGCCGGACAAATACGAATCACTGGTCGGCGAGCGCGGACTGAAACTCTCCGGCGGCGAGAAACAGCGCGTCGCCATCGCGCGCACCTTATTAAAAAATCCACCCATCCTGGTGTTTGACGAAGCCACCTCAGCGCTCGACTCCAAGACCGAAAAGGCCATCCAGGCCGAACTGCTGGAGATTGCCACCAACCACACCACTCTGGTAATCGCCCATCGACTCTCGACCATCATGGACGCCGACCAGATCGTGGTTCTGGATCACGGTCACATCGTCGAGCGCGGCACGCACGCCGAACTACTGGCGCACGGTGGTGCCTATGCGCATCTGTGGAACCTGCAACTTCAGGAAGAAGAAGGGCACCCGGAGCAAGCCATCGGAGACGACCTTACCGCAGTCTGACGGGGCATTTTGAGAAATATATTAAGGAATGTCTGTATGGCGCTGCCCACGTCAATGCGCATAACAAGGTCAGCAGTAATCGCATGACCACTCATTAATATATCAGGTGGATGCTTTTGCGGAATCATCGCAGCTGAGTAGGCATTTACAGACAAGTCACATACTTCTGGTATTCGTATTTCTACGCACACGTAAATGTATCGCTGAGCAAACAAGCCATTTTTTTCTTCGACGGCCAGTTCCTGAACATATCGAGCAGTGCACCGCTGTACGGTTTGCACAATTTAGTTTGGCAACAAATCAATTATATAACTACTTTCTCATAGAGAGTTTCCTCACATTCCATTTACAGGCAAGTCTGATATTCATTCGGGTACGTGGGAAAAAACTTTGGAAAACAATTTGCTACTGTGAGTAATAAGAATAATGGGTCTTCGTGAACTCGTGTGGGTGATATTCGACCATTTTCAGAGGACCGGCAACATGCACGTCAGTATCTTGAGCCGCAGATACTCTTCATCGCGCAAGCCATACGCTCGCCGCTGGATGACGCGG
>Ga0315281_10002495_pt1 | contig 27287 bp, 19 predicted proteins | sample YL17G07_0_MG_FD_204540 | JGI IMG/M metagenome (GOLD analysis project Ga0315281, IMG submission 204540) | Sediment microbial communities from Yellowstone Lake, YNP, Wyoming, USA - YL17G07_0 | ecosystem: Environmental > Aquatic > Freshwater > Lake > Sediment | place: USA: Wyoming | collected...
TGTCCCGTATTCCCAAGCGTGCCGCAACCGGGCGTCCTGCTCGCGCCGGTACAGCTGCTTCGCTTCATCCTGATTGCCAACTTGTTCGAGTGCTCGCCGCACCATGAACAGCGCGTCGATGTGCGAGCGATTGGCGGCGGATCGCCCGTCTCGATCGGCGCGGCGCCTGTCATATACTCGACCGAGTGCCTGCGCGAGATCGACGCCTCGGACTTCCTCGTACCGCGTGTGCACGTAGCGGTTCGGATCGCCGAGCGATGCAAAGGCGAGCGCCTTGGAAATTGCCGCGTACATGTAGCAGCGCTCGGCTGAGGTCCAGTCTCCGGCAGACTCGAACGCCTGCCCACCGAGGGCGTGCGCACGCCAAGAATCATAATGCTGATCGGCCCAGAAGAAGGTGTAACCGGCCCACATGTACGCTTCGCCGGCCGGATCACGTGGGGACGGTTCCGGCGGCTCCGATGGGTGGCCGGCGTACGCGCGCGCCGTCCGGAGCCACGAATCGCCCGCTGAGCGCCATTGCTGGGTCCCTTCGTACGTCTGCGCGGCGCGGCGTAGGGCGGCCGACTCTCGCTCATGCTCGCCGAGGCCGTGAAGTGTGTCGGCCGCTCGATAGAACCACTGGGCCGCTTCGTCCCAACGGCGCTGCTGCGCGAGGTCATCGGCGCGATGCAGCTGCGACTCGGCGGAGAGTGCCGATTCGTCGTTCCCGCGGCCCAATGCTCGGGCCAGGAGCGTCACGATACGGTGCATACGCCGCCATCGAAGCATGCTCGGTGACGAGATGCAACAAGCGCTCGACTATCGCTTCAGCTCTGTGGACCCCGCGATGGCGTGCGCGCGCCGACGTTGGCGCTCAAGATGGAAGCTGGAGGCGTCCTCGGTCTGCAGACGCGGCCTCCTTGCGCTTCCCCGAGCCCCTTGAGGTTAGCTCACACGGTGCGCTCCTGTGCTGCCCCATACTGGCGACCTCGGGGTCGATAACTCGAAGGCGCCGCGCGGCTCCACCTCCCACGACCACCGGATCCGGTCCCTTCGGGAGTGGGGTCGAGGTCAGGGCTCCCTAAACATCTGCGGTAAGCAGCGGCTTGATTAAGTGCAAGGCCGATCGTGACAATTGACGGGAGCCGCCGCGGTCGGTTGTAGGCGGTGAACTCAATCATCGTCTCGACGGTCAGGTCCATCATCGTGATCTTGCGCGCGCAACCGCCGCCCGCGGACGATAGGTCACGCCGATGTCAGCTCGGTACGGGCCATCCGTGGGTTGTAGCGTGGCTCATTACGCTCATCAGCGACGAAGTCGAATACTTCATCCGCCGGTCGATTCATGACAATCTCTCCTGCGATGCGTACCATGCCGGGCTCTCGTTCGGAAACGCTAGTCCTTCCAGATCGGGAACCGCTGCGCGCGGCGCAGTTTGAAGTCCGTCTCCGGCATCTTGAACGCGAGCATCCGGACCTTCCGTAAGCCGGCCTCGACCTGGCGCCGTTCGGCCGCAGTCAGGGCGGCCTCGAAGAGGTCGCCGTACAGTTCGGCCGTAATCTGGACGATCTTGCCCGTCAGAGCGCGCCCGGCATCCGTCAGTTCCAGCCCCACCGCGCGACGGTCGTCAGGGTCCGGCGTGCGCACGACCCAGCCGCGCGACTCGATGCGGTTGAGGAGACCGGTGATACTCTGCGTCTCCTGGAAGAGGAGCGTCGCGATGACGCTGGGCTTGATCGGCTCCGGCGCATAGTAAAGCACGGCCAGCACACGCGCTTGTGACGCCGAGATGCCGAGATCGTACAGCCGCCGCTCCAGCAGCTTGTACGACATCCAGTAGAGTTCGGAGACGAGGACCCACGGCATGAGCTCCGGGTCCATGAAGGTCGGGGCGCTGAGCGGATTGGCACGGGCGGGCATCAAGTTCACCTCGAGGGCTGCGTTGAGTAGATGGCCCGGTCAATCTACCGGAGCGACCGAGACGCGGCCTCCCTCGAGGCGCATGCGTATCAAGGAATGCGCAGGAAGAAGGATTGTCATAGCCGCATGCTGATCTGGTCGGACGACATGCCACCCAGAGCCACTTGGAGTGCACATGCCGCCGATGCCGGTGCGTCAACAATTCGACAGCTATCTCGTCCCCTTGGTACGCTCTCATCGGATATGACCCTCTCCGAGAGCGAGCGAGCCAAATATGCCGAGCCAACAACGCCTGGACCCAACATTACGCTCTGCGAACGCAGTTGGCTTAGACGAGTTGGTGGGGACCGACTACGTGGCGCGCGCATGTCTTCGGCTCAAGTTGTTTTCGCGGCCGGAACTCTTCGCCGCAGGAGTCGGGGCGCTCGTCATCTTCGGCGTGGCTATTCCCGGATTCTTGTTCAGTTACGTCCATCGGCCGCATGGCGTGATTCCGATTTGGCGTGACTATCCCGCCGCGCCTGTGCTGCTCACGTGGGTATTGGTAGGTTGGGCATACGCCTGGCATCCAGCCGCGTCGGGGCGCGTCATCGAGAGGCTCGCCGCGCTGCTGCCCATAGAGGCGTCACGCTTTGGAGCGAGTGTTGGCAGCGCATCGATCTCCCTACCGTTCGCTTGGGGTCGGCGAACTCAAGTGCTGCACCGTCTTCTTTCGTACCCGATCCTCGCTTTGGTCTTCGTAGCGTTCTGTGGAGTCTGGAGCTTAACGATCCGATTGGCGGAGAGCGGACCGCGCAGTTATTTCGAGATCCACCTAAGCTACTTCGTCTTGTGGGGAATCTCCTCGCTCGCCATTGCCTACATGGCTATCGTCGGCTCTATGAGGCAAGCGCTGATCGGCCAATTCATTGGCCACCTAGCGGACAAGATAGACGTTTCGAAGCCGGACCATGCAGCATTTGCTGTTCGTTCATTACCGAATATCGGCAGCGAAGTGGTCAAGCTGGTGATACCGTTCGTCTTCGCAGCGGTCGCCTTACTGACTTGGTTTGCGGCCTCACTGCTGCACCCGAACTACGCCTACGAGTTGCTGCTGCTCGCACTGATCGCGCTGTACGTGCCGCTGATGTCTCTCTGTCTGCTGTATCCCCTATGGCGAATGACACGGACCCTCTCTGCAGTGCGCCGTGCCGAACAGGCCCGGTTGGCCCCGATGATCGAACGGGCCCGGCGAGCAGCGGCGGACGCGAAAGTGGAGGATGTGGCGCTGCTGGCGACCAGGATGAGCGAGGTCCGAATTCGAGAAGAACACCTCAAACTAGTCCTCGAGGACATACCGCTCATCCCTGTTGCGGGACTATCGATGCGCGCGATCGCGGTCGGGGGACTCCTCGAGACGGTGAGCGCGATCACCACGCTAGTTGGGTTCGGATGGACCGCGGTACGATGACGAACCACGTGCAGGTCGAGGGCTCTTTGCAGGAGAGTCAGGCCCGCAAGGTGCACGCGTCTTCGCCTTGGCTGCGTTGGGTGTCGGTGCGTCAACCACCCAAGTCCCCACGAGTAAGGGTCGCTGTCCCCGCGCGAGTCAAGCGATGTCCACATTGGCACCAGCGCTGTGACGTCGACCAGAGCGGCGGGCTAGTCCGCGAACGCCTTGGCCGCGCATTGCGCGCCTTCCGCTACCAGGGCGCCGCCGAATGGAATACCACAACTCCTTCTGCAGGAACAATTTCCGCCAATACAGCCAGTTGCTAATCGGCCCTGGCGAAACCACCACGGAGTTCGGTCCGTTGCTGTAGCGAGGCACGCGAGCCTCGATACGATTCAGCCAACGCTTTACCCAATCTCGAACGAGACGTCACCGTGCGAGTGGGGATGCTCCGAGAATCGCCGGGCGACTGATCTCCGTACGAGTCGAGGTCTTAGGGTTCACCATCTTCGATGAAGATTGCTACAATCTACCGTGATTCAGCCGCTCCAAGCACGCCCTGATCATGCACTCGACGCGCGCACGTTCGAAAAACTGTTCGCGGATCAGCGTCCCTTCGAGCAGGCGGCGCCGCGCATCGATCTGAGTCAGATTACATTCGTCTCGCCGGCCGGTCTCGTCCAGCTCGCCGCCATGTGCCATGCGCTGTTTGACGCGGGGCGGCCAGCGACCGTACACATTCCTAGCTTCACCGTGCGCTCATACGTATCGCGAGCCGGCCTTGTCGGTGCGCTTCGAGATCTGGCGCTTGTGACACCACCGTCGGCGATCTACGCCGACGGTGCCGACGCACGACGTGGTACGAACCCACTGCTCGTGGAGCTAACACGGTTCGAGAATTCAGCCGCTCTACCTGCCGTCCTGGATCAAGTTGTTGATGTCCTGATCGCGGAGCTTCATTACAGCAATCATGATGCGTACGATGTCGCCACGGCGGCATCCGAGGTCGCGCAGAACGCCCTCCAACACGCGGGCGGCGTCCCTGCGTTTGGCGCAATGCAGGTTTATCGAAACGGCGGGCGACCATTCCTAGAATTCGCTATCGCCGATGATGGTGTTGGACTGTTGCGAAGCCTACAACGCAACGCAGCCCACAGCGACCTCGCAGATGATGAAGCCGCAATCAAGCGGGCACTGGAACCAGGCGCTTCGGGTCTCGACGACCAAACGCACGGAACCGGCCTTTACCACCTCGGCGAAATCGCTTTTGCTTACGGCGGTACTTTCCAGATCCGAACAGGTACCGTAGCCGCGTACTATCGAGGCGACCTTCGCCGGGGCTGGATGTCGCGGGGCGTTCCTCTGCCGGGCGTGCAGATCACGCTGAAGTTGAACCGTCCACCAGTCCCATTGGGCCGACGATCATGACCGAGGCCCGTGTCCTACTTCGCAAGTACGGTCCCAGATTATGGACTCGCGACAAGGCCCGTGCGATCCGCGTCGTGTTCGAGGAGCAGCTTGAGCAGCTGCCCGAGCTTGGAACATTGGTGATCAACGCCAAAGGGGTTGAGGTGTTCGACTTCTCATTTGCCAACGAGCTCTTTGGTCGTCTCGTGCTCAGCCTTCAGTCGAGCACCACTCCACGCTTCGTCGTGGTCGAACAGCTGGAACCGTACGCTCGTGAGAATCTCGAGAAGGCGCTGCAAATTCTCAATCTAACGATCGTTGAGCGTCGTCCGTCGAGGGCGGCGCTGCTCGGGAAGGCGGGCCCTCCTGACGAGGAGACGTTTGCCGCGCTGTCGAAAGCGAAGCGTCCGTTAACTGCGGTCCAGCTCGCGGAACAACTTGGCACGACACTGACCGCGATGAACGAACGCCTCGCCAAGCTAGCCAGGCTTGGCCTTGTGGCGCGGGTGCGCGCCCAGACCCCCATCGGCCGGGAACCCTACGCGTACGTCGCTCCTGCCTAGCAGGCGCTCGGCATTTCTGCTAGGCTTCATTATCTTCACTGAAGAATCCTCTCTAGTGCCGACCTGAGATCTTTCTACGTGCGCGGCCAGAGGGGTGAAACATCATCGCCTGCACCGCCTATCGTAAGAGGAGGAAGGAACCAAGATGACCGACGAAGAGCGGGTCGAGGACCTGAGGGCCATCTGGGGGCCGCCGCCAGCCGAACCGGGCGCACGGAGCGTATGGGAGCACGCGATGCGGATGCTTGCTGTCCTCCCGGACGCAGTGGCGGACTTGGTCGAGGTCGAAGGAACGACGCAGACATCGCTCCCTTCCGCCTTCGGCCCGCTGCTTCCGCAGCTCGAGGCCGACGTCGTTTGGCGGTTCCTGTGCGTACGCGCACAGGAGGACGTCCGCGACGCGGTCGTAGATGTGTTCGTGGATCCATTCTGGCAGGTGACATTACACGGCCGGACTGCCGTGCAGCGTTCTCGCCTCATGGACCGACTTGCCGACGACGTAGCCGACAACCTCGGCAGAATCGCACTGATCGATCCGAGGTAGAGGTCCTGGCTGATGGGCGAATAGCCAGAGGAGTCAAGGGATGGACCGATGAACACGTGCCACAAGGCCTTCAAGCTGCTCATCGCGCGACGCGTGGGCGGCGACGAAGGTCAACGAGTGCTAGCGGACCGCGACCTCAACCAGCACATCGCCGCGTGCCCGCGATGCGCGCATCTTTGGCGGGGATTGCGAGAGCCGCTCGCGTTGACAGTAGGAAGAAAGTCGAGCGGCAAGCAAGGCGACGACACGTCACTTCAAGAAGGTGGGCCCAGCGAGAGGAGGTTAGGGATCGTGAACGAAGCAAGTACGGCGACAGAAGCACGCGAGGGGGACTTTACTCTCTTCGTGGATAGCGCCGAGTTCCGCGTCACCGAGTCGCATCTGACCGGCGCTCAGGTCATGGACCTGGCGGGCATTTCACGAGACGGTGGTTTGATTCTAGTCGAGGACGACGGAACGCAGATTCAGATCGGCCCCGAAGAAGTCGTTGAACTCCGACCGGGCCGTCGTTTCAAGAAGGCGCCAAGGTTCGTTCGCGGATAGGACCGGAGGGACGCGTGAACCGACGTATCGACGAGATTCAAGCCATTCGCGAGATGTATGGCGAGGTAGAGCATGGCGCGGAGTTCGACTGGCTATTGATCACACGGTTCGCTCTGCCCGAGGGGTGGAATCGAGATCAAGTCGAGTTCTTGATCGTAATTCCTCCGGGCTACCCGACGACTCCGCCGGACAATTTTTACGTTGCCGAGGGTCTGCGACTCACGGACGGTCGGAGTCCGAACAACTATGCGGAAGGACAGACGGTCATCGGGCGAAGTTGGGCGCAGTTCTCGTTTCACGCGGAGTCCTGGAACCCCACGCCTGATCCCCAGTGCGGCGACAATCTGGTGAGCTTTGTACTTGCGGCCACCCGTCGGTTGCAAGAGGGCGCATGAATGAAGGCCAAGATCGTCGTACCAACGGACCTCTGGGAGCAGACAGCTGCTCACGTTCTGCGCGATTCGTCCGAACATCTGGCGTTCATGCTGTGCGGCTACGCGAGAGGCACTACCACTTACCGGTTGACTGCACGAAAACTCATACTCGTCGATGACCAAGATCTTGAAATGGGGCATCGGTACGGACTGGCGTTGAAGTTGGACCGGCTGGTCTCGGTCATGAACGAAGCGAATCGCGAGGCGCTCGCGCTCGTCGAAGTCCACGGACATCCATCGAGTTCGGGTGATGTCAGTTTCTCGGCCATCGACAAGCAGGGTCAACGTGAGTTGGCGGCCTACTTGCGCGACGTTGCTAAAGGAGTACCGTATGGCGCTCTCGTGCTCGGCGAACGGGCTGTCGAGGGCGCCATCTGGCTCCCAGGCGTCGCTCGGCCTAGTTCTGTCGAGGAAGTGAACGCGATCGGCGACACGCTCAGTCGATACCGCTGTTCCGGCGCCGCCAAACGGGCACGGGACAGCACAAGACGGCCCGAAGAGCGGTTTCAAAGGCAAGTTCTGGCATTCGGAGATGCCGGTCAAGGGGCAATCCGCGCGAGTCGCGTTGCGATCGTAGGCCTGGGCGGAATCGGTTCGATCGTTGGGCAACAGCTAGCTCACCTTGGTGTGGAGTCGTTCCTGTTGATCGATCCCGATCTTGTGGAATCGTCGAACCTGAACCGTTTGGTTGGTTCGACCGTTGATGATGTTGATACGCCGAAGGTCGAGGTCGCCCGACGGATGCTCCGTCGCATTAGCCCTGCCGCCCAGGTGGATGCTTTGGCGGTAGACGTGAGGACGTTGGACGCGCTGCAAGCGTTAGTGGACGTCGATGTCGTTTTCGGATGCGTTGACACCGATGCTGCTCGGCTCATCTTGACCGAGTTCGCAGCGGCTCATCTCACACCGCTGATCGATGCTGGTGTTGGCATCTTCGCCGAGGCTGGCAGGATCAGTGAAGCGGGAGGTCGGGTCACCGTATACACGCCCGGGCGTCCGTGTCTGAAATGTAGCAAGGACTTCAATTCGAGAATTGCCGCCGAGGAGCTCGAGTCGGACGTGGAGCGCGAATATCGGCTCGCGCGCGGCTATGTGACCGGCGCCAACGTGCCGGAGCCCTCGGTCATTTCGCTCAATGGCGTGATCGCGTCACTCGCAGTGACCGAGCTGATGGCCCTTCTGACGGAGTTCCGTCCGACTGTCCACTACAGCTACTACGATCTACTCGACCAAAAGGTCGGTAGGCGCATAGTCAAACAGGACGGTTCCTGCGTCGTGTGCGGCATTGCCGGGCTCGGGAGCCTTGCAGGTGTGGAACGGTACGCGAAGACTGGGCTGCCAACAGATCTGCCGGACTCTGGGACAGGAACACGACGGCGGGGGCAAGACTAACCGATCCGGAGAGCTTGCGCTCCAGATTGACTTAGATTCGGGATCCCAACCTCGTCCAGTTCAACGCTGGTTGATTGGTTGACTATGACCGCGACAGGCACAGCGGGCACGTATCATTCCGATCACCCACTGTCACGGGTGTAGCACTGTTCTTCAGTCGTCCGACCGCATGTACCGACACGGAGCCAGCCATCGATGCTGCCTTCGCTATCCGCCTGATTCTCGTTGCGGAAGTCTGCATAAGGGCTCCACGCGGCCCCTGAAAGCTAACGCTCACGGCTGCGAGAGCTTGCCCCAAGGTGAGAGCGCGCTCGACCGAAGTGCGCGTCCAACGACTGCCGGCTGGCGTACGGGCCAGCTGCTCGATAATACCCGCTGTGCACCAGTCGCCCGCACCAGCAGTATCCGCGAGGCGCGCAGATGCGATCGCGGGCATGTGCTTCCAGCGAGACCAGCTGCCATTAATACGGCGCAGGCAGTACTTCAGCCCGTCGCTTCCAAGAGTCTCGATCAGGAGGCGAGGACTCGAGTTGCGCGGCGGCAGCCACTCAGTCGGAGTTTTACCGCTCTCACGCGCGTACTTTACGACGTGGCTCAGCACTGCGGCCTGTTCGTTCCGTGAGCCCCTGGCTAAGTGATTGGGTTCAAACACGAGGAGTACCCCCTCCTCGCGCGCTTGACGGGCGAGCTCGAGCAGAGCAGGCGCCGCACGGTCGAAGAACAGGACGTCGAACTGCTTGAGGCGCGGCGTAAGTTCTTCGATTTGACCTCGGCTAGCCACATTAGATCCCCGGAGGTTCGCCCCGCATTTCGGGCAGGTGAAGACGAATAGATGTCCGCCACGTAATCCAGGTTTGACCATCTCAACGACCGCCCCTGTCGACTGCCTAACACGAGTCAAAGGACCCTGCACGATTTGTTCTGGCAAGTCGACTCCCTCCCGGAACAGGCCTTCGCGAAGGCACTCTCCACGAGGATCGTTGCCGAGTTCCGCAAGGACCATTGCTGAACAGCCGAACCGACGGAGAATGACCGCTACGTTCCCACAGGTGCCGCCCGGAGACCTGACGACCGCAAGGGGATCGAGGGAGGTAACGATCAAGTCGATGGGCACATAACCCGCGGCAAGGATTCGGATGGTTCTACGTGCGATGGGGAACCTCCTCGTAAGCCTCACCGGCCAACCAGACTTCGAACAACTGATTTTGATCGGAGTACTGGTCCAGATCAGTGCCTTGGTAACCCGTCGGTTCGACATGCATTACGGGCAAGCGGTGCTCGAACGCCGCTAATAGGACCCCCAATGAGAGGAGCTTGCTCGTGTGAGACGACAGTACGGTTCGCGCGGTACCGATGGGCTCGAGGACCGCGACATAGTCTCGGTACAACCTCCCGAGCTGCAAGTACAAATCGAATGGATCCTGCTCGTGCGCGTAAATGAATCCTTGCGGATCGACGTCCCATGAGTCGACGAGCAACGAGCGGTACTCCGATAACAACCGATCACCCCGACGCGGGTCTGCCGAGGGAAACGGGACAATAGGCTTCACTTCACTCGGGCCGACGGCGTCGTCGATCTTTCGAAGCGACTCCGCCTGGCGTTCACCAAGCACCGGGGCCCAAACGCGTACGGCATCGAGTTCCGCGGCGCTCTCGTACTCTCCGCCGAATCCGTAAACACGCTCAGCACGGTCCCCACCTTCGGCCAGGATTCGCTCATCGAGCGTCGCATTCTCGCACACGATGCAATGCAGATTCCAAGTCGGGGTCGTCTCCTGATCGCGTTCGCTGAGCAGTGTTCCGATAAGGGGGAAGAAGATGCTACTCGGCAGCGCCGTAATATCAACGATCACGTCCGTGAACCGATCGAACGGTCCGAATTCGACACAGGCCTGAGCAACCTGCAGTCCGCCGGACGTCCTACCGTCTTCAGTGCGAATCTCAATTTCCAGTACTCTCGTTTCCGCGGCAGGGAATAGTGCCCGGATTCGGCGTTCGTTCTCTTCGGCTCGGGCAGTCTGCTCAGCGGGATGAGAAGGGTTGTATCGATCTACCAACCGCAAGAGCCGTAGCTCCCTGACATCGACGCCACCAGCAGCGAGGGCTGACGGAGCTTCAACGGTCCGGGGATCGAACCCTCGGCCAGAGATCAACAACATCGACCGTCGCGATGACTGCACCAGGTCCTTCCAAAATGGCACGAAGTCAGACGGCGGGCAGAGAAAGCTACATTCCCACCGTAATCGGTCGGTCATGCGAGTCTGAGCTGCCGGCGAGCACTTGGCGACCCGTCGGCTACCCAGCGTTTGACTTCCGAGACCGATTGTTCCCGGAAGCCGCCATACCCGAGCGGCAATTCGAAAGCGGGACAAAGCAATCGGTTCAAGTACAACACCATCCACGCTCCGCCTTTGACTCTCCGGTCCAAACTCGGGTTCAAGATGTTGTGCGCGACGGCCGCGTGGAGTGCTCTGAGTAATCGAGCGGATCCGTTCGAAGGATCGCTTGCTTGCGCCCGCAGGAGAGTGGCACGATCGGCCATGCTTATCGCAAAACCGGTGACACCAGGAGCGTACGGCGCCGTGGGCCGATGCGTCTCGTCCTTCGCCATGGCCCCAAACGCCGACACGAGATTGTGAACGTCTACACCATACGGTACATCGCGCTGGATGTTTGCCAGAAGGGCTCTTGAGCACGCGCGAATGATCCGATCCTGCTGCCGTGCACTCAGCTCTCGTGCACCGGACTGGCTTACAAGTCCTGCATTGACCAATGCGTCGAAGAGGTCTGCCGATAGAGCTAGAAACTGCTCCACATTCCACGATCCCAATTGCGCGATCTTTTGCGCTCCGAAATAATACGGAAGCTCATTTCGCGCCGCTACGAAGAGCCGCGCCGGCTCGATTACCTCACCCGGCGCTCGAGCCAGTTCCGACGCAGGAAGTGAGACAAAGTCAAACTCTGCCTGACGACGTCGTAGACGACGTTCAATCAGGATTCGAAGGCGCGCCCACTCGATCGCGGCTTCGCTGGGCGCCATCGTCTCTGTCGCGCGCTCGGCCTCGCGGATCCACTCGTTGAAGAGCTCGGGATGGAGACGCGCCACCTCGAGTACTGCCGCACTCTCCTTGCTTGCCGCAATGATTGCCGCCTCATGCTCGGCGTCGGTAGTGAGTCCGTCAGCGAACAGCGACTCAAACGACTGGATCGACGGCTCGGCGCGAACTGCGCGCCGGTCCGCTATATCGATGAGCCAGCGTTCGAAGGTTGGCCGAGTCCAGTCGTCCAGTCGGATCGTCAACACTTCGCGTCCGACCTTGGTTGGCTCTGACATGACTTGCTCTGGAGTGAGGGCGCTAAGGCGCATCGCCATCCAACGCGCGAGAGAGAGATCGTGGCGTTTCAATTCAGCTTCCAGCAACGTTTGTTGGGCGGGATCGAGTGTATGTGTATCATCGAACATCAACAGTGCTCGATTCGCGATTTGCTTGCCGTCTACAAACGTGCTGTGACTCGAGAGGAGTAGCGGTGCGTCGAGACGATTCGATGCCCGGAGCTCCAACTCCGGAACGCGTCCTAGACGATTGATCGCGCCGGCGATCATGGATTCTGTTTCACGAGCACTCTGATAGATCTCCGTTCCAGTAACGGAGTCGGCATGGGTGCTTGTCGCCACGGAGTCGGGACGTCGCTCAAGTGAGATCCGCTCCACATCTTGCGGATACCGGATCCGAGCCAGCCGACAAACTGTCTGGAGCATGTGCAGGATCGTGCGCGCGTCAAGGAGTGCGATGAACCAGCTCAGCTTCTGCGATGGGTCCAGATTCAAGTCGGCAATCTGACTATAATCCTGGTGACAGTTCACGTATACGCCGAGAAGCTGGATTCCTCTGTCATCCAGCACTCCGAGGGATTGCAATTGCCTCACGAGGTCCTGGTTTTCCTGTTGATGTCTCAGTCGGAGTACGCGCGTCAATGATCCGGGAGTGAACAACCGCAGCAGCGATGTCTTCCCACCCCCGGGCGCGCTCTCAATTCGGACCAATCGGTCCCAGACCTGCTCTTCCTTGAAGAGGTCAATCACGCGCGAGCTGAAGAGCGCAAGGAATTGATCGTCGGCCTGGGCCTGTTCTGCTGTGCGTAAGCGGAACAGATTCCGCGGCGTTGCCATTAGATTCCTGCCTTGTGGCGATCCACGCGCGGGAACAATGCCACGTACGGTTCGAGGGTTTCCCACAGGAGATAGACCGAGTTGTTCGGCGCATTGTGCGCGAAGACCAATGACAAACCGCAGTCAGAGAACCCGTGGACGATCTGATCGCCACCAACCCGTCGATGTTCATTCATCAACAGGTCGGCTTTATATTTCTCGTGAAGTATCGCGTCGAAGTCGTTATCGCGTAGTCCGCAAATCAAACGAGATCGGTCACTGATGATGAGCGCTGCATGGACGGCAGGCTTCTGGTTCCACGGAGGATTCGGATATTCGTCGATCGCCTTTCGGATATGCAGGAGCGCTTGCTCGGTCGCTGAATACAGGCATATGTGGAGAGCCACGCCTTCGTCGAAGACTCCCTCGAAATCGGCCTCGCCGATCAACGACAGGAACTTTGGGAGACGGCCTGCCGGCGTCGCGCCGTCCTCGTAGTTCGCAAGCCAGCGTTCGTCCTTTTCCCAACGGATCACGCTCTTTCCACTGCCGTAGAAGTCGTCGATCAGGAATACGTTCCTGAACGCCGCCCCCATCTTTGATCGCATCTCCTGAGCCCGTGGTGGGCCAAGGTAGTATGAGCCGTCGACCTGGTCGTTGTTGAGGCCGCCGCTCCGCCTGAGCTCATCAATACGCGCACCGTCGCTCAGTCCGAGAAAGAGGGAGCGCTTGAACTCAGTCCCAAACTCCGGGCTTTCCTCAGTTGCCGAGACTCGGTACGCCGGGAGTCCCAACGCCGAAGAAACCCGGGTTCGGAGTATCGGCCGGATCACGTCTCGGAACAGCAGTTCAACCAAGTGGCGCATCTCCTGATCGGAGAGGAACACGAGTCTATCGCGGATGAAGTTGAGTGCAACCTCTCGCTGGTCTGGTTCGAACTGGTTCAGCCAGATGGCGAGGCTCTCGATGAACTGTAACCCGGGACGATACTGCTGATACTGGTTGTACTTGTAGAGGGCGAGCGTGTTCATGATCCCGACGAGCTCCAATTTCTGAGGATCCACGTCTCCCTCCCAACCCATCACGGCTCTCAGTAGCCGGTCGGCAAGTGCCCGTCTCATCGCGGCTCGCCAACACGGGAAAGTAGAGATGGCAACAGCTGAAGCCCGGCTGGACCTCGTACAATAGACCGGAGGTACGAGCGCATGGCTTGATGGCTTCGAGTCCCGGCTCGGCTGAGGTTCCAGCATGAGAAGAAGTCAGCAGACACTTCGTCGACGCTCAACGAGAGGCCCGATTGAAGCAACTCAAAGTCGTTCCCCTGGTAGTTTCCTCGGTCGCCGATCCTCAGGATTTGGTCGTCGTCGGCCGCGAGCGCAAGTCTCTTCGCGACCGCGCAGACGACCGCCACTTTGGAGACGCCCGGCATGACAATGTCGAGTGAGTGAGAAGATCGCACGACCCGCATCTCGGACGCGTCACGTCGAAGGCCCTCGCCAATTACTGCTTGGAGCCGATCTAAGCTGCCAGCATGTTCAGGATGTACGGAGATCTGACGGTGCCTGATCTCCAGACGTAAGCCAAGAAGCTCGCACAGGGGCACAAGCATCGCCGCAATGCGAAGCACTTCAGCGACTGGCGGGTCGTGCGGACCAACGTCGTGATCGAGTTCGAGAAGCATGTTCCCATTGTGCAGGCCCACGATGACTGACGGCCAATATTCGGGCAGCAGAGCCCGACGAAGTTCTTGATGGGCAGACTGCCCGCGCCCCGTGGCAATTCCAACTTGTAGCCCTTCACCCAGAAGCCTGTTTAGCTCAGACGCTACGTCATTACTCACGCCCGAAGATCGAAAGTCCGTCGCGGAAAGTGTACCGTCGTAGTCGACGACAAGACCTCGGATAGTGGTTGAACGAATGCGATCCAGATAGGCGGAGAGCGCATCTTCGATTGGGCGACGGCTCGTCGCGGGAGCGAGCCCAAGGGCGCGAGCCTTCAGACCTACCCATTTCTCGCTGGCAGTCGGACGGCGTACGGAAGATCGGGCTCGGTAAAGTTGACGACCGAAGTGGGCGACGGTCGGCCTGCCAGGATCGATCCCTCTCGCCTCAGATGCCACGAGGGTTAATGCCATTGACGCCCGCACCAGCTCAATAGCGCCAAGCGGGCCTCTCTGCGCGGACTGTATCCTCATCATCTCCGTCTGGGCGGGAAGCATTGCAAGGGTACGACTCGCGATCTCAGTCGACTCCGGCGTCTCTAAAGATACGACCGCAGATGTGTCCCCACGCCTATTGAGCCAATGATGTCGGCCGTGAGCAAAATTCCGATAGTCTGTAACCGATACGTTACCGAGTGCCGCTTCGACGAATCGTGACTCCAGGTCGGTCCCGGCAACTCGGCCCCATCCCTCCGCAAGCACGACTAGGGTTTCCCGCCCAGTCAGCCGCTCGGCGCGCGACCAGTCCGGAATCCATTTCTCGGGCGAGTCCCCGCCACTGGCCAGCGTCCTCGCCGCATCAACCGGAATGCCTCGCGAGCCCAACACGAACGCACGATACAGAAGAACAAGCGTGGCAATTAGTGAATTCGTAGCAAGATATCCATCGCGCCCCGTAGGTACGGCAAAATCGAACGATTGATGTCCACTGTCTCGAACTCGATCGCCGAGGGGCGACTGGAGCCGAGCGCACAAGGTGATGATTCGCGGATGACCACGGACAGCAAGTTGGCGGAAGGCCTCGATGATGTCGGGATTGTTCCCTCTAGCACTCAATAGCAGCACCGCAGCATCAGTCGCTGGGGTAGCGGTTGCCTCGAGTGGGGTTAGTGGTTTGGCAAGCTCCCCGAAGATTGCCTCGTGTAGCATGGACGCAAACTCGGCGGCCACAAAGGAACCACCGGAACCGATCGCAATAAGCTGCCGCCCACCGACGGACGCAAAAGCTTCCGCCAAGTCAGACACGTCTTCGGCGCTAGCCCACTCTAACGTGCTAGCGAGCCGGTTGAGTTCGTTCCGGTAGGGTCGTCCCATCTAGTCCGCCAGTCCTTTGGCGTGCAGTCTACAGAACATATGTCCGCCGGTCTACGGCTAGCGTTTCCGCTATGTGCGGACGCTCCCCCCAGTATCGAGATGGTCCATCGAGGCTGCCAACATCTTGGCGGAAAGGTCTGGAACGCGACCGTCGGCGCCAAACCACCCGCGCGGGGCGTGGATAGCCTCCAAAGCAAACAGCCTACGAAATCCCGTCCAATTGGGCCGCTAATGGGCCCCAATTCGAATGGGCTCAAGCTCCCGACCCTTTGCTCAGTAAGCAAATGGTCGCCGAATTCGGCACGATGAAGGCGCGCCTCACGGCGCGCCTTCATTATCGATAAGGGGTTGGAGCGGGAGACCGGACTCGAACCGGCGACCCTTTGCTTGGGAAGCAAATGCTCTACCAACTGAGCTACTCCCGCCCGCTCGGCGCCTGGATCACACTATAACTAGCCGCCCACCGATGGCATAGCGCCGTGGGCGTGCCTCCCGCTCGAAGCCGCGCCTGATGGCGGCCCCCTTGCCGACCCTCACCAGGCGCCGGCGATCCCCAATCGCCAACTCGCGTTTCTTCGCCGGCGAAGGGCACCTGCTCACCCTGTCCCATTTGGACGAGCTGTTCGCACCGGCCACGACGTAGCCGCTCGCTGGCGCACATCTCCAGCCGGAGAACCGCACACGCGGCGTGGACCCTTCGCTCAGCAAGCCAACCGCTGCTCGTCGCGAAGCTGCAAGGGGCGTGCTGACGTCGATGGCGGCGGCACGCTGTCAGGGGCAGCGTTGAAGATGTGCCGTTCGGCCCTATATGCGCGTCTGCATGGTGCTCAGAATCAGTCTTGTACCCCGCAGCATGGCGTCCGGTAGAAGGGACGCTCCCCGCCATGCTGCGGGGCTTTCTTGTCAAGGAATGAAGCGAACCGCCGGAGCGCAACTCAAGTATTTGTAGTTTCCTATCTTGACAATTCGTGGCGGGGAACCTACTCAATGCTCCTCTCGAACGGTCTAGGCGGAGTACTGGCGGATGTTCCAGAACAACGTGAGCGGTGCAGAAAGCCCGGCCTGATCCCCGTACGGCTTGCGGGGGACAGCTGGTGGGGGTATGGCGCTCGTACCGGAGATCCGAGTGAGTCCGCGCGGGCGACCTGCCGGGAGAGACACCGCGGCAACCGCCGGGTGAGGGATGTCCGCCCACGACGCGTGCCAACGCCCGGCTCGTCCGTTCATCCCAACCCGGTTCCGGCCAATGCACGTCGGCGAATCGGGTGCGGCTGCGCACGCGCTACGGCGCTCATCCGCCTGCGTGTCAGCACGCGCCCTGCAGCTTCGCGACCAGAAGCAGGTCCGTGGAGTTGATCTTGTCGTCCCTGTTTACGTCGAAGTCCAGGACGTAGTTCGGACCGCCCTTCGCGGAAGTCGCTTTCGCGACGATCAGCAAGTCCGTCGAGTTGACCTTCGTGTCATCGTTCACCGAGGCGGCTTCCCGGCCGTCGCTGCAGATGTCGCCATCGCTGTTCGTGCTGAGCGGGTTGCTGCCGAAGCGAAGGAACTCGACGCCGTCGAGGAGCTTGTCGCCGTCGGTGTCGGGTTTCGCAGGGTCCGTGCCCAGCGTCGCCTCGAGCACGTCCGGCAGCCCGTCATGATCAGTGTCGCCCGTCGCGTACGAGGCCGGCGGCTTCGACGCAGCCACGGCCGGATCCGTGCCGAGCGCGCACTCGGCGCCGTCGGTGAAGCCGTCGCCGTCCGTGTCGAGCTTCGCGGGGTCGGTGTTGGCCGTCGCGCTTGCGCACACATAGTGGTACGGCCGGCCCGGGCCGAGGCCCTGTTCCTGGATATTCGTCAGTCCGTCGTTGTCGGCGTCAGGGTCGCAGGCATCGCCGACGGCGTCGGAGTTCACCACTGTGATGTCGTCGAAGAGCCTGCCGTACACGTGCAGGTCGATGAAGTCGCGGTCGCCGTTCTGCTGCAGCGCGTTCGGCGCGGCCGGGCAGTTGTCGGCGAGATCCGCAACGGCGTCGCAGTCGCCGTCGCCGGCGCAGCCGGGATTGATCTGGACGACCTGCTGGAACGTCGGGCGGTTGATCCACGCGAACGCCGGCGCCGCCGCGATACCGATCGCGGACGACTGCACTTCGTCGTCCGATACCTTGCGCTTCCAGTCGGCCACGTTCGACGATGCGAACTCGGTCTGCAACGACGACGCGGCCTGGCCGAGCGATGTCCAGAGCGCCGCCGCGCAGGCCGCGAGGTTGCCGCCACCGCAATAGGTGCGCGACCACGGACTGGCCACCGCCAGGCCCTGCACCTGCCGCAGGTCCTTCTGGGCGTGGCTATACATGCCGCCGTCGAACGCCGATCCGCTATGCCCTTGCGGCGCGTCGTGGATGCCAACGCCCAGCGTGCCGATCGCGTTGCTCGACGACGCATCGAACATCGCGTGCACCAGCGGCGACCACCACGCGTCCATGATCGCCGGCGCCTGCGGATCGTCGTAGGCGCCGTCCTGGTTGAAGTCGCGGCGGTGCGCCGCGGCCGTCGCCCACACGGCCAGCCGATCGCGCATGTCCTGCTGTACCGCTGCGCCGGCGCCGCCGGGCGCCGTCGGCCCCATCACCTGCAGCAGCAACGGCAGCACTTCCTGTCCGCGCAGGTCAACGGTGCCGGCGTCTTCCATCGCGTTGACGAGCGCGGCACGGTCGAACGGCCCGGCGCCGATCGCCGCTTCGATGCGCGAGTTCAGCATCTGGACGCGGAAGACCGGGCCGTCGGAGAAGCTGCGGTCGTTGGCCATGAACTGCGGCGCCTGCTTGTTGTTCCACGATGTCAGGTACCCCTGTGCGGGGTTCAGCGCGGTCGGCTGCGATGCGAGCGGGATGTAGCCCTGCCAGTCCCACTGCCCCGTCCCCCACGCCGGCATGTACGGGTCGACCCCCGTGGCGCGCTGCGGGCACTTGCACGAGTGCTGGTAGCCGATATTGTTTGCGTCGATGTAGAACCAGTTGAACGAGTAGTCGATGCCGCTCCCCATGTTCGCCCGGAAGTCCGCGAAGCCGTTCGTCATGTCTGCCGGATTGTTGATGCGATAGAAGCCGTGCGCCGACCCCAGCTCGTTGCCGTACGTCGAGCGACGGTTGGCGATTGCGATCGGCGTGCCGTCGGCAAGCGTGCCCCGCTCGCTGATCGGCCCGTAGTCGGGCGTGCGGTCGACCCGCCACGAGATCGCCGGCGTCGTGTTCTCGACGTGCTGATACGTCGTGATCGGGACGCACGTGCTGTTGTGCAGGTACCCCATCGAGCTGGGGGTCGCCAGACCGCCCAGCGGCTCGCACAGCTTGAGCACCCACTGGTCGACGTTGTCGGCGCCCGACGACGTCGCCGACCAGGCGTAGTTCGTGCCGCGGCCCAGCTCCACGTACGTATCGATGCCGACGAAGGCGGCACCGCGCGCGTCGATGCCGGGGCCGTGCACGTCCTTCTCGATGAGAAGCTGCGGCATGAAGTAGCCGGTCTGCGGCCCGAAGACCGCGATCGGGTGGCCCGTCGCCGTCTGCGCCCCGGCCACCAGCAGCGCGTTGCTCATGCTCTGCTGTACCTCGGAGAACAGGCTCGATGCCGCCGCGGCGACGAGCGGCGGCGGGTTGTTGATCACCGACGCCAGGCTGCCGCAGTTGATGTCCGGGTGCGCCGCCGGGTCGACCGGGCCGAGGTTCGTCATGTAGGGCGCGGGCGCGGACGACGTGGTCGGCGCCTCGGTGTCGTTCGCGAAGTGCAGGTCGTCGAAGATGGCACGCGCCGTCGATGCGCTGCCGGTCGCCGCGGTGAGGCTCTTCAGCCCGCAGAAGTTATCGACCTCGCCGCCGCCGCCCTTGCCGAAGATCGCCGCGATCTTCGAGGCGATAGCGACCTCATCCTCGGGCTTCCACGGCGCCAGCGTCAGGCCCAGCAGCCCGTACTCCACTGGCCGCTTCGTCGAGTCGGCCAGGGCCTCCGTGATGTAGGCGTTGACGCCGTCCGTGTACGCCTGCCCGTCGTCGGCGATCGCCTGCCCCTCGGCGCTGGATGCGGCGAGCGCCTGGATCTGCGCCGTCAGGTCGGCCTCGGTGTAGGGCGCATCGCCGAGCTGGCCGCGGTCCAGGCTCTGGTTTCCCGCCGACGCCCCGAGGAACTCGGACAGGCGCGCACGGCCCAGGTGGCGCAGCACGTCCATCAGGAACAGCCGGTCCTCGGCCGTCGTGTAGCCCTGGGCGAACATCGTCGCGTAACGCGTCGTCCCGAAGATGTGCGGCACGCCGAAGCTGCGATCGCGCACGACGGTGACGCCCGGCGTCGGCGCGTACACGCGCGCGATGTCGCCCTCCGGCGTCCCGAACGACGCGTCCTTGTAGAAGTCAGAGAGCCGGTTCTCGGTCAGGCCCGGGGCGTTGTACACCAGGCTCGCGTACATCGGCAGTTGGTCGCCCACGTGCGCCGGTTCTTGCGGACGCGCCACGCCCTGCTGCCCGGGCGGCAGGATGTTGAGGAAGCCCTTGGCGTCGCCGAACTCCTGGTAGTGCCCCACATCCGGCGGCGTCGCCGAGATAGCCCGCGGACCCGTGACGAACATCGACAGGCAGAAGACGGCTGCCGCCAAGCAGTTCCTTCGCATGAGGCACCTCGGCACAAGCGGGGCTGGCGTGCGGCGAGTATAGCACCGCCGGGACGGCATAGCAGCGATCTGTGTGAAGCAGCCAGCGTGCCGGCGCAGACAAAGGTTAGCCGTTACGCGATCTTCGGCGGGATGCCAGAGCGTTCGAGAAGCAGCGAGAGCGGGGCAGGCCCCAGCACCTGCCCGCGCCCGTAGACGGATCTAGTTTCGAGCGTGCGCCGGAACGGCTTCCTGCGCCTCGATGAACGGCAAGACCTTCGGCGGATCGAGAAGGAACTGGTCTTCGACGATGGCATAGCCCAGCCCGAGGACCTTGGCGACCGCCTTTTGCGCCGCCGGCTGCTTGAGGATGGCGTCGGCGACCGCGTAGCTCTCAGGCTCGCCGACGGTGACGATACCGCCCGAGCCGTAGAACCAGCGTACGCTGCCCGAGCCGGGTATCTTCGCCAGCGTCGCGCACATCTCGTTCACGGCCTGCATGGCGGTCTGCGGGGTCGTGTTCGGAGCGGCGCTGCTGGCCAGTCGCCACGTAGTGATACGCAGCATATGAGCTCCTTTCTGGCGAGTTGTGGCTGGGGGCGGCGACAGGCGCGCGCTATTCGCAATTCGCCGTGACAGATCGATCGTACGCCCGCTGTCAAGAGATCATGCGATCCTCGTCGGGGCCGGATCCGCGGCGACAAGGTGCATCCGGGAGTCCCCTCCGGCCATGATGCAAGTTGTAGTAGGATCGGCTCAGGGCGTCGCCATCGACGATGTGGCGCGTCGCAGACAGACGGACCGTCGCCGCACGCACGACCGGCCACCGCAAACGGGAGGACATACGGAAGAATGGAAGCCCTGCGCACACCAGACGAACGTTTCGCCGGCCCGCCCGGCTACAACTTCGCGCCGCACTACGCCGGCGTCGCCGGCCTCCGCGTGCACTACGTCGACGAGGGGCGGCGCGACGCCCAGCCGGTGCTGATGCTGCACGGCGAGCCGTCGTGGGCCTACCTCTATCGCAAGATGATCCCCGTGATCACGGCCGCGGGGCTGCGCGCCGTCGCGCCGGACCTGATCGGCTTCGGGCGCAGCGACAAGCCCGTGAGCCGGGACGACTACACCTACGACGCCCACGTCGCGTGGATCGTCAGCCTGCTCGAGCAGATCGACCTGCGCGGCATCACGCTCGTCTGCCAGGACTGGGGCGGGCTGATCGGCCTGCGCGTCGCCGCCGAGCACCCCGACCGCTTCGCCCGCATCGTTGCGTCGAACACGTTCCTCCCCACAGGCGACGACCCGCCCGGCGAGGCGTTCCTGCGCTGGCAGGAGTTCTCGCAGAAGGCGCCCGCACTGCACATCGGCAACATCGTCAACGGCGGCTGCACCACCGCGCTGCCGCCCGAGATCATCGCCGCCTACGACGCGCCGTTCCCGGACGAGAGCTACAAGGCCGGCGCGCGCAAGTTCCCGATGCTCGTGCCGACGCGCCCCGACGACCCCGCCTCAGCCGGCAATCGCAGGGCGTGGGAGGTGCTCTCGAAGTGGGAGAAGCCGTTCCTCTGCGCGTTCGGCGACGCGGATCCGGTCACGCGCGGCGGCGACGCGATCTTCCAGTCGAAGGTGCCCGGCGCGAAGGGCCAGCCGCACACCACCATCGCTGGCGGCGGCCACTTCATCCAGGAAGACCGCGGCGAAGAGCTGGCGCGCGTGGTCGTCGGCTTCATCCAGCGCACGTAGGAGCGGCATCATAGAAGCACGGGCCCGGCGCGAGGCTTCGCGGGCGGCTCCGGCCGCGTCGCACTCTGAGCTGATCAGGCGCGGCCGCCGCTAATTCGGTGGAGACTGCGTACCGTGTGGCGATCGTGGTAGTCAGTCGGTGAGCCAGTTCACGGCGTACACCGAGTGCCTGCCCGACAGCCCCTTGAGTTCGATCTGCCCCGGCTCGCCGAACGTCATGCCGTCCGCTTCTGCGACGAGCTCGCGGACACGCGACGAGACGACGATCTCGCCGCCGTGCGCGCTGTCGGCGATGCGGGAGGCGAGGTTCACGTCGGTCCCGAAGAAGTCATTCCCTTCCCGGACGGGGTTCCCAATGTGCAGGCCGATACGAACCCGGAGGACTTCGTGGCCGACGAGCGCCTGCTGGATGGCGACCGCGCAGTCGAGGCCGCGATCGGGACGCCTGAAGACCAGCATGTAGCCGTCGCCCCGATTCTTCACCACCTTCCCACCGTGGGTCTGCACCTCCCCTTCGACGACCGTATTGTGTTCGCGAAGGAGGTCGATCCACTGCGCGTCGCCGAGTTGCTCGGTGAGCGCGGTGGAATTCTCGATGTCCGTGAACATGATCGTGATGCTGCCGTCGGGCGACGCCATCGGCGCCAGGTCCGGATGCTCGCTCTGGACGGACGCCAGTACGGCGTCGATCGAGCGGCCCTGGCCCGAGCCGACACCCTGGAGCCGCACCTTTGCGGCGATGACGCGATCGAGGTAGAGCTTCGCGCCGTGCTGGCGGAAGAGTACCGCCGCGCGGTCGAGCAGCGACAACGCCTCCGCCGCATCGCCGCGGCGCTCCGCGACCTCGGCGAGGCCCGCGAGGCAGCGGCCCGCCTCGATGGGGCAGCGCTCCCGCTCACACCACTCCAGTCCCGTGCGGTAGAGCGCCTCCGCGTCCTCCAGCTGATCGAGGCGGAGCGCGACGTCACCGTAGATGCGCTGTATGGTCCGCCCAGCGAGCGCCTGATAGTTTAGCTGGGGAGCAAGCGGCTCACCGCGCTGGTAAGCATCGATCGCCCGCAGGAGTACGCCGTCGGCGATCTGCGTCAGCGCCTCATCGAGCGCAGCCAATCCCCCCATGTCAATCGCCACGCCCTCGTACACCGGGCTGTCGGCGGTATCCCACGCCGCGCGCAGGGCGACCAGTTCCTGCCGCGCCCGATCGAACTGCCCGGCGTTCGCCAGCACGCGGGCCCGCGTGCCGTGGACTAGCGTCAGCTGATCCGGATTGCCGCCCGCCGCCGCCGGCTCGGGCAGCAGCGCGAGCGCAGCATCGAGATCGCCCGCGATCTCTGCCCGCGTCGCTCGCAGGGCCGTCACCACCCAGCTCGCGTCGGAGGCGCGCTCGGCAGCGAGCGCGTCGAAGCCGGCGAAGTCGCAGCGCACGAGCAGCAGCGCGAGGAGCAGCGCGGCGGAGTTCTCCTCTTGGAAGCGCATGTGGTGCGCCTGCGCGTACGCGAGGGCCTTCTCTGCGGCCGCCCGCCCCTCGTCCAGAGAGCCCGGCGCGAGGATCCGAATGGAGGCTAGCCAGGCGTTACCGGCCGCGAGTCGCACGAGCCCGAGCCGCGCCCGTCGCTCGAACACCTCGCCCAACAGCTCGATTCCACGGGCGACCTCTCCGTTCCGCCAGGCGAGCATGCTTTCTACGTTCACGAGGGTTGCCTCCACGTCTGCGAACCCGTGTTCGGCGACGAGCTCGGACGCACGGCGGCGCGCCGCCTCGACCTGCTCCTCGCTGCCGAATCTCCGACCCATGAAGGGAGCTAGCGAAAGCAACTGCGCCTCAAGGTGCGAGTCACCGGCGCCGAGGAGCTCAATCGCCTCCCTGAGCATCGGGACCTTGCGCTCCGGCGGCGCAGGGACGAGGTCCGCCTCGAGGTAGGCGCGAGCGAACCCCACCCCGTCGCCACGCTGCCGGTACAGCGTCAGCGCGCGCATCAGCGCCCGCCACGCCGGCCGGTACTGCCCATCATCGCGCGCGCAGCGCCCGAGCGCGGTGAGCAGTCCGGCCTCGTCCTCTCCCAGCCTGTCCTCGGCTTCCGACACGAGCGTCAGGCAGCGCTCGTACTGCTGCGCCGCTTCGTCCCAGGCGAACTGCGCCTCCGCCTGCAACGCCGCCAGCTTCGAGTAGTGCACCGCCTTGGCGGCGTGCCGCGGCGTCACCATCGCCGCCTCGACGAAGTGCAGCGCCAGCCGGCTCGCGCGCTCGTCGGCGTGCGCGCCGTAACGGCGCTCCATCGCCTCGCCGACCGTGCCGTGCAAACGCACGCGCCGCGTCGTCGACAGCTCTTGCAACAGGGTCTCCTGCATCAGCGCGTGGGTGAAGCGGTAGCGGCCGGGGCGGTCCGCCTCCTCGATCACCCGTGCCTCGAGCGCCTCTTCCACCAGGCGCAACAGCTCGTCGTCTCCGCGCTCGCCGGTCAGTGACAGCATCTCGTAGTTGAACTCGCGGCCGACGACCGCCGCGGTCTGCAGCAGCTCGTTGGCCTCCTCGGAGATGCGGTCAAGCCGGCGGCCCAGCGCCTCGCGCACGCCATCGGGGATGGCGATGTCGGAGACGGACTCCGCCGTCAGCTTCCCCTCCTGCGCCATCAGGTTGACCACTTCGGAGAGGAAGAAGGGGTTGCCCTCGGTCTCTTCGAAGATGCGGTCGATCAGCTCGCGCTTCGGCTCGACGCTGGCGGCGGCGCGGATGTAGGCCGCCACCTCGTCGCGCGAGAGACCGCGCAGGACGATGCGGTCGAACCCGGCTTCGCGGTTGAGGCGGGCCAGCGCCTCGGAGAGCGGATGCGTGCGGGAAAGGTCGGTGTCGCGGTAGGTGCAGACGACGAGCACGCGCATCCGCGATAGCTCGCGCGCGACGTGCTGCAGCAACAGCAGCGAGGGCTTGTCCGCCCAGTGCAGGTCGTCGAGCAGGATCAGCAGGGGCACCTGGCCCGACATGGCGCGGACCAACGCCAGGAAGGCGTCGAAGAGCCGGAATTGCGCTGCTTCCGGATCGGCCAACGGCTCCGGTTCGACGTACGCCGGCTGCTGGCGGACCCAGGGGAAGATGCCGCCGAGGAACTGATTCTTCCCCTCCATCGCAGGTCCGACCTCAACGAGGCCGCGCGCCGCGCGGTACGCCTCCCCGACTTCCATCCACGGCCAGTACGCCGGCACGCCCGAACTTTCGTGGGCGCGCCCCCAGAGCGACTGCGCGCCGCGGACACGCGCGTAGGTCTCCACCTCATGCGCCGCCCGCGTCTTGCCGATGCCCGGCTCGCCGACGAGCATGACGATGCCGCCGCGCCCCGCGAACGCCTCGTCGAAGGCCTTGCGCAGCCGCTCCAGCTCTTTCTGCCGGCCGACGAAGACGCCGCGCGCCAGTCGCTCCAGCGGGTTGGCGCCGTCTGCGTGCGAGGCGCTCTTCTGCCCCGGGTCGACGCGCTCCAGTACCGACAGCACCTCCGCCGCAGAGGCGGGACGCTCGGCCGGGTCCTTCGCCAGCAGGCGGAGGATCAGCTCCTCGAGGTCGGGCGGACAGTGCTCCGTGAGCCACGACGGCGCGACCGGCGGTACGTTGATGTGCTGCGAGATCACGGCGGTCGGGTCGTCGCCGAGGAAGGGCGGCCGGCCCGTTACCATCTCGTAGAGCATGGCGCCGAGCGCGTAGAAGTCGGCCTGCGGCGTCACGTCGCCGCCCAGCGCCTGCTCGGGTGGCATGTAGGCGACGGTGCCGATCATCATGCCGTGCTGCGTGAGCCGCGATCGATCCAGCGAGACGGCGAGGCCGAAGTCGCCGATCTGCGCGGCGCCCGCCTCGGCGAGCCAGACGTTGCCCGGCTTGAGGTCGCGATGGATCACGCCCTGGCCGTGCGCGAACTCCAGCGCCCGGCAGACGTCGCAGGCGATCGCGAGTGTACGCTCCAGCGGCAGCGCGCCATCGCCAAGGGCCGCGTCTACAGCGCCGCGCTGCATCAGCTCCATCACGAAGTACGGCGCGCCGGCGTCCTCGCCGATATCGTGCACGGTGATGATGTTGGGGTGCGCGCCGAGCCGCGCCATCGACTGCGCCTCGCGGAGCGTGCGCTCGCGGCCCGTGGCATCGAGCCCGTCCGTCTTGATCAGCGCGAAGGCAACGTCGCGCGCGAGCTTGGTGTCGTGTGCCAGGTACACGCGCTTCTTCGCCCCCTCGCCGAGGAAGGACTGCACGGTGTAGCGCCCGGCGGCGAAGGATGCGGGGAGCGGCGGTGCAGATGGTGCTTCTGAGACTGCCGCCGGTTGTGATTCCGTAGTCGAAGGCGTGCCAGCTCCGCTGCGTACGGCCGCGTCGAGGAACGTGCGGGCGTCAGCGTTCTCGGGGTCGAGCGCGAGCACGGCGTTGGCCTGTGCGCGCAGACCATCCCAGTCGAGGCGAGTAAGCGCGGCCTCGGCCTCGTCGAGGAGGCGGTCAATTTGCCGCTGGATGCGTTCGCTTGGCATCGCTCGCCCTGCCGCTGTCGCCGTTTAGGAAGGTAGTGTAGGCCATGCTGCTATTGTGTGGCGAGAGGCGTTGTCCGGCAGCGATGGCCGCGCCCCCTCCCCACCATCCTCCCCTGCAACCCCGAAGCGCAGTTCCGGAATCCGAATTCGGGGGCGCGGCGGGCCGCGCCTCGCTATGCTTGTTATGTAGTCCGATGCCGGACCGGCGCCGATGAGGAAGCGGCACCGGTGGCCGGCGACAGTCGAGGTGACGCCATGGTCGCGGCAACAGAGGTACAGACGACATTCTCGCTCGAACTCAACGAAGAGCAGCTGACGCTCCAAAAGTGGATCCATGACTTCGCCCGCGACGTCGTGCGCCCCGCCGCGCACGAGTGGGACGAGCGCGAAGAAACGCCCTGGCCCGTCATCCAGGAGGCGGCGAAGGTGGGCATCTACGGCCCGCAGTTCCTCGGTCACGTCTCGTCAGACCCCGCCGGCCTGATGCTGGTGCTCGCCATCGAGGAGCTGTTCTGGGGCGACGGCGGCATCGGCATGGCGATCTTCGGCACGTCGCTCGCGGTCGTCGCCATCATCGGCAACGGCACACCCGAACAGGTCACCGAATGGGTGCCGCAGTGCTTCGGCACGCCCGACGACGTGAAGCTCGCCGCCTTCTGCGTGTCCGAGCCCGACGCCGGTTCCGATGTCTCGGCCCTCAAGACGCGCGCGGTCTACGACCAGGCGAAGGACGAGTGGGTACTGAACGGCCAGAAGACCTGGATCTCAAACGGCGGCATCGCCAACGTGCACGTCGTCGTCGCCTCGGTCGACCCGGCGTTGGGTGCGCGCGGCCAGGCGTCGTTCGTCGTCGGACCCGGAACGCCCGGCCTGCGACAGGGCACGAAATTCAAGAAGCACGGCATCCGCTCGTCGCACACGGCGGAGGTCTTCCTCGATGACGTCCGGCTCCCCGGCCGCTGCCTGCTCGGCGGCAAGGAGAAGCTCGATGCCCGCCTCGCGCGCACCCGCGAGG